>TARA_R110000822_G_scaffold145115_3_pt1 | contig 10190 bp, 13 predicted proteins | sample TARA_R110000822 | Tara Oceans TARA_R110000822 (sample SAMEA4397666) | marine metagenome | biome: Polar Biome; feature: [SRF] surface water layer (ENVO:00010504); material: water (ENVO:00002006), including particulate matter (ENVO:01000060) such as... | depth 5 m | reverse complement strand
ATTTACGATTCAAGAACATCCATTGATCAAATTCAAAATGGTATTCAATATTGGTATTCAAGGTCGAGTGATGAGAGAGAAGCAGCCGGATTAAAAGGAAGAAATTGGGCTATAGAAAACGGATTTACAGACGATGCAATGTGTAAAGCAAGTGTAGAAAGTATCGATAGATGCTTCAAAAACTTTAAACCGCGAGATCGTTACATATTATTAGATACAAAAGAACAACCTGCAAAGCATAAAAGAGGTATATTATTATGAAACAAACATTAGTTATAAGCTGCCCAGCTTCAAGTAGAAGTGGTTACGGCGATCACTCAAGAGATATAGTTAGAAGTCTAATCGCAATGGATAAATTTGCTATTAGTATTATGGACCAACGATGGGGCAATTGTCCTAGAACGGCCTTGGAAAATGATGTAGGACTATCTAATTTACTATTACCACCAGGACCGATGACACAGCAACCGGATATTTGGATTCAAGTCACTGTACCAAATGAATTCCAGCCAGTAGGTAAATTTAATATAGGGGTCACAGCTGGTATAGAAACAGATAGGGTCTCGCTGGAATGGATACATGGCATGAATAAAATGGACATAAATATAGTACCATCACAGCACTCCAAGGTAGTATTCGAACAGACTAGTTATGATAAGAAGGATGCCAACGATAATGTAGTTGAAACTATTACTTGCAAGACCCCAATACATGTGTTGTTTGAAGGATTAAATACCTCTATATTCGATAAAAATGAGAGTGCATCATTCGCAGGTATTGATAATGTACGAGAGAGTTTTTGCTTCCTTGTAGTAGCACATTGGTTAAACGGAAATTTAACGCATGATAGGAAAGATCTCGGTGGAACTGTACAAACATTTTTACATTCATTTAAAGGCTCTGGACCTAAACCTGCAATGATTTTGAAGACAAGCTCTGCTACATTTAGTGTATCTGATCGAGAGCAGGTATTAGCAAGGGTTAAGGATATACAGAACTCCTGTGGGATACCTTTGGATAGGCAGCCTAGCATTTACATTCTCCACGGTGATCTAACACCAGAGCAGATGAATGGGTTATATAATCATAAGAAGGTTAAAGCTATGTTATCACTTACGCACGGTGAGGGGTATGGAAGACCATTGCAAGAATTTAGTGTCACTGGTAAACCAACACTTGCAACAAACTGGTCAGGACACACAGATTTTCTAGGAAATTATACATTCAAAATCCCAGGTGAATTAAAAGAGGTAGATAAATCAGCACAGGTAGAGAATGTAATTATTGAAGGCTCGAGATGGTTTTATGCAGATTATGGCTACGCGAGCAAACTACTACAAGACATTTACAGCAAGTATAAAAGTCACTTACCTAAATCTAGAAAGCAGCGTAAATTTATAAAAGACAATTTTTCACTAGATGCAATGATAGAGGAGTTCACTCGCTTAATGCACGAAGAGGTGTTAGCAAACATTCCAGAGCCAGTTAAGTTAAAATTACCTAAATTAAAATTACCTAAATTGGAGAGAGTACATGAGTAATATTATAAACGAAGGCGAAGATCAATTAGATCTGGATACAGGATTCTTCACTAGACAAGCATTCCTTGAAGGAAGTGAAGCGTGTGAGCGTTTTGAGGAAACAATAACGCAACTTATTAAAGATACTAAAAAGGTTGAGAATGGGAGAGAATGGTTCCTTACCACTATAACATTGCCAGGTGGCATTCTGTTTCCTGATGGAAAGGTCGATGATTATAGGTGGATAGTTGCCCCTGTAGTGAATATAACACAAGAGGATAAAGGTAAATATCCTATACCCGGGGAAGGTGATGAGACATATAACACGCGTGTCGGGATTGAGGATGCCAAGAAATTTGACCAATTCAAAGAGGCCTTGGTTTATTTAGGAATGTTGTAATGTTTGCAGTACACTTAAAGCACGGGATGACCCGCCATATACTTAGCCCTGCTCAGATGGAGAAGGGAATGGTTGTATATCTTAGATATAAGACGGTGGGTGGTGAAGGTAGACAGTACGCTGCTACAGTCTTAAACCCTTCCTACAAAGGTAAGTTGCATGTTATAAGTATGAATGAGATCAAACTCCAAGACTTTAGAAATTTTGTAAAGGAGTTCGGTGTTAGATATATACCAAAATTTAAAAAAGTGAGAGGTGTTAGTTTACCGAAAATAGATATGACCGGGTCAAGCAAGCGCATTTATGAAGGTAAAGTAAAACCTGAGCTGAGCTCAACACTAAATAATAGCTACAGAACTCTAATATTAAAGAACGTATCAGGACTCCAGTTATTAGATTATGATTTTGGCCCTGAGTTGAACAAACAGTTGGATAATTAATAAAATATTCGTATATTACAGTATGAAAATAAGTTACGCAATTACAGTATGCAATGAGCATAAGGAAGTAGAGAAGCTAATAACTTTACTACTAAACTCTAAAAGAGTAGAGGATGATATAGTCGTGTTGGTTGATTTAACTAAAACTGAACCTACCTCCGACTTACTAGGGTATTTACATAAACTAAGTACCAGCGATCACATCACTTTAGTTGAAGATAGATTTAATAATCACTTCGCTGATTGGAAGAATAAGTTAGCTAAATCATGTACCGGTGATTACATCTTTCAAATAGATGCAGATGAATATCCGCACGGACATTTATTAAAAGCACTTCCAAGTATACTAGAGGCAAATCCTATAGATTTAATTAGAGTGCCTAGAGTTAACACTGTCAAAGGGCTAACAGCATATCACATAGAGAAGTGGGGATGGAATGTCAATAAAAGCAATTGGGTGAATTGGCCTGACATGCAGTGGAGAATTTATAAAAATGATTCTAAAATACAATGGCAAGGTAAAGTACATGAGACAATTACAGGTCATACAACATTTGCTGAACTTCCACCAGAAGAGGCATATGCACTATATCACCCAAAGGATATAAAGCGACAAGAAAAGCAGAATGCATTCTATGAAAATTGCACATCTCCAAGGGTGTTTATATATGCACCACCATATGACGAAAAGTCCGGAGGAGCAACAGTTGTTCATAAGCTATGCCACCTCCTATGTGAGAAAGGTATAGAGAGTTATTTATATCCCATGTTCACAAATGCCCCGAAGATTTGCAGACAAGACTGGAAAGCTGAATTCAATCTTAATTTCAATGCAAATGACGTTATAATATATCCGGAAGGTATAGTTGGTAACCCTCTAAATGCTACGAAGGTGGTAAGGTGGATATTAAATAATCCAAAGATACAAGAGCGGCAGTATGGTACACATGATAAGTTAGTATACCATAATAGAGTATTCTATAATTACGACTTTGATGTAGCAAGCGGAAAGATAATAAAAGTAAAGGACGGATCACCAGAAAATTACTTACATGTAGTAGAGTCAAGAGTAAATGAATTTAAGGATGTTAATGCTGAAAGGGTCGGCACATGTTACACGTTAAGGAAGGGAGCTGAGAAGGGGTTGAAACCTACACACAACCTGGAAGATTCTATACAACTCATACATGGACACTCCTTTAAGGACATACACAACATATTCAACACTACAAAAAGATTTTATTGCTACGACAATGCTACCCACCTGAGCACTTTAGCTGCGCTCTGTGGATGCATTTCAATAGTAATGCCTGAGGATGGTATGAGTAAGGAGGATTGGCGTAGATTGAACCCAGGGTTAAAATATGGCGTTGCATACGGGGAAGACGATGTTGATTTTGCAAAAGAAACATCTGGAGTATTCCTAAGAGAATACTTTGAAAATTTAGATAGAGAGACAGATACACAATTAAACACATTTATAAAGGATATAATCAATGGCGACTGGAGTGTATAAAGTAACAGACGAGTTTGAGCGAGAGATAGTAAAATATACCGGAGCTCCCTACGCAATTACAGTAGATAACGCTAGTAATGCACTATTCTTATGTATGATGTACGAGAAGGTTAAAGGTAAAGAGATAACTATACCAAACAGGACATATCCCTCCGTACCTTGTGAAATTATACATGCAGGTGCAAAGGTTAATTTTGAAAAAGTTAAAGGTACAACAATAAAGGGCTCTTATCAATTAAAGCCTACCAAAATATGGGATGCAGCACTACACTTCTCTGCTGATATGTACCTACCTGGAACTCATATGTGCTGCTCATTCACTGGACCGTACAAGACTTTGAAGTTAAGTAAGGGAGGGTGTATTCTAACAGACTGTGAAGAAGCAGCACTCTGGTTTAAGCGTGCTAGGTATTCTGGTAGAAGAGCTTGCTCGTACCATGACGATAATTTTGATATGATAGGGTGGAACTTCTACATGATGCCAGAGCTAGCAACAAGGGGGTTACTGTTAATGAGTCAGTTCTACAGTGACAAAGGTAGAAAGCTAAAAAACAAGCCTGTTGAAATGGGATATCCAGATCTATCAGAATTCAAAATATATACAGAGGCTAACAGATGATATTATCTGTAATGCAACCGTATTTCTTTCCTCACCTAGGGTACTATGAGCAAGTGAGTCAGAGTGATGAATTTGTTTTATTTGATGATGTTAATTTCATTAAAAGGGGATGGATAAATAGAAACTTCTTAACGCTTGATGGGCAGCAAAAGCTATTTACAATACCACTTAAGAGCCAGAGTCAGAATAGACTTATAAATGAGCATGAGATATTTAGAGGACCGGAATTGGTGAAGTTTATAAAATCAATAGAAAGAACTTATTCTAAGTGTAAACACTTTAATGTAGGGTATAGTATACTTTCCGAAGCTTTAGAAGAAGTCCTAATTTCAAAAGCTTGTGAAAAATCAATATCCTTAGTTGCAGACTACTTAGGCATAACCACCAAGATTACCAATTCAAGTGATCTAGCGTATGATAGGCACGGTAACGGTCAAAGTAAGATATTGTCAATTTGCTCCATAAAAGCTCCTAGCGTGTATTTGAACGCTGCCGGTGGTAGCCATTTATATGATGCTAATAGTTTTGGTGAAATACAGCTTAAGTTCATGCCACCCACCACCTCAGCACTATCAATTATAGATCTGTTAATGAGGTACGATAGAGAGGGGATTTTGGAAAAAATGAGTACATTAGCAATATGAAATACAAAAAGATAATTACACACTATAGAGAGTGTTTTAAAAGGCACGGTGACACTGCGCTAGGTATGGATTGGCCAGATGAGAGTGAGATAGATGTACGACATGAAGTAATGCACCAGCTGATGAGGGAATCTGGTACTATATTAGATTTCGGTTGCGGTACAAGTCACTACCAAGAGTGGGTTCAGAATGGTGTTATCTCTAAATCTCAACACCCTTACACTGGGTTGGATTTAGATGCAGGTAAAATAGCGACCTGTAAAACAAAATTTCCACAACACAATTTCCTTTGCCAGGATATTCTAGAAGTCCCTCTTGAAAAGTCTTACGATTATATAATGATGAACGGCGTGTTCACAGAAAAGTTAGATCTATCAAATGATGAAATGACAGAATACTTTGAAGCGTTACTAACAGCTGCCTGGAACAGCTGCAACAAAGGGCTAGCGTTTAATGTGATGTCTAAAAACGTAGACTGGGAAAGGGACGATCTTTTCCACCTACCTATGGATTATTTAGGAACGTTCCTTTCTAAAAATCTTAGCAGAGATTTTGTAATAAGGCACGACTATAAACTTTATGAATATACAGTATACATATACAGGAGAAAACAATGAACCATATAACAGAGGTTAAGGAAAAGGGTTACACAATATTAGAGGGGGTATTCTCTGACGAATACGTTAAAGGATTGCTGTCATGCGTCAAAGATCACTATGAGTATTACAAGGATAAAAGTCACAGCGATGTACCAAGATTGAATACCGACCAACCAAATATATACAATTTACAAAACAAGGGAATATTGTATACAAAGTGTTTACTGGATATACAAGAATTAGAGGACGTGTTAATACACTTCTTAAATGACAAGTGGTATAAACAAATACCTCTAGATCTACCAAACTATCAAATTAGATCTTTTGGGGCAAGGAGTAGTAGAGGAGCACTACCATTCCACATAGATTCTTTCATACCGTATGTGGGAGATGAGGTATTGGGAATGCAGGTAGCAATAGCTTTAGAGGATCAAACCGAGGAAAACGGGTGCACTCTAGTATCCCCTGGATCTCATCAAAGCGGAAAGTATGCTCCAGATATAGAAAGAAAGGATGCTGTAGCGCTAACTCCAAAGGCTGGTGATGTTGTAATATGGGATAGTAGATTATGGCATGGTACTACAGAAAATACTACCGATAACACACGGTGGGCGATTATAGCTACGTTTAGTAGGTGGTGGTTAAAGCAGCATTTCGATATAACTGGGCAGTTACCAGCATACATAAAACGAGAGTTATCTCCAAAGGAGCAATCTATCCTAGGATTTAATTCAACACCGTGTAAGGATGAATTTACACAAATAGATATGAAGAGGGGGTATGATGCATAAGGTAATTATTTATGGAACAAGAGATTTAGCGGAGCTAGCTCACTTTTATCTAACCAGTGATAGTGAGTATGAGGTGGTGGCTTTTACAGTAGAAGATGGGTATAGAGATATAGAAACGTTTAAAGGACTACCTGTACTATCATGGGAAGATATAACTCCCTCAGATGCAAAACTATTTATACCCGTGTCAGACAATAATGTTAGGCGACGGTTATATACTGAAGCAAAGCAAAGATCATTTGATTTTGCGACTTACATATCAAGCAGGTGTACCAATCTTGCAACAAGTGTAGGGCAAAATTGCTTTATATTCGAAGACAATACATTACAACCATTCACTACTATTGGTAATAACGTTATACTGTGGAGCGGTAATCATATAGGACATCATGGTAGAATCGAGGATAATGTCTTCTTCACTTCTCATGTTGTTATGTCTGGCCATTGCACAATACAGGACGGAGCTTTCTTAGGAGTTAACTCAGCTATCAGAGATGGTGTTACAATTTCAAAGAATAGTGTGATTGGTATGGGAAGTACGGTAACGAAGGATACAGAAGAAAGTAGTATATACTTCGGGTCACCAGCAAAGTGGGTAAGGTATGTTTAAGAAAATTAAAAACATCTTCTCAGCTGAACACGCACAGGTTCCAGTAGTAGATGTAAATCATAGAGAAAATATTTGGAGAATATATTACTCATCGAGGGTAGATGGGATGTCTCAACCTAAGTGGGTTGATTTAGATTCGTCCACATTTGATATTGTTGATAGATCACCTTCTCCAATATTGGAATTAGGTAAGCCTGGAGCTTTTGATCAAGCAGGTATAATGCCGACATGTATAATTGAAAAGGGTGATTATAAACTACTATACTATATAGGCTGGACTAATAGAAAAGACGTACCCTACCATAATTCTATAGGTTTAGCGAGGAGTGATGATGGAGGAAATACTTGGTATAAATTCTTTGCTGGTCCGATCTTTAACACGAGCAAAGATGAGCCGGGCTTTATAGGCACCATGTGTGTAATACCATCAGACTCACTGTATAAAGCTTGGTATCTTTCCTGTAGAGATTGGGAAGAGGTAAATGGTATTATGGAATCAAAATATACATTAAATTATGCAACGTCATTAAATGGTATAGATTGGTCCCCGCGAGGTGTTGCTATTGATTTAGAAGAGGGTGAGGGAGGGCTATCGCAGGCCAGTGTAATTAAAGAGAACGGTATCTATAAAATGTGGTTCTCTGTCAGAGGGAGTAGGGATTTTAGAGATGGTGAATCTAACAGCTATAAAATCCACTATGCTGAGAGCGCTAATGGTATTATATGGGAGCGAAAAGGAATCGCGATAGATAGATCTGAGCACGGGTGGGATAGTGAGATGGTTGCATACCCTTGTATTGTAGATAAAGGCACACATAGGTATGCATTTTACAATGGAAATAAATTTGGAAAAACAGGTATAGGTTATGCAAAAGCAAAAATTAAATAACGACGGTTTCATAATATTAAAAAACTTTTTCGAAAAAGAGCAAGTTAATTCTATATTGGAAAAGTCTAAGAGTATTTTCAATATACAATTTGAACGATTCGGATACACGGGAACGTTTGATGAGAATATGAAACGATTGTTCAAGGACGAAGAATCTACGTTTACTAATTGCGGTAAAATAATACAAACTGGATTATTGGAATTGTACAAAATCCCAATTGACGATAGATTAATAGCTAAAATAAAAGAACTGGGTATAGCATTTCCAAACATGTGCACCAGACCAGTACTATACTTTAACCACCCTGACCTTGCAAGAACAGAAGTGTATTATAAAACACCACCTCACCAAGATTGGCATTCGATGCAGTCTTCATTGGACTCATTAGTAGTGTGGTTACCGCTAGTAGATGTAAATGCAGAAAATGGCTCACTGTTATTATACCCTGGCACTCACAAATTAGGGCCTATGGAGTTTGAATCAGTAGGAGGATTTGCAAAAGTTAACACCTCAGGTGAGTCGATACAGCCTGAACTGGAAGTTGGTGATATTGTGATATTCTCTTCGCTACTAGTACACGAGTCAGGGGATATTAAGAATAATACAATAAGGTGGTCTTGTCACTTTAGGTACACAAACATGGTTGACGAGGACTTTATACATAGAGGATTTCCAAATCCGTACATATACACACCTGTGACCAAAAATGCATAGAGCTCTTTACATATTTTACATGCACTACGAGGTAACTGGAACAGATAATAAGAACCGACCTAGGTGGTTTGATTATGAAAGCTGCTTTAAAACTCTGCTAGATACACTACCTTCGGATATAAATTTACATTTAATTATGGATGGCACAATTAAAAACAATTGGATTCATAAGTATAAGGACAGGTATCATTTATGGGAGGTGAATGGTGGATCAATGACGGGCACTGCGATGGAAATGTATAAAATCGCAAATTCAATGGATTCAAGCGAGAGAGATTTATTCTATTTCCTAGAGAATGATTACTTACACGTTGACGGATGGTTGCAAAGGGTATTCCACCTGTATAAAATGTACGGGGAAGGCTTATCGTATGTATCTCTGTACGATCACAGAGATAAGTACATACACTACCCAGAGCTAGCTTCAAAAATCTTTTGTGATGATCACATACACTGGAGAACAGTACCTAGCACCTGCGGGAGTTTTATAACTACGTCCAAGGTATTTAAGGAAGATTATGTTGATTTCACGACTGTTATAGGTGACCATAATAAGTGGTTGCACTTAAGTGAAACAAAAGGAAGATTTATAATAACACCAATCCCAGGCTTATCAACACATTGCATGGAAGGGCTACTATCGCCAACAATTAATTGGGAGGAAGTATGATATCAGTAATAATACCAACATACAAAGCACCGGAAGCATTAGAAATATGCTTACAGTCTGCATTATCAAATCAAGCTGGTGACAATCAAATTATCGTGGTTGTGGATGGTTTTTATGATCTTAATAAAGAAGTCTTAGAGAAGTACGAAGATCGAATTAGCATATTAGATCTAGAAACAAATCAAGGATTATGTAAAGCAACAAATTTAGGTGTATACAATAGTGCACATGACAAGATACTAATTGTTAATGATGATAACGTATTCCCACCAAACTGGGACGTGCAGCTACTATCAACATATAAAAAAGGTAGAGTTGTAACACCTAATCAAATTGAACCTACCCCTAGTATATTTGATGAGTTTGTTACACACCCGTTTGGAGCTCCCGATGAGTTTGATACCGATGGGTTTTATGAGTTAGCCGACAAGCTATCTGAGAGTAGGTTTACAGACAAAGGCTCTACATTACCGATATTCATGGACAAGCAAGACTACTTAACAGTGGGTGGTTGGGATGAATCGTATCCAGGAGCTTGGGCTGTTGATTGGGAGTTCTTCCATAAATGTGACTTAGCTGGATTTGAGTTAGTCAGGACACATAACTGCCATTTTTACCATTTTGTTTCATACGGCACGGAAGTTACAATAAAAGAGAAGAAGACCAAGCATGGTAAGGAAGTACTATGCCACGATTGGTTTAATTACAAATGGGGATTCTACCCAGTAAAGAGATTAGAGGATTATAAAGTATGCAAAAGGTAGGAATGGTAGGTAA
>TARA_R110000822_G_scaffold79097_3_pt1 | contig 10192 bp, 10 predicted proteins | sample TARA_R110000822 | Tara Oceans TARA_R110000822 (sample SAMEA4397666) | marine metagenome | biome: Polar Biome; feature: [SRF] surface water layer (ENVO:00010504); material: water (ENVO:00002006), including particulate matter (ENVO:01000060) such as... | depth 5 m | reverse complement strand
TCAACAACTTCAAATTTAGAATCTCTGAAGAATACATCTTTATTTTCTTCAATATTGTTGTCGACATTCATTTTATAGAATGAATTATTAAACTCTTGATGTGCTGCGCATTCAATTTTTAGCAACACTCTTTGCCTTGCTGTCATTTCTTTGTGACCGCCGACATATGTAAAGTGCCACCCGGCATCGTCGACTCGGCGGCCAGCTTCTCTCATAGAGGGGTGTCTCAGTTTGTCGACTCCGTGCTCTTTAAGAAACCCATAGTTACAGATTTTGGTTCCTAGCCACTTTTTGTCGACAACGCCATCAAACTCGCCACTATGAGAAAGAAGTTTTCCGGAAGTTTCTTTAAGATTAAAGTAGTAGTAATACATATTCTGCGCCAAGTGAAACAAAATATTTGGCTCGTAAAAATCTTTAAGGTTTTTGATTTTGTCGATGTTTGGAAATTCATCCAAGTCGCTTGTAATGATTATATCATCATCAGCGCAGCCCTTTAGGCCTTTTATGACTGAATTTCTCTGGTGCTGGTCTGTCCGAAACGGATCAACCCCAATTAGCTCCGGAGGGGTGTCGTCCACCACCACATGTATTATCTTGTGGCCAAATCTCTCAAAAAGTTCCTTATTGTCCTTGTAAAACAAATTCTTTGAAATGCCAGAAAATGTTACCATAGATTCGCACAATACAAAATAGTCAACTACTGGATCTAAATAATTTAACCTTATTTCTAAAAGGTCCAGTTCGTTGAAAAATGGGAAACAGTCATAAATTTTTGGCGGCATCACTTACTCCCTTTAGGATTATAGAGCTCAACATGAGATTCTTCGTACATGTCTTTCTCTTTCTTGCATTTATCATAAGCAAAAAGACTTCCATCTCTATCCAAATATTCCCACCCCTTTGTCAGAGAATCTCCCTGTGCCCAGAAACCATCTGAAACATTATGTTTCCCCCAATATTTTGGCGCTATAACATTTATTATTTCATCATTAATCCATGTCGGGATCCACGCAAAACTAGAGTTCGACATAATAATATTTTTCGCATTTCTAACTAGAACCCAATCTATTTCGCCATTATAGTGGTAGACTGGAAGCTCTGGGAACATTCTTTTGGCTGTATATGGATCGTCTGTGACGACTTTAAATTGCATATTTGGGTTGCGTTGTTTCATTATTTTCATAGCATTGTGCCAATATGTTTGAGGCAGAAATAAATCACCAATAGGAACATATTCTCCGCCGCGGAATGCCAATATGCAAATATTTTTTCTTGATAGAGCATATATTTGCTTGTCATCTTTCACTCTAAGCCACTCCCTGACTTCATCCTTTCTGCCTTCAAGATATTTCTCAGATTCCATATTGCCATCTATCTTTGTATTGTCTGGAATATTGGCTAGACTTGGATCGTAGAGACGACAATCACAATTAAAAACTGGGTGTATGAGTGCTTTTTCTTCGTAATACCTTTCAATCCCTTCTGGTAGCTTTGTGGGCGGTCCTCCTTCGGGCCCTTCGCCGCCTATAACTTCTTTTCCAAAATCCAGATTCATTATATTCGGTGCTTTAAATTTTTGAGGATTCATGATGCCAAAATCATATCCATTATTTAGGGAGATCACTCTTGTCACTGTATATCTCCACAGTTGATTACCCAAGCCTGATCCGTTATATAGCTCATTTACTATCATTTTCTTCCCTCTCTTTTAAATTAAATTCCCTCATTTCGACCAGTTGCCTATATATGTCTTTTTGAATCAATGGGGCACTATTTGAAGATAAATTTCGGAAACATTTTTCTTGAGAGTTTATTTTTTTAAGACGTATGTTTAAACTATATATTTTTATAATACTCTCTATTAGGCTAAATTTCGAAATATCGACAGGCGAGAATATATGTCTTGTCCCCTTCCAGAAATTCTTGCCCTTAATCACTCTATCTATTAGTTTTGCTAATTCCAAGCAAGTGACACCATTCCATATATGGTTTTGATATCCTTCTATGGTTCCGCCATGCATGGATCGCACCCACTCCAATAGAGATAGTTTATTTGTTATTTCTTCGCCGATAATTGAAGTCCTAATGTTTGTGTTAATAACATTTTCACCTAGTGACTTTGATTTTCCATAAACATCACAACAGTCGTGTGCGTCAGTCTCATGATACGAACCCCTTATGCCGTTAAACACACAATCTGTTGTAATATGTATTACTTCGCATTCAATGTTTGTTTTAAAGTTGGCTAATATTTGAGGAAAAAGGCTGTTTACTTTTATCATCTCTATGGCTTTAGACTTTCTCTGCTTTATGAGGCCAGAAGCATTTAAAATAACATCTCCTTTGCAGACGTTCTTGGACAAAAACGACATAATTTCTTCCGGGGTAGATTTAGACAAATCCAAATCTTTTCTGGTCAGGGGCACTACTTCATAAATATCTTGCAGATACGTCTTCATATATCTCCCTAACATCCCATTTGATCCAAATAACAATAACTTCACTTACAGTGTTCTCCGGTAATGGTAATATTTTTGCATATCTTTTTCTATGAAAAAGTCTCTTTCTCTTAAATACCCTAGCAACTCATCCTTAGAAAGACAACAATCCTTAGAAGAATATTCATTTCCTGCAAACTTTATTGCCTCTGTATCTTTCTTGGGGTGTAGTAGGTATATTTCATCCTGCTTTATATATTCCATTCTCCTAAGCTCTTCTTCCGACGCCATTATTTCATGTATCTTTTCTCCAACCCTAGGAAGAGTTACTCTATATTGCAAGCCAAAGCGTTCTTTGTATATTTCAAATAAATCTAATACTTTAAAAGATTTGGCTACTGGTATAATATTACAGCCTTGGTAATTCACAGACTTCATTACAAGCTCAATCGCGTCACCAACACTAAGCAAAAACCTAGTCATGTTAGCTCCATATAAAGACAGTTCACGTCCTCTCCTTATGCTAGCCAACATCAAAGGTATTATTGATCCCGTGGATCCCATTACATTTCCATAAATGGCTGATGTTAATTTGCAATTGGATTTGCCTGCGATAAATCCCTCTCCTGCTACAAATTTCATGGCACCATAGAGAGTCGTGGCCGCTCGACTTTTATCTGTGGATATAAAGCATGCTGATTTAAAATTGTTTTCTTCGGCGCTTATTCTAGAATTAAATGCTCCGTCTATTATAGTCCTAGCGGCTTGTTCATAATTATCATTGCATGCACCTATTTGCTTTAATGACGCCGCAAATATACCAGCCGTATGGCCTCTGGATTTCCTAATCAAGAAGTCCCTATCTCTAACATCGCCTATGACAAAGTTTACGTTTGGATAATCTTTTTTCATATAATAGTGTTTTGATTCATCTCTAGAATATACTGTTATTTCATTATCGCCATGCAACTTCTTAACAAGATTTTTACCTAAGAAGCCGGCGCCGCCAGTTATAAATATTTTTTCATTTTTCATAATATTCCTTTATTTGTACTTTGGGTTGACTTCCCAATCACAGGTAAAAATGGTATATAAAGCCCTCTCTAACATGTGCGCTTCGCCGGGAGCTTCACCAGACGGCCGCCAGCACAAAATCTTTATTATTTGTTTGTAAAAATTCTTGCTATACTTTAGGATATTTTTCTTGGGTATAATGTAGTTTCCACCGGGTGAAAACCTTATATATGCATCAATCTCTGGGTCTACATATACGTCTTTCAGGAATGCATTTACGTTTCCAAAATGTCTCCACTGGAGATGGTTCATATACCAGCTGTTGTTTATCTCCAAGTAGCCACCATCGGCCGCCATCTTGCTGGCTGGCATTGGCTGTTTAGCATATTTTGCATGTACCTCTGGGCCCATATCATGTATCTCAGTAAAAGCACTATTGTTGATTAGCTTTAGGACATTTTCCTCACTACAATTGCCGCTGGAAAGGGGCTTTTCTCTGCCCTTCGGGAACATTAAACACGCCCTACAGAAGATAGTAGTATCGGGTAGATTGTCATAGTTATCAATTATAAAATAAAATATATCAAAAATGTTTTGGCCCACATTTATTTGATGCTTTACTCTATCTGATTCTTGAAATCTGTGTGCCCTGTCATAGATCAAATAATTGTCTGCCCACTTATGAACCCAAGATTCTTCTAGATCTTCAGGCAACCACTTATAATCACTCACCACCAAAAAGTTGTTTTTTATTACTTTCATTGCGTTGTTTTTCCGTAGTTTCTAAAGTTAAATCTTCTAGGGTAAGTTCCCGGAAAATATCTATGAAAACCGAATGGTTTCTCTACAAGTTTTGTTTCTGGAGTGGGCGTCTCATGAGAAAACAAGGCCGCTATTTCAACCGGTGCAAATTTACAGCCATTATTTTCAAATATATGTCTGTTGTGTACACATATGTTTCCGTCTTCATTATACGCGCCGGCATTCATGTGTTTATAAAAATCCCCCTCATTAACTTCAAAAGGCACATTACAATTGGCCGGGGTCTCAAGAAGTTTCTTACTTCTCAGCGTGAAACCGCCATTGCCTACCCTATGGTGATTTCCAAACGGATCTATATAGGCGTCATTTCGAACTGGCCACGGGGCACCTATATAGTCCCATTCTAGGAATTCGTCTGTCCAGCAATCCGGATTAATGATAAAACCATCAGGATGAATCATCAACATATAATCCGTATCTACATGCTCAATTAGCTTATAGATGCAGTAATAACTAAACTCTTTATAAGAGATATTTTCAAAATCTTTAAATTTTTCAAACTGGATGTTTCCCGGCAGGTTTTTTGGGCGTTCATGAGATATAAATTTAACTGCTCCAAAATCTATGTTTTTAGTACTGTACTTAAGAGCCATCAAATTCTCATCAATTTGAGTAGAACCTAGGGCCAGCAATGTTATGTTGTCTAGTTTAAGTTTGTTCATGTTTTTTGATCGACAATGCGACTTCTCTCTGTTTAATTTGTGGAGGAATCAGGTGGGTCATTTGTTTGTCCCACAACCGTATCGCTACTGTTGTTTCGTCTAAAATAAGAGGAGGGCCGTATTTATCATGCAATCTCTTGTAATAATCTATATCGACTGTCCAAATCATTCTTTCATCAAAAAACGGCATATCATCACGCCTTCTAACCGAAAGTACGCTTGGGTTTCCTATTGTGTTATTTCCCGTATATATTTTTTCATTATACCTAGGCTTATGAAGGCGATGAAAATTTACCCCATCATGCGTGTGCTCACAAGATGTTACAAGCCACATGACGTCATCAACGAAAGCGTCATTAATCTTTTCTAGGCTGTATTTGTCCCATAAGAAATCATCCTGAAAAAGCACCTTGATGATATCACCTTTGCACCTCTTCATTGCCCTGTTGGTATTATCAGTAAAGTTTCCCCTGTTCTCTTCGTTTCTCGCATAGTTAATGTTTAGCTTCGAAGCGTATTCTTCGCATAAGTTCTCAATATTGTTATTTTTGCTATGATCTGAAATGACGATTTCAAAGTCTTTATACGTTTGCTCTAAAAATTTTTGAAACTGGAACTCTAAAAACTCGCGGCCGCGGCCGAAAGACTCATATGTGGGCATTGCTATGGATATCATGCCATCTCTCCAATAAATAAATCTACAATTGTTTCAATATAATCAATCTTTTCCTTCGTTATGACCGGTGAAGTGCCCAAAAAAAATGTATCTGTCGTAGCCTTTCTGGCAACAGGATATTTCTTAATAATATCGTCTGTGTTGGCAAGATGTGAATATGCTGGTTGCAACATTACATTGCCGCCAAAATAAGTTCTAGTTTGTATTTTTCTTGTCTCTAAAAAAGTAGTAAATTGATTTCTCGTAAACGGACAACCATCCCTAATAGTCAAAGGGAAAGCAAACCAATTTGGATCGGATTTCTCGGTCGCGACCGGAAGATGAAAAAACTGCTCATACTTTTTAAAGATCTTAAATAAATTATCGAAATTTTTGTTACGAAGAGTCTTAATTTCGTCAACCTTATCTATTTGTGCCAAGCCTATTGCGGCTTGCAATTCAATAGGCTTTAAGTTATATCCAATTTCAGTATAAACATATTTATGGTCAAACACTTTGTCTGGTATAGAGTCAAGCCAGCAAGAAAACCTTTTCCCGCAGGCTCCGGCCTTAGATATGCTCGCTTTTTCTCCAACACAATAGCAGCCGCGGCCCCAGTCTCTTAAGCTTCTCACAACCTTTTCTTGAAGAGGATCTTTAACGGCTACAAAGCCACCTTCTCCCATCGTGATGTGGTGCGCAGGATAAAAAGAACAGCTTGCCATGTCTCCGAAAGAACCAAGTGGCTTCCCGTCATAGGTGCCGGACAAGGCGTCACAGCAGTCTTCTAATAGAATTAAATCATATTTTTCCACCAATTCCATTATGCGATCCATGTTCGGAGGGTTTCCTAAAACATGAGCAAAGGTTATAATTTTGATGTCGTGCTCTTGTAGTGCCTTTTCTGCCTGATCAATATCCAAATTAAGACTAGGAAGTTCAATGTCAACGAACACTGGCTCAAATCCCATTTGAAATATTGGGTTAATTGTTGTTGGGAAACCGGCTATTGGAGTTAATACTTTCGTACCCTTCGGTAAGTTATTAAGGTTTTTTGACGCCATGGCTGCCATCATAAGAAGATTGGCGCTGGAGCCGCTGTTAGTTAACAGGCCCTTTTCCTTCCCTAAAAGGCTTGAGAATTTTCTTTCAAATGTCTCTCCATCTTTCCCAAGGACAAGCCACCCATTCAACAGAGAACTAATGCCGTTAACATATTCGTTGCTATCGAAATAAGGGCCGGCATAATATACCCAGTCTTTGCCCGGTATCCATGTCTTTTCTTTTTGCTTATTTCTTATGTATATCTCAACCAAAGACAGTATTTTATCTAATTCGTTGTCACTCACATCATCTCCCATTGATTAGGAATCAAATCTCTTGTGTTATGCGCCATGGCTTTTCCAAACCACCTTCTTGGCGCTATAATTCTTTTGTTCTCGTTGTTGTTCAGCCATGCTGCCCACCAACTAAAACTGCTATTAGATAATATAACATCATTACACATATAAATCAAGTAAAAATCTATAATATCTTCATTTTTTTCTATAAAAACGACGTTATCTCGTAAAAAGTTTTCTTTGCACCAAGATATATCATCACTGAACATCAAAAAAGTGGTGCCATCTGGGAAGTTGGCCATGGCTTTTTCATAATATTCAACGGAACATGGCGGATGGGCGTCTATAAGCTGAAGATAATCTCCCCTTCTAACATGCACGGCTACTGGCTTATTCTTTAGGATCGATCCATATTTTTTGTTAATAACCTCTTCGGTCTTACCATCAATGGAAAAAGCTTCCCTAATATAATCAGCGTGTTTTTGAAAGTATTTCTCTGATTGGAAATATCCGACCAAGCACATATTTGGGGCCGGGTCTATCTTTTTATAATGAAAATGTGGTTCATGATAAACCTGTTTTATGGACAAATTGGAAGAGAATTTTATATTTCTAAAAATAGTTTCTAGATATTTATCACACCTTCTTCCTTGCTTTGGTAAGTCATGGTTTTTTATATCAAACACTGGTTCAGTGCCCATATCTAGCGCTAGCGATATGGCGGCAGATATTTGAAATAGTTGATTTCCTAGGCCTCCTTGCAAATAGCTAGTTATCATTGACTATCTCCTTGTATTTTTCTTTTTTTCTTATCCTCATCTCCGATAACATAAGCTTTTTGTGGTCTACTTTATCTTCATTTAGGGGGTTAACCCTATTATAGACATGTAATATATCTTTAACAAACGCGGATCTATGGGATGCCATTTCTAACATTGGAAACATAAATATCATGTCCCAAGCTCCATCACAAAACCGGCCGTCTTCTTCTAAAAAATCTTCTTTTTTGATCATCTTCCATAGTTTATGCTTAAATGTTCTTAAGTGAGAACTCATCCACTCAGATTCACGAAAGGAGTTGGAGTCGATTATTTCTTTCGGGATCTGCCTAGAAAACTTTCCTCTTACTTTCGACGGGTACTCTATATAACTACCATAGGTAATCCAACAATCGTCTTCTTTATATTTATTATTTAAAATCTCTAATGTGTTTTTCGTTGCAAACCAGTCGTCTCCATCCAAAGTGATTATTATATCCTCGTCACTTGGTTCAGATATTTCGATTGCTTCATAAATGTTTTTTAATGCCAGTTTTCTATCTCTGTTTTCTATGAATAAAAATTTTGTATTTTCACTAATTTCTTCTCTTATAATTTCAACACTGGAATCACTGGAGCAGTCATCAATTATTATACATTGATAATTTTCATATCCTTGCAGCTTCACGCTGCCTAGGCATGCTCTCAGCCACTTTTCATTATTATAAGAGGGAACAATAATTTTGAAATGATTATCTGACGTCATATGGTCCACTCAATTAATTCCTTTATACCCTCTCTAAGAGTTTTATTTTGGCGCCACCCTAAGTTTTTTAACTTCTCTCCGCTTAGTTGAGGGAGAGCTAGGGAATTTTTCTTTCTATCAACCAACTCATAATTTAAATCTTTTCCCAATAAATCGGCAATCATTTGTGCCAGCTTTAGGTTATTGCTCTCCTCTGATGCTGCAATATTATATTTCTCTCCAGAAATTCCATTGGCGGCCAAAAACAATATCGCGCTACACAAGTCATCAATATGTAAATAATTTCTTCTATTGGGGGAGGTGCCGTCTGCTCTTAAATGTATTAACACCCTTTCCCCTTTTAATATTTTTTGGATTGTTTGCGGTATAAATTTTTGAGGCGATTGATGTGGCCCAAAAGAATTCATGGCACACCCTATTGTCACTGGGATTTCATACGTATTGTTATACGACATACAAAGCTCTTGTGCTCCAATCTTGGTAGCCGCGTATGGACTAAACGGGTTAAACGCGCCATCTTCTTTGAAAATGGTACCTGCGGGGGATGGACCAAAGATCTCGGCAGTACTAAGATAAAAAAACTGTTTTAGGCCAGTAGCATGTTGGCGTGCGAACTCTAGTAGGTTTGCCGTGCCAACAACATTATCCAAAACGAAGCTTGTGGGGTTGGCAGTGCTATTTTCTGTGTATGTTGAGGCAGCTAGGTGTATTATATAATCTACTTTTCCAATTTCTGTATAAGTTCTATCACCAATTGGCTGCCTTAAGTCGTGATGAATATTTTTTATTCTGCCAGAGGCCTCAAAATTAAAACTTGATGCAGATCTGCACATAGAAATTATTTCATATTCTGTCTCTCTCATGATAAGGTTGATCAAATTACGGCCGACAAAGCCAGAACCACCGGTAACCAACACCCTATGCATTTGCTATTCCATTTTTTATTTCATTCCAAAAAAATTGAGGGCGTTGTGCAAGATATTCAATCATGCCTTGCTTGTCACTAAACCATTCTTCTGTGGCGTGCTGTACATTCTCATTTATTATTAATTCGCAATCTAAAAGTTTTGCCTCAATTACCAATCTTGGGCAAGTATCTCTTCCGGGTGGCAGAAAAATGAGGCCCTTGCTGGCTGCCAAGGAAATTAGCATCTCTTTGTATGGTAGGTTTTCTGCCAAGAAATATTCATGATTGTTTTTTTCTGCATATTCAATGGCATCCTTAGTACCTTTTATCCAAGAGCCGGACGAGACGATAAGCCACTTGTCGTTTTTTTCGATCTTTATTTTTTTTAGTATATCAAGAGTCTTATCGTCGAAAACAGAACTCAGCACAAAAGAGTTTTGCTCTCCAAGAAATGGAAACATTTCTTCATAATGTTCTTTCTGTTTTTCTGACATAAACCACAGAGAACTCGCTTTAGAAAAAAATACAGAAGTTATTTTGCCACGATGTTGATCTTGGCATTCGCATTCTTTTTCAAAAAAAATGTGTTTGGCGGGGGAGCGGTATACACAATATTTATAATCATACTCTAATACGCAATAATTTAAATTCTTGGCTGCATATAAAAGAATATTATCTTTAATGCCGGATGCATTACCAAACACCCAAAAACTATCCTTGTTCTCATCGATGTCTTCCTTGGTCAAGTTCGAAGAATAAAAAGATTTATAAGGATAGGGGCACTTTTGTAAGATAGCATCGCTGGTTAGTTCTGCTCCGCCTGTGAC
>TARA_R110000822_G_scaffold54592_1_pt1 | contig 10194 bp, 8 predicted proteins | sample TARA_R110000822 | Tara Oceans TARA_R110000822 (sample SAMEA4397666) | marine metagenome | biome: Polar Biome; feature: [SRF] surface water layer (ENVO:00010504); material: water (ENVO:00002006), including particulate matter (ENVO:01000060) such as... | depth 5 m | reverse complement strand
GGTTCAGTTATCAAGCTTCAGTTAATAGGTAAGTTATTTAGGATTTCAATTACTAGTGCTAAGAAGGTTATGTCTATCATCAGTTCGGGTATGAGAACAGAAGCTGTAATTACATCAGATGATAAAATCGAAGGAGATTTATAAATGGCTACGGTATACATTAAAAAGGGTGATAGATACCCATTACTTTCAGCTACCCTACAAACGGAAGATGGCACAGCTATCGACCTAACTGGTGGTTCTGTGGTATTTAGAATGTCTACACAGCATGGTAAGAACCTAGTAAACACAGCAGGTACCGTAGTAACGGCATCATCTGGTACCGTTAGGTACGATTGGGCGGCAGGAGATACTGATGTGGTGGGCAAGTTCAGAGGAGAGTTTGTAGCAACATTAGCCTCCGGTAGGAAGGTAACTGTACCCAACTTTGAGTACATAGATATCCGTATCCAAGATAGTGTACCAACAAGTTAGAAAAGTCGGGCGAAGAACAGTATAATAGTGATAGAGAATATTATTCCGATTAGGAGATTATAAATGGCTGTTTATCGTTCAGATCAAGCTTTGGTTACCTTTGGTGCCGAGGCAGTACATGGTGGGTATCAAGAACTAGCTGATGCTACTACGCATACTGACAGGACTACGCTTACCGCTGCCGCACTAGCTGGGGCACGATCAATCTTGGTTGCTGCAACGACTACGATAGTAGTTGGCGACTTCTTGCGAATTGGATATGAGACCGGTACAGGCTCACCCTCAGCCGTTGGTCAGAGCCACTCAGAGATTCGAAGGGTACAGGGTATAGACGGACTAAGACTCTATCTTGATTCCCCGTTAGGATTCGGTCACGCAAGCGGTCAAGGTGTAGTGGAAGCAACAGTTTCTGCTGGCCTAGCAGCTTTCCCAGCAGTACCAACAAATTCCGTTGTGTACGGTGAAGCTATAAAGTTTGTTCCCGGCATTTATGATACAGTGGATGTTCCCGACATGGAAACTACGTTCACCCCTACATACGCATTAGGGTCTACTGCAAAGCGCAATGCTACATTCTTTTACAAAGGTGAACAAGCCTTCAACGGTGCTATTCCAGCATTCTCAGTTCTAAACGGGTGGCCTTTACGATTTCCAATCGGTAAAATTACTACAGTGCCTTCTGTTTCGGTTCAGGAGACTAACGGTCTTGCAAATTGCGGAGCAAACGATGAAGCAACCACATCTCTAGTAACATGGAGTAAAGGAGACATGATTATCTCCCTTCCTAATGGGGCACCTGCAAGTGCGGATTTGTACGCCGCTTTAAATATTAATGAGAGTACAGCCTCAAACGAAAGAAAATTACTTTATATCAACCACTCTGATTACGAGGAAATTGTAGAAGTAGCTGAACTTCTCACTGACCCTGTAGTTAGGCTAGCAAACCCATTAAGGTTTGATCATAAGTCAAGTGCTGCCGCAGCAGATACATTCTCCGTAAAGGTGTTAAATGCCGCAGCCCGTACATATGTACACACAATCGAAGAAACATCAGACTTAGATTCTATTTCAATGAACGTTCACATGCGTGACTCAGGTGAAACAGCCGCTAACGACTTCGACAGACGTTACTACGGTGGGCGTATAGGTTCGTCAGTAATCGCCGGGGAAGAAACCGGAAGGCTTACAATGTCTTGGGATGGTATACAGTTCATGGGCATGGCGCACAACCAAGGTCTTGATGTCAACTTCGCATCAGGCTCCACCTCTGATTCGATAGCTCGGCTCCCTAGATTCAATATGATGAAGACCATTTCAGATACAGAAGCGTGGATTCCACCTAATAGCGTAACGTCTGCTTCCCCTCTAGGGACAGCAGGAGAGCCTTTCCTATTCTCACAGGGTCAGATTACTCTGTTTGGCGTACCCATTGCAACCATTAGAAGCTTCTCCTTATCTATTAGTAACAGCCCAGAGGCTAGGTACTACATAGGTGGTGGCGGTGGAAACCGAAACAGAGGCCCTTACGAAATTGTTAACCAGAGGCGTGAGTACTCCCTATCAATGACAGCAGTAGAACCTTACTCACGAGCATCAGACGCAAACGCACAGTCTCTTCTGTACGAAGACGGTTTAGGATCGAGCATATTCAAAGAGATGCTTATGGAAGGTGATAAGGATAATGGACTACTAGGTGCAAGCCCAGAAGGTCTAAAATTCGAGATTTTCATATCCAGAGATAATGAAGGGTCAGCCTCCTCTACAGACTATATTAAGATCGAACCGGGATATGCTTCAGGAACCAGTGCGCCAGCTTTCGGGTTGAGTACACAAGGTATGTTCATTCAATCTGCAAAATACAACTTAGACGGATCAAATCCAATTCAAGCTGATTTGGATATTGTACTACGTAGCGTAAAGATTACAATTGGGGATTCGCTACCAATTTACCCATAAATTTTATGGGTATAAAATGTAAGCATTGCAGAACTGAAATAAGCGAGAAATCACCTAATAAAAAGTACTGCAACCGAAAATGTTACGGGTTATCTAAGAGGGGAAAGAAAGAAGTAAGAACTAGGAGAACTTATAGAAAAGGTCGATTAGTTGGCAAGAGAAGCAGCAGATGGGGGAAGAAATCCTACGTTTGGTCAGCTTCTCAAAATAAAGAAGTACTCATGAGGAGTTCATGGGAAGTTAATGTAGCTTTGTGGTTAGACCTACAAGGCATTAGCTGGGAATACGAACCTAAACGGTTCGACTTAGGGACAACTACATACCAACCAGATTTCTACCTCCCCGAATGGGAAGAGTGGATTGAGGTAAAAGGTAGGTGGATAGGAAAGAGTAAATCTAAGTTTAATAAGTTTAGAAGCATGTATCCAGATGAGTCAATGAATTTATTTGATTCGGATGTATATAAGTTAGTAGTTTCAGTATAGGAGGAAAAGATGGCAGAAGTAAAAAAAGATTTTGATTGGAAGAAGTATCAACTAAAGGATACAGTTGAGAGGGTAACAATAGATGTAGCTGGAGAGGAACTAGAACTAGGTATAAAGAAACTAGGTCACGTTCGTAAACAAAAGCTTATTTCAGATTGTTATGTGTACGGTCAAGGAAGCATTGGGTTTGACCACGAGAAGTACGGTAGAGAAGCGTTAAAGATGGTTGTAATCGACGCTCCATGGGGGCCAACTAACGACATATTCTTAATGAGTCTAGATGACAGCCCCCTAACCGAGGCATTACAGACTGTTATACCTGATCCTTTCGTAGTCGGAAACAAGCTAGAAGAGCTAAAAAAAGACTAAGGCTCTTCATGAATGGGTCTACTAAAAACCTTGAAGAAGGAGAAGCCTTTCTCTATCAAGCCCATCTGACAGAGCATACCTTACTAAAGCTAGGGTACCCCTATGATGCTATCCAAAATTATTCTGATAACGAGGTTCAACTAAAGTTGGCTATCGCTGAGATCATGGCTGAGAAAGAAAAGGCCGAAATTGATAAGATTAAATAGGAGATAACATGCCGGGACAACAGAACACAATTCTATTTGAAATGAAAGGCGCAGCAGCAGGAGCGGCAGGGTCACCAAGCCCCTCCGGTATGGACGGCGGCGGTAGTGCAGCGGCAGATGGGACAGAGAAGGAAAAAACAGGGTTCTTCAAGAAGATGAAGAACGCTCCTAAACAGATTGCGTCTTTCTCCAAAAGCTCGTTGGGTGTTCAGTTTAGCTTAGCAGCTATGCTAAGGCAGTCACAGATTGCAACCGGCTTCCTATCAGCTATGTTCCAAGTATTGGGAGCCATTATGGACTCCTTCTTAGTTGCGTTCGCTCCTACGTTGTTCTCAGCTATTGCAGCTATGTCTAAACTTATTCCAGTGGCTAGGAAAATAGGTGAGGAGACAGTTGGAAGCGTTAACGACATGAGGGACAGGCTACAGGGAATATGGCTTATGATTCTGCCTATGCTTCAAAGTGTGTGGGGCGCAATTAAAGTAGTAGGTGAATTCTTAGAAAGTATGCCTCAGGGAATGAAGAATTTACTCCTCATGACTATCGTAATGGGCAAACTTTTTAACTTTATGAAGGTGGGGTACTTTATAAAGATGTACCAAACGATGTTCAAAGCCTCAACGAAAGCTGCGGCTATGGGTGCGGCTCGTGGAATGGGTAAAGGGGGTCAAGCGATGTTGAGTATGCTCCCTATTGCCGGTATCATAGTAGCCGTACTAGCCTTCTTACCAATGATTATGAGCATGTTCGGAGGGGGCAAGAAGGACGATAGCCAAGGGGTTGACGTGGCGGGCCAACTGGGTAAGAAATATCTACCATCGCAAGCTTCAAGATTAGGTACAGACCTAAACAAATTAATGAGTGCAGGTTTTGAGTCAACATTTAATTTAGTCGATAGTAAAGTAAGCGAACCCGTAAACGCAATTCTGGACATGTATTCGGAGACGGGTTCAAAATGGGCGGAGGCGGCGGCGGCGCACGAGGCTATACTAATGGCGACCCCCGGCCCACTACAGGATGCTATAGGTAGGACAGCGGAAGGTATGGATATTGTTCTAGCTCTATACGATTCGGGGGCTGCTGGAATGTCTACAGCCGTAGCGGACTTCATTAAAAAGTCGCAGGAGATGTTCCCATCGAGCACGTTGCCAAAGGAGATAGCTGCCGCAAAAGACTCAGGTTTAAGAGATATACTATCCAACATGGGTGGTGGTGGAGCAGGAAGTGGAACTAGCCCGTTTGTCGAGGCTCTAAATTCGGCTAAGGAAACAGCTAATCTAAATAGAGATATTGTAGGGCAACTTTCAATGTTTTCCGAAGGTATGTCATACCTAGACAAAGAAAAAGCAAAAGACCCTGTGGTTAGGCGTATTGATCAGGGGATTCAGAGTCAATTAAGTATGTATCAGGAAACTGCAAGCATTGATCGTGGTCTGTTACGTATTGCGGAAAATGAAGCAGAAGAACGCAAACGTGAGCATCAAGAAAATCTATCTCTGGGTCACAGCATGGCGGCAGCTTTGGGAAATATAGGAAACTTTTAAAGAGGGTATAAAATGGCAGCTAACCTAGGAATAATAATTGAAAACGCAGGGGGCGATGACGATTTCAAATACTTCGCCCTGAAGACCGAAGATGTTGCGATACAGATTGCTAGAACACCTTTGCAGATTCCAGTACCGCAAGGATCACCATTCATCTTTGATATAGGCTCGTATCGACCATCAATAACCCTATCGGGGATTGTGGATGACGTGGACACAGGGGATAGTATCACTTTCAACGGTAGCGGTAGTTCTCTTACGTATTACGTGCCAACTATGTTTCAGTTGCAAGTACTGGCTACAGATTGGGTACATAGACAGTCAACGCAGTTTGTATACATACTACATTCTAACTATAATGGCTCAGCAGCAGCGACTCAATACTACGATAAGTATGAGTGTGCTATTCAGCAATGCAAGATGAACTTACAAGCTGGTACGGAAACAAAATGGGAGTACACATTACAGTTCGTATCTAATAGACTGATTCCCAGCGCAGGTGCAAAAAGCGAGAACAAAGCATAATGACTAGATCAACAATACTAGATTTTTGGGACGAAAGTTTGAACTCAGACACAGGGGGGTGGAATTCCTTAGCCGTTAGCGAACTTGTAGACACCAGCTACAATGATGAGGTGTATAATCCAGCGTCTATATCACTACGGGTACAGAATAGATCAGCCGGGGGTGGAGTAGCGTACAGCGGTATAGCCCACAGTAGTGCTTCCCCAACCGTAGTTACTAATAATGCACACGGACTCGAAACTAAGGATAGAATAACCGTTACTACGGAGAGTTCAGGTGCCATAGAGCCTAAAATTTACGGCGTAGAGAAAATAGATGCTAACACATTCTACATAAAAAATTACTTAGAAGACCCCAGAACAGGGCAGAGACACTTAGGTGGTGACTCAGCTAGGGTTGACGGTGACGGGACATCAACACCTACGTTATCTTATGTACCCACAGGTAAGTACAGTATACAAACATCGGATGTAGACGAACCTGATTTCTTCTTGGGTCAGGAAGTTGTACTTTGGCATTTTCCAGATGGATTCGAGAAAACATCTACGTATTCTCACAATGGTAACACAACTGCCATAGTAGTAACATACTCAAGTCACCCTCACGTAACAGGGGATATAGTACAGGTTGTCGATGAGGACACGGGATATGTGTCAGATGATTCTTATATGGTAGAGAAAGTTGACACTAACACATTCAAGTTACTAAAGACCAAAAGCCAAGTGTATGTTAAAGGTAGCGGTGTTTCTGGTAACTTAGCTTTTTATTACAAGTCTAAGTCCGCTGGATTCCCCCTATTTTTCGGCCCTATTACAGAGTTGCAGGAAAGTTGGGATACTAGGTACGGTAAGATAATAGAAATTAGAGCTAAGGATAGATTGCAGTTCCTAGCTAACACTACAGCTAAAGCTATCCTGAAAGATGTCTCCGCTTCCGGTTCAGGTGAAATTATGGGTAATGTACCACGTATGGGAAACGCCATACCTAGATTAGTATACTTGGATGGTAGTGTGGCAACGGAGAATAAATTTAGCGAAGCTATAGCAGCCATGACAGATGATTTTGCTGAGGGTAACAACATTATCCACACCGATAACTCCAATGGAGCATCAACATTTACGGCTGATGCAGAGAAACATGAAGCTTCTGGATTTGTACTAACTTCTGATGAGTTAGCCAGTGGGAACTTTGCTAAGGATGTATCGGAAAGCAACCATAAAGTACTTAGAGTTATGCAGCAGCTTTCAATGCAAGACAGGCACTACACTTCCTCTGGTTCCGGTACTGACTCAGGTTATGGTTCGGGGGGAACAGACGGAGTTCAAATTAATACCAATGCTCACGGTCTTTCCTTAAATGATATTATATATGTGTTCGGTGATAATCAAGAGGATCATATACCACCGGGAATGTATAGAGCACGAGATATATCGACTAATTCGTTTAAACTGTTTACGCTTGACGGCGATGCCGTAGCCAATACAGCAGGAACTGGGACTGTAAGCTGGGAAGGGATGCAGGATGGTAACTTTGGATATGACTTCTTCCTAGATTCAGGAATGTACGGAATTCCAGCCTCTACAGGGTATAGTATTGCGGGTAGTGCTACTGAGTACGACCCACGACCACACCTAAACTATTTCAAGAGGGGATACAGGCAGTTCAGACCTGACGCTACTGGCCTTAATCTAACGTTGCCAATGGAAAATAATATTACTGAGGACGGTCAGACACGTATTATGTTCCCCGACGCAAGGTTTACGATTGGGGAAGACGAAGTTATAGCCGGTATAGAGCTTCAATCGGATATTCAGGGTACTCATGATGCTAAATCTGTAGGATTAGGTCACAGCTTAGAGTCTGTTAGGGTATCTAAGATAGCCTGTAAAGATAACGTAACACATGAAAGCACGGTAGTTAACAGGGCTAAATATGCTGGTGAGTGGCTAGGAGACTTTCACTGGGGTAGGCACGATTCACAGGTACCGCACACCGGTGAAGATGTACTAGACGGTAAGAATGATTATCATATGGTATGGGATTCAGGCGGGAGTCGCACCTCAGCCCCAGTAGACGGTGATAACTCTACTTTTTGGAAAACTGCTAACATCGCATGGGGAACTGCTCAGATGACTGCTGGAGATGGCGGTGTCAGTTGGGGTGCTGCCCTTGATCGTGTTATCCAAACTTACATGGGGGGCTTCGAAGGTTCTACACTAATAGGCACAAGCAACGTCCCAAGTCACTCAGGTATCGCAGGTCTTAGCGAACTTCCACAGAACGGAAGAGCCTTGCATCTTGCGCCTAACGTCAAAGCCTATAAGCCTGACAAAATTAAAGTTGACGATGGGGACGACATAGAATCAGATATAAATCTTAAGACAACAAGTATATGCGACTCCGACTTAATTAAGTCAATCAAGAATGTACAGAATGAGGAGTTATATGATGCTACTGCTATAACTGGTAGTACTACTTCTAATGTAGGTGGTTACGCTCTAGTTACAAAGAATAGTCACGGTCTACAAACAGGCAATTGGATTAAAATGACGGTAGGTACCTCGCTCAACGCTAGCAGCTACTGGCTTAACTACTACAGAGTAGAGTGGGTTAGCAAAAATACCTTCTACCTCACTAGGTGTCCAGCAGAAGCTTACGAAGGTCTTAGTAGCCCACCAGCCACGCAGGATATCTATGCTGCGGCTAGTAGGATGGCGTATACTTCAGGGACTACTCAGGTAACAGCATACGAACGAGTGTACCATGTGTTCAGTGGAGTGTGTAGAGTGCAGTACCAAACTCTTAACGGCAGGACTGAAAAGCCATTCACGGAAAACCTGCTACTTCTAAGTGATAGAGTAAAGAAAGACCGACCCTACGGTGGTATAGAGATGCATGGTATAGCAAGCAGAAAAAGTTCAAATACTACTACGGCTGGTTTAACTGCCTCACCTGTGACTATGCCTGATTCTGTACTATATGGAGCAACATTAGAAAACATTAACGGTGCAAATCCTGTTCCCGTTAGATTCAGGCGTGGGGATAGGATTAGTGAAACACGCTTTATAGCTAGGGATTCTGGAGGTTCCACTGTCGCTAGGCACCTATTCAAGAATACTCAAGCTGTTATTGATGTATCACTACTAGGAGATAAGAATAATAGTAAGACGGAAGACCTATCTTACTCATTCTCAGGTAATGACCTAAATGAGGTTAGAGTTACAGCCGCCGCTATGTTAGCTAGATCGGCAAGGGACTTAATTAGGGGTAACATAAATATTGTCGAGTACCCATTTATTAAACTATCCGGTACAGCAGCGTCCGGTACCTCTAATTATTCTTTAAAACATGCCCTAACAACTAGTGTTGGTTTGTATGGAGGTAGACCGGGAATGCTCGTTCATAAGACAGCAACCGAAGATGGTGCTTTTGTAGCTGGTGTGTTAGCTGAGGACATTACGACAGGTACTGTAGATGGTAGGTTATCTGAGGGTGCTCTTTGGGCCGCTGGTCAGTATTACAGAATGTATGTTCACCTAAGGGCAGGTCACTCTGTTCGTGTAACAGACCCAAGATCATCCATGTCCTCTAATATGATTATCACGAAGATTAACTACACAGAGGGGCCTAACCAATCTCAAACTAGGATCGAAGTGATAGGATACAAAGACACAGCTACCGGATTTGCTGTGAAGCCAATAGGTAAGATAAATGCTAGCTTGCAAAGGGGTGGTAAAGGTAAACCTACCAACCCTTTCCAGTCTGGTAAGTTAAAAATAAACATGACAATGGAAGCAGGATAAAATGGCGGTTCATAATGCAGCTTCGTGGTCAGGCGGATCAATCCTCTTTGGTGGTTCAGAGATGTACCAAGTCAATGCAGGGAGCACAGTAAACGCTGCTCCTGTTGGTATTGGCGGTGCTCTAGCAGATAACACACGCTATATTGTGTTTTGGGATAAGAACTCTCCCGAATCATTTCAGACTATCGTAGAAACAGCTTATGTTAACTCCAAGTCACGAGTGATTATATTCGAGGTGACGGGCGCAGCGGAGGGGGAGAAGGTTCAAATTGTTTCTAAGGACACTTCGTTCGGAGCATCAGATAAACTAAACTCAGATAGCTTCAATAAGATTGTAGCTGCTGAGTTTGCTACTGGCCCACTATCAGGTGTAGATAATGCTAGTGGTATTCCCGGTGTCGGAGTAGCGTTCGATTCGGCTGGCATACGTGCGTATGATGGGTCATCTACCGACCCCCTTATGAATTTAAACGCCATAGACCTTAGGTTCTACACAAGCGATTCTTCCCAAGGTAAGTTGATGGCGAAGTACAGTGGTGCCGATGTTAGATTCTACGATCAAACTAGTTTCAATGCTACTAACGCTACAACTACGGCTGTTCTAAGTGGGAAATCACTGACATTCTTCGATGATAGTGGTTTCGGAGCAGGAAATGAAACTGTGGCTCTGATCGGTAACTATTCAAGTTCGACAGTGACTGATGCTGACTATGTTGGAAACAACGGATTGGCTATATACGGCACTACAGCCACGGCTTTTTCTGGTAGCGGTGCAAACCTTATTAATTTCCAAACAGACCAAGCCAGTCCTAGTGACTATGGATACATAGGC
>TARA_R110000822_G_scaffold17244_3_pt1 | contig 10197 bp, 10 predicted proteins | sample TARA_R110000822 | Tara Oceans TARA_R110000822 (sample SAMEA4397666) | marine metagenome | biome: Polar Biome; feature: [SRF] surface water layer (ENVO:00010504); material: water (ENVO:00002006), including particulate matter (ENVO:01000060) such as... | depth 5 m | reverse complement strand
CATTTATAAATAGTAATTTAAGTACTACAAATGTTGACGCTTTAATAAATTGGAGTAGACCAGTTTGGTTTAGTCGCACATGGAAAGCACTATTTAAAAACACTCTAGAGCAAAAAAAGAATAACAAAATAATTGAGGTTATCTTTAGAGATGAATTAGGCACAATAGTTAGCAATAGAAAAGAGTACATTTACAAAGACCAAGTTTACAAGATTGTGGAATGGTCCTACGATATAATAAAGAAATTAGTTAAAGCAAAATTAATAATGAAGTAATGGCTGAAAAAGTAGTAATAGATATAGAGTTAAAAGGTTTTAGCAATGCTAAGAAAGGATTAGAGGATTTAACTAAGTCGCAAATTAAGCAACAAGATGCAATAAAAGCAACTAAGGACGAAATTAAGGAATACGAAAAGGAATTAAAAGCCATAAGGGACGAGCAAGAGGCTCAAGGTCAAGTAACGGACGAACAAATAGATAGAGAGCGTGAGTTATCTGAATCATTACAACAAAGTAGAGAATCTTTAGCAGGTCAAAAGGACGAACTAAGTAACGTCAATACGGAGCGAAGAATAGCAGTTAAAGAAGTTGAAACTTATAACACAGCATTAAACGCCGAGATAGGCTCAAACGAGCAACTTAGAGCGCAGTTAAGTTTACTTACTAGCGAGTATGACTTAATGAGCCAAGAGCAGAGAGAGAGTACAGAAGAAGGTCGGCAAATGACAACTGAAATGAAGGCTTTAACCGACAAGTTAAAAGAGAACGAAAGTGCAGTTGGTGACAATAGAAGAAACGTAGGTAATTATTCAGAAGCATTAAAAGGGGCTTTAGGTAATGTAACTATAATGGGAACTAATTTAGGAGGATTAGTTCAAGGGTTTAATGAAACAAAAGCCGCAACAATTGAAGCATTAGAATCCTTAATTGTTACTGAGAGCGTACAAAAGTCGCACACAGCCGCAACAAACGCCCAAACAATAGCACAAAAAGCCTCAAACATTGCTACAATAGCAGGCAAAGTAGCAATGAATATTTTTAAACTAGCTTTAATATCTACTGGTATTGGTGCTTTTGTTGTTGTACTTGGTAGTTTGGCTGCTTACTTTTCATCAACTGAGGCAGGAGCAAGGCAGTTAAAAATAGTAATGGCTGCTTTAGGAAGTGTAACGGCAAACATTACAAGTAAATTCGCTGAGTTTGGTAAGGTTATTTTTGATACTTTCAAAGAGATTAAAGACCTTAAAATTAGCGATGTATTTAAAAGTATAGGAGATGCAATCCAAAACAATATTACAAACCGATTAGCGTCTTTTGGTTTAGCAGGTAAGGCAATTGCAAAAATATTTGGGGGTGACATTGTAGAAGGATTTAAAGATTTAGGTAATGCAGCTGCTCAAGCGGCAACGGGCATAGATGACCCGATAGGAAAACTAGAAGCCGCTGGAGGTAAAATAGTTGAATTATACGAGGATGGGAAAGAGGCTGTTGCCGATTTTGCCAAAGAAGTTCAAGAGGACATAAATAAAGCAATTGCATTACAACAAAAAGAAAACAATTTAATTGACAGACGTAGGTTCTTATTATTGCAAAATACAGACCTTGAGGCAAAGGTAGCAAAAGCTAGAGTTGAGGCTTCCGATAAAGCTAATTTATCACAAGATGAAATAATAAAAAAGTTAGAAGAGGCTAGAGATGCAGAATCTCAAAAATTAAAGAACTTAACGGAGATTGCTAAAACTGAATTTGATATTCAAAGAGGTAGAAGCGCACTAGCAACAGATAGTGCAGAGGAAGCAGAAGAGTTATTCCAAAAAGAATTATCATATAAGCAAGCAATAACGGAAGAAAGTCAAGGCGTTTTAAGATTAGAGAAACAAATCGCAGCTGAGAAATATACGTTAATGACTGAATCGCTAGCAGCTGAATTAAAGTTAATCAAGGCACAAGGTGGGGACAGAGTATCTGCATTAATCGAAATTGAGAATAGGGGTAGGGATGCACAATTAGCAGATACAACTTTGTCAGAAACACAACGCCAAGCAATAATAGCTGAGAGCAATAATAAAATAAAGGAGCTAAATAATAGAGCAATTGACGAAGCATTGCAAGCTAAAATAACTGAACTTCAATACTTGAAATTTATAAAGCTAGATGATGACAACTTAACCAATAAAGAACGGATAGCAATAGAGCAACAATACCAAGAGGATAGAGCAAATCTTGTCTTAACTGAATTAAGAAGCCAAGCTGCTATGGTAAAAGCAGAGCTAGAGCAATTAAGCGCAGATGCTGGAGTTGACGTATTAAAGCCATTAACACCCGAAGAAGAAACTGAATTAAAATCTCAGTTGAATTTGCTTAATGAAGAAATGGCAAAAGCTGCCGAAATCATAAACGGAATTGAAGGCGAAAAGAAAGGCTTAAATTTACTTAATGGATTAGGTTTAGATGAGGCAGGAATGGAGAAGCTAAACTTTTCTTTCCAAACCATAACTGCGTCAATATCGGCTATTGGTAATTTAATGGGAGCTGTTACCGAAAGGAATAAAAAAGCAATCCAAGAACAAGTTGAGCAGGGCGTAATTAGTCAAGACCAAGCAGATAAACAAATTGCAAAAATAGAATTAAGAGCCTTTAAAAGAAACAAAGCGTTACAGATTGCTATGGCAATAGCTAGTACGGCTCAAGCAGTTGCAAGTGCGCTAGCACAAACTGTCGACCCTACATTAACGCAATCATTTAGAATTGCAAACGCACTCGCAGCAGGTGTCTTAGGTGGTATTCAAGTCGCTACAATTGCAGCTACAAAATTTGAGGATGGTGGATTAATAAAGGGGGCTAGTCATAGTAAAGGTGGCGTTCCATTTAGCGTAGCAGGTAGAGGTGGCTTTGAAGCAGAAGGTGGCGAATTTATCCACAAAACAAAAGCGGTTGACCATTACGGCTTACCATTTATGAACGCATTAAATAATATGCAACTACCTAAAGTATTCGCAGAGGGTGGATACGTTGCGCCTATGACCTCTTCTAGTATAAGCCAACAAGTAAGCGAGGGCGTTAGTGGATTGGTTAGCGATAGCCAAAATAGAAGCATACAAGTATTAAACGTGGAATCAGATTTCAGTAACCTACAAAATAAAGTAAACAATGTCGAATCAGCAAGAACTTATTAAGGAGGCATTAATTGTGGCAGATAAAGGTCTTTACCACAAGGATAAAATACGCCAAGTAATTAAGGCAGACTTTTACAATCAAAACACGGGTAGAATTAGCGTATTGGGTCTTAGAGAAAAGCTATCTAAAAAGTATGGAGTTTGTCTACAAACAATCTACAATATAACAAATGGATAGAATCACATATTACTTACAAATATTATAATTATCTCTAGTTATATTTACAACTTATGAAGATAACGCCTTTTTTGAATGTAAAGAAAAAAGATAATGTTGCAAATATTGAGATATTTGGCGACATTGGGTATAATTCTTTTGCAGATAATTCAATAGATTACCTAAAAAACACAAGCGAAGTAAAGGCTAAAGAGATTAAAGCCTTGCAAGAACTAGATGTTGAGGTAATTAATCTAACAATGGAGAGTTTAGGTGGCGATGTTAGCCATGCTTTAGCAATCTATTCACTACTTAAAAATAGTGGTGCTACAATAAATACATATTATAGGGGTGCAAACGCATCTGCTTCTACAATTATAGGAAGCGCAGCTACATCGGTTGACCATATCTATATGGACAATACGGGTTTGTTTTTAGTTCACAAAGTTATGTCATACGCAGAGGGTAATGAAAACGACCTAAAGGACGCAATAGATAATATGAACAAGTGGCAAGTATCTTTAAAGCAGTCTTACTTAAACTTAGGCGTTAAGGAAGAAGTAATTAATGACTTAATGGAGCGTAATGGTGGGCATGGTGAATGGCTAACATTTGAAGAAGCAAAAGAATACGGATTTGTAGGTAATGAATGGGAAACTAAAAAAGTGACCAATTATTCTAAAGACATATTTGTAAATAAAGGAATTTTAGTACCTAATAATTTAAATAATCAAAACCAAGTAAAAATGGAAGAAACCACACCAGAAGTTGTGACGGAGGATAAGACCTTGTTGCAAAAAATTTGGAACAAGTTGTCTAACGATAGCGAAGCGCCAAAGACGGAGGTAGTTGTAGAAAATGCAATTACACCCGAAGAGATTACAGACGTTGTAAGCGAAGTTATGCAAATACTTGAGCCAAGACTTGCTGCTTTAGAAGAAGCAATGGCTTCAATGATGCCAATGGAAGATGTTCCAGTAGAGGAAGCTAAAGTTGAAGAAGTTGAGAACATGGCAACTATCATTGAGAATAAAGTAAAGGAAGCTATCAAGAATTTGGTAGAGCCCACCCCAACAAAAAAAGTAATCACAAAAAATGCCAACATCGAAGTATGGCAAAATCATTTAAATAACTTTCAAAATTTCATTAAATAATGGCAACACCTACAATTACAACAAACACCTATGCAGGCAAAGACCTAGAGGGTGTAATAGCACAATCAGTTTTGCGTGGCAAAACAATTGAAAACGGATTAGTAACGGTACATACCGATATTGATTCAAGAGCAGTGGTTAAGACTATGGCTAACACAATTAACGTTCAAGATTCAGTAGCGGCTTTTACTTCTGCTGGTGCATTTACGTTAGATGAAAAATACCTAGACCCTAAGAAGTTTATGGAAGCAGTAGAATATGATTATTCTACATTGAACGCTACTTGGTATGCATCACAACAACCAAGAGGAAGAGCAGGTGATTTTGTACCTCCTGCATCTTTAGAGGAAGCAATCATTGAGCAACAAGCGGGAATCCGTTCTAAGTTTATCGATGCTTCTATTTGGAGAGGTTCAGTTGCTGCGGGTTTATTATCTAAAATCACGGTTTCTGCATCTTCTAACATTGTTAGTGGTCTTATTCCTTTGATGGAAGCGGGTTCTGATGTTAACAAATTAGATTCTAGCAAGTTGGCTGTAAGTGCTTTTACAAAAGCGAGTCCTGCTGTTTGTACAATTGGTTCAACTGCTAACCTACAAACGGGTGACGTAGTAACATTTAGTTCAATGGTAGGTTCTTCTGGAACTGATTGGAGTGGACAAAGTGGAAAATCTTATGCTGTAACGGTAATTAATTCAACTACTTTTTCTATTGCTTTAGATTCAAGTGCATTTACTGGAACTTTTACAAGTGGTAATCTTTCTTTTATTAACTCTTCAAATGCTTTATCAGTATTGACTTCTGTTTACAACGGATTAAGTGAATCAGTAGAAGATGATGCAGATTTCTACATCTATGGTAACAAAGGTTTAGGTAAAGCATACGCTTTGGCTCAAGCATCTGCTGCTAACGGTGCAGGTTCTTATTACATTGGTGCTAAAGAATTGGATTTCTTAGGTCAAAGAATGGCAATTTTACCTTTCTTACCTGCTAATACTATCGTAGCTGCAAATGTATCTAATTTACATTTTGGAACTGCTTTAGATGCAGAATGGAACAACGTAGCTATCTTGCCTCAATACGAAGCAACTGGCGACAGAACGGTAAGATACAGATGTGATTATGCATTTGACGTAAATTACACTAACGGTTCAGATATTGTTCTTTACCGATAGATTTCAAACCCATAGATAAAGGGGGATTCATTTCCCCCTAATTCTATTTTAAATAATAATTAAAAAATATAAAAAAATGGCAGCAAGTTTAAGTTTAGCAGCGGTATCGGGAACAAATTGTCCGAAAACGGCAGGAGTAAAAGAACTTTACACTATCCCAGTTGGGGATATGTTAAGCGTGACTTTGGGTTCAGACCACGACATTACGGATTTAGTTTTTACGGGAGTTGGTAACGGCTTTGGTAAATTAAATTTCAAACGTGGAGAATGTGAAGTAACGGAATCAATGGAAAGAAGCAACGAAGTTAGCGTTAATTTCGCAGTTGCTAATCCAACAAGCACACAAAGAAAAGAATTAACGGCAATTAAAAATAGTTGTGAGCAGTATATGGTTGCAAGATTATATGATGGTGACAGATTGTTATTCATTGGTTATGATGCAGAATCTTTAGACGAAGGATTCGTAGCATTTGCTTCTTTTGAATCAACAAGTGGTAGAGCGAAAAGTGATGACAATTTATTCTCTATGACAATGACTGCCGAGCAAGGTGAGCCATTGAGAGTATTGAGTGGAATTTCGGGAGCAACGGTACCTGCAACAACCGTGACTGCAATTGTAGCAGAATTGGTTGCAGCAACATCTGTATAATATGCTTTGGCGTTTTAAAAAACAATATCAAGATAAAAAAATAGGTATCAAGGGGTTTGGTCTCCTTGATACTAATCTTGAGTTACCGAGTACAATACACAAACTTTCCTTAATGCCCGAGCATATTGGGTTAATTAGATATATAGAACGTGCAGAAGAAAAACAACAACATCAACAAATTAAATCCAAAAAGTCAGCTAAGTTTTCCAATAAGCAATAACGTTATCCAACTACCCGATTATACCGAAAAGGAAAAGATAATCACTAAGCAAGGGATAAGGTTAATTAGCACAACGGACAACAATTTGTTTCCTCAAAAGGTTAGCAAATTGGCAAAAGAGAGCAGTACTTTAAAGGCTGTTATTAATTCATTTGCTGAATATGTAAGCTATGGTAGTCTTTTAACGGAGAACAAATCACTAGAGGACAAGTTAATTAACGACTTAAATAAGTACTATAATTGGTATGAACTATCAAAGCGTGTAGCTAAAGATAGGCGTACTTATGGCTATGGCTTTATTGAATCCGTTAAAGTTGGTAAGGAGGTTTATATTTACCATTTAGACGCAGCTAAAGTGCGATTTTGTGAGTATAGTGGAGAGCATCCAGAACAAGTGGCAATATCTAAAGATTGGAACGATAATAGAATTGACCCAATACAAAGAACTCTTTATCCAAACTATGACGAAGAGGGGAGAACTATAATTCCAATTTTTGAGTACGAGAGTGGTCAGAACGACTACCCTTTGCCTATATGGAGTGGTGCGTTTTATGACGCACAAGTTGAAAGTTTAATCGGTCAATATAACGCAAACCAATTTGAGAACGGAGTAACTTTGTCTAGCATCTTTATGTTTGATTTTGGGGATGTTACGCATGAAGATGGAGATGATGGATTAAAAGCTAAAAAATATCAACTTGAGCAAAATATTAAAGGCACAAGCGGTGGACGTAGTGGCAAGAGTTTAATTATTCCTAAAACGGGGGACGTAGAAAAACCCGAATATATTACCTATCCAATGCAAAAAGAAGGCAGCTTTACAGACCTTCAAAAGATGGTAGAGAATAACATCGTAAAGGCGTGTAGTTGGTTTAGAAGTTTAGCAGGATTAGAGAGCGCAGGTGCTTTAGGCAATAACCAACAACTTAGGAATGAGTGGGAACTCGCAGAAAGACTAATTCAAAACGAGCAGGACGTAATAATGGAAGCAGTACAAAAAGCATTTGAGGGTACTGCGTATGAGGGTGAAGTTGAATTTAACAATCAATCACCAATGAATGTAATTAATGATTTACCTAGCATTACAACGCTTTTGCAAAACAAAGCGGTAATAGGTTTAGAATCGGTGAAAGAATTATTAATAATGATGGGCATGGACGAACAACAAGCCCAAATAATTACTTACAATGATAGCGAGTAAGGCAGAGATTAAGGCGTTAGCGTTTAGTAACAATTTTGATATAAACGCAGTTAAGGACAATGTGATTCAGATTGTAGAATGGGAGCAAGTGATGACCGTTTTAGGAACTGATTTGTATGATGACGTTGTGGCTAATCCTGCTAATTACACAACCTTGTTAAGCGACTATTTAAAGCCGTATATAGCTTATAATTTATTAGCCTACATAAGTAAGCCTAACCACATTAAAACGGGCAACAAGGGTGCGCAAACTGCTCAAGGTAGCAATGAGCAAATTGCAAATGTAGAGGAAGCAAAGCGTCAAGCTATGGCAATGGCAACAAGATATAAAAGCCAAATGGTAGCCTATTTAGATAAAACAAAGCCTGCACTTTGGATGGGGGAAACCTCCAACGATGGTATAATTAATAAAATAATAATTTTCTAATGAGCGAAATACTAGAACTATATTTATTAGGAGTTGGGGGCGTGGTATTACACTTCTTGACAAAGATTTATAATGCTAGAAAAACTGGCAAAGTTTTGGATTATGTTTTAGAAGGAATAAGCGTAGGAATTAGCACGCTAATAGTTATATTATTTGTGTACGCTAAGGACGATTTAGATGCGTTCTATCCATTAACAATGTTCACGAGTATATTACTAGGATATTCTGCTCAATCAGTAGCAAGGCAATTATTTAAGATGGCTATGCCTAAGTCAGAAGAACAAATTAATTTTTAATATATAAAGAAATGGTCAAGTTTTTATTTAGTTTAGGTTTTACGGGAGTTGCGCTCATAAAAGGAGATATTCAAAATTCAACAACGTATTTTAGTAACGCTATACTAGGTGCTATTTTTGGCTTCACTCCAATTATGATAGAGATGACAAGTTTTACAGAGACAATCAAATTAATATCATCTTTAATAGCTTTACTTTTGGTTTCATTATCCACATACCGAGCGTGGAAACATAAAGATAATGAGTAATTTAATAAAAATGAAATTAAGCAATAACCTAGAACTTGTTGAAGTAACAAGAAGCGAAACGGCAAAACGTAAAGGCATAATTAATGAGCCTACAAGCGAACACTTGACAAACTTAAAAGAGTTGGCTAATAAAGTGTTTCAACCGATTAGAGAACACTTCAAAGTACCTATATTTATATCAAGTGGATATAGAAGCGAAGCATTAAATAAATCCATAGGCGGCAGTTCAAGCTCTCAGCATTGCAAAGGAGAAGCTATCGATATTGACCTAGACGGTTCAAGTAGTGGTGTTACAAATGCCGATGTATTTAATTTCATAAAAAGTAATTTAGATTTTGACCAATTAATTTGGGAGTTTGGAACGGCAAATAGCCCTGATTGGGTTCATGTTAGCTACTCAATAAAAAATAGAAAGCAAATACTAAAAGCGGTTAAAATTAATGGTAAAACTTCTTATATTAATTTCAGCTAGTATTTGTTGTACAATAGCAACATAAACACCAATTTAAACACCCTTTGTTGTATAATACTAACATAATTCTACTTTAAAACGTTAATTTAAAGAATGTTGTATATATTTGTTTGAATAAAACTAAAAAACAATGACTGCAAGAGAAATAATACTATCCAATATTCAGTTAGAAGGCGAAAGCAATCAAGCATATTTTAGGCGTTTAGCTAGTGAATCCGATTCTAGTTATAGTGCCTTGAAGATGCAATACTATAAGCTAAAAAGAAAGTTTATAATAACACAACAAAAAAAGGATAAGAACGGAAATGTAACAAGCACAACCGAAAAACTACAAAGCACAAAATTAGTACTACCTCCCGAACATTTAGAAGTAAGCCGAGTTAGTACGAATGAATCAACTGGGCAGCAATGGGTTATTCACACAAAGGAAAGCCAAAACAAAGCGTTATTTGAGCTGAACAAAGAAACGATTAGAGAAAGTGTAAAGGAATTAGATTTAAAGCCTTTGAATGTCCCAAAAATAGTAGAAATTAGGGACAAAATATTGCTTGTTACTTATACCGATGTTCATGTAGGAATGAATATTCAGAATGATTTATACGATAGTGGATTTTGGGGAGAAGATGAACTAATTGAAACATTAAGAGCAATGGTTTCTCACATTGGATTTAGATTTAACAATCATTCTAAAATTGTGGTGCAGGATTTGGGCGATTTTGTCGATGGATATAATGGAGAAACGACAAGAGGGGGGCATAAATTGCCACAAAACATGAGCAATACGGAGTGCTTTAAAATAGCATCTAAGTTTAAAATAGAATTAGCAAAAAAACTTGCAATACATGGCGTGCCGTTAGAATTTCATAGCGTTGTAAATGATAATCATGGTGGCGACTTTGGAAACCTAGTTAATATCCACGTTAAAGAGGTTTTAAGCTACTTATTACCCGAAGCCAAGTACAATATAAGCGAGGACTTTATAAGCCATTACATCGTAGGTAAATGGGCATTTATAATTTGTCA
>TARA_R110000822_G_scaffold39409_5_pt1 | contig 10219 bp, 11 predicted proteins | sample TARA_R110000822 | Tara Oceans TARA_R110000822 (sample SAMEA4397666) | marine metagenome | biome: Polar Biome; feature: [SRF] surface water layer (ENVO:00010504); material: water (ENVO:00002006), including particulate matter (ENVO:01000060) such as... | depth 5 m | reverse complement strand
TTTTTTTTTTTTTTTTTTTAATTACAAAAAAAAAAATAATTTCACAAATAAGTCAAATATTAAAATATTCTTGTCTTCTTGTCTTGTTAAATATTTGGTGGATTTATTTTTACATTTTGTCTTTTAAGTCTGTAAATAATATATAAACATTATTTTCATTTTTGTCTCTACTTAAGAATAAAATATAATATATAAGTATAATAAAATGCCTTCCCTTTGCAAAAACCAAAACGAATCCCCAAAATATACCAAAATTAAAAATTATATGTATACATCTAAAACTTATGAAAATCAAAGAGATTTTATCCAACAGTGGATTTCTGATTATCAACTGCAATATCACAATAACAAAGAACTTGCAATTTACGATAAAAAACACCCTGAAGAGTTTGCTAAATTTGATTCTTATGCTGTAGGATTTTCAACAAAAAAACAACATAGGGAATTTATTAAATCTCAAATGCTTAAAATTGAAATGCAATCATCAATTATTCTTACTAATGATGAAATTGATAATTTTATTAAAAATCCTTTGGCTGCTCCTGAAGAATTTGCCGATAAGAAAAAACAAGAAATTAATACACCTGAAAAAGTTTGGAAGATGATTAATCAACTAGACTTGGATAATTATAAAAGAGATTATTGTGACGACATAAATATTCAAAAACAGATTGTAAAACATTTTCATTGTAAAGATTACGAAGATTTTTTGTTTAAAAATGGAAACACTAGATTGATTAAACATCATTATAAAAATAAAAAAAACGATAAAAAATTTAAATTTAAAAATTATGAGGGAGAAATGGAATATTTTGATACGAAAGAAGAAATGAACGAAGCGATTAAAAATATATCAAGTCAAATGGATTGTTAGTTATTTTTAAAATAATACTTATATTTACTTTCTAATGACCAAACAATCGCATCTAAATCGTCAATTTTATTTTCTAAGTAATTAATTCGTTCTAATAAGTCTTTATAGTCCTGTCGGAGTAATGGTTTATATAAATCATTGTTAATAATATTATTTTTGTTTTTTGATTTTAATAAAAGATTACCCATAATATTAATTTATTTTTTTTTTATTTTTTAAGTTTTTAAGTTTTTTAATTTTTTACTACTTCTTTCGATTGATTTGATCCTTTTCTCTAATTTTTCCCTTAAAATAGGTGGAACTGAAAAAAGTTTATTTTGAACATCTTCTTGAATCTGAGTTATCTTTTCATTAAGTTTTATTCTATCGCTAAAAGACTTTATTCTTTTTTCTATTGATGCTGGATTATATTTGTTTGTAAAAAGTTCTCCAGCGATTTCATTAAATTCTATTTCTTCAGTTGATCCAGATTTTGTTTCTTTTTTATCTGCCGCCTTTTTTTTTGCATTCTCACCTAATTTTTTATCGTTTGCTAATTGTTTTTCAGTTCTAGGTTTTTTTTTCTTTATTATTATTACTTTTTTTTTCGGTTCTTCTGACTGCTTCGCTTGTGGTTCTTTTTTTTTTATCTTTATTATTATTTTTTTTTTCTTTTTTTCTACTAATTTAGCAAATATTGGCTTAAATTTTGCAAATACTTTTTTATATAATTTACTTCTTGAATCCTTATTGAGTCCAGATTTCTCAATTATTTGAATTTCACCATTTAAAGTATCCGTAAACATAGAATAATCATCAATTGTAATAGAAGATTTATCAATTCCTTCTAATGAATCCTTTACTTCTTTTACGGCTTCGTCTTCTAAATTAACAACTTTAGAGTTTGTTCCATATTTTTTTTTAATTTCTAATAATTCTTCTTTAGTAGATGCTTTAGAGACAAGTTTATTAATTTCTTTAATATTTTTAGGTGGTGATTTTGCTTTTGCTTCCTTTTCTGCCTTAACTACTGCATTACCTCTCGGCTTTCCTTTCTTTTTTGGAAGCATTGGAATTTTACTTAAATCTATTAATTTTTTTCCACCAAGCATAACTAAATGATCAATTAATTGACTTTTACTATATCTTTTTTTGTTTAAAGATAGTGCTAAAGGTAACTCTTTTTTAATTCCCCTAATTAATCCATTTAATGTCTTAATTGGATGACTATTTAATCTATCTCTAACATCACTCATTTGTATATATTATTATAACACGTTTTAAAAATAAAAAAATAATCTTTTTACTTATTAATGAATAAATACGACGCAGTATTAAAATATTTTATTTTTAAAAATATTCAAGACTTAGGCTATTTAAAATATGGATATTTTAAAAAGATAATTGGTTATGTTTTAGATAATTATAATGAATATTTTATTAGAAAATTATTCTTAAAATTAGTAACTGAAAATAATTTTTATAGAAAACAAAATATTAAAAAAAGTTATTTATATAAATTTAATCCAAATCCTAAAATTAAAATCCCACCTAAAAAAGTTTATAATGAATCATATTTTATAATTTCTTGGGATTAATGATTGCTTATGCAGTCCGTGATACAACTGGTTTAGCCTCTAATCTTTTTATTGGTTTTACTACCTCTAGAAAAACTGTATTTTTGTTTTGTAAAATATGAGAATCAACTAAACTTCGATCAGGATTTCTTATAGTGATTTGAAAATCGGAAAGAAGTTGTGGTTCACCTGAATGAGTATATAAAATAGATCCATTTCCAGTATCTGATGTAAAACTATTAGCAGTATAATATCGATTAATAATAGATTGTGTATGTGATGTTGTTAGTGATGATGAAACTAATTTTTGTTGAATATTTGATTTAATATCTAATAAAAAATAGCCTTCATCAGCCAACGAACTATTAAAAGTTCTTGATGAAAATATGCTTGAAACGTCGTTAGTTCGCTGTGCAACATTTGCAGGAACTCCCCCAGGTGCAGAATAAACTGGCGTTCCATATAAAGTATCGTCGTGAACCACACCTAGATCGAGACCTGGGAAAGCCCCTGTAATATTCACACCATCTTTAACAGGCATTTTAAAACTATTTTCAACCGTTATAACATCAGTTGAAAGTGGATAATTCATTTTAGATGTATAACTTGGAGCCACCGTAATATCAGTAAAACCTAACATCTCATTCCAAAAAACACTAGGCTGTAAACTTGTCCAACAAATACCTGAATATCGCGTCGCTAACCCACCAGTTACAAAAATATTTTGTATTGACTCTGTTGAATTATATAAGGCAGAAGGTAAGGCATCGTTAGCACTTAGTCCTCCGTCTGTTGTTGCTCCAGTATAGATTGGAAAATGTTGTATATCAAATTTTATTTTTTGAGCAACTTCATCAAAAATACAAGCAATTTGATTAGTTCCGCAATATGCATCAAGTGGCGGTCTTGTATATGTTCCAGAAGCACCATCTCCTTCCGCTATCATTTTTGGTATATCATATTTAAAATAATATTCACCATTTCGATCTGTCGGTGTTGCGTCTGCGTTTGTAAATGATTTTTCATAGCCTGATGCATTTACAAAAATTTGAGCCGCACCTGCATTAACTTTTTTTATATCTTCTTCATTTTTTAAAATAGTAGTTAATAATTGAGACATAACTGGCCAATTTGTTTTTCCTACAACATTAGAGTAATCGTCATTTACTTTTCCAGTTGATTGAATATTATTAAGATGACCATTTATAACATCAGCCATTTCTATCGGTGTATAAGATCCAGCAGGAACGGTAAATTTTACAGGAAATTCCTGCAATGTAATAATTGGAGTAGCGGCGGCAAAAGCCGTCTTGGTGAAAGAAACTGATAAAATTCCGTGTTTATATAATTGATTTCCACTATTGGGGGCAAGTTTAAAATCTGGGTTTGTTGCGTCACCTGCAACCAATAAATCACAAGGATATGGTGCATACTTTGAATATTGGTTAGTTCTTCGTTTTGGGTGCAATTTTAAAGGCCAAGAGTATCCAAATTTATTAGTAGGGTCACTAGTTTTAGTATATAAAAATACAACATCTAAGCCACCATAATCTCGAGTGTCGGAATTTGGGTGAACTAAATCTAATGATATATTATCAATTTTCCAAGTTTCTGCTGAAGATGTATTAACTTGAGATAAAAACCAAGGATTATTATCACCTCTCCCACCTAATTCATCATTTTCAACTGGTCTAAATCCATTAGGATATAACCTTAAATAATTCCAACCAACAGGTAACGGATCTGGTGGTGTTTGAACCCACGCATAACCTTGATCTTTATTATAATTTTGTAAATACATTGCGGCGGTCATAGTCACGTCTGTATCTGCAGTAACTTCAATAAATCCAGATGCAGCGGCACTCGTATCAAGGAAAACCGCCTTTACCTGAACCTGATCCCCATTTTCGAGAATCACTTGGTTTGATGTATCTAAAACATTTGTCCAGACACCATTTTGAACAGAACCATCAGCATTCCTTATTAAATTTTGACCTTCAAGTTGTCTTAATTCTATTAGCGTGGTTTCCGCCATTTATATATATATATAACATTTAAAAAAAAATAAATTAAGAAACGTATACTATTCTTAAATTATGCATAAATAACAGAATAAGAATCTCCGCTAAATGTTATTACTTTTTCGACCTCAGCATATAAATTAACTTGAAGAGCATCATTAGTAGCACTTTTTTGACTTGTATCTTGATTATTTTCTCTTTGAATTGTTACTTGAAGATTTGCAACTCTTGCTCCTATATTACAACACGCATAGGCAGCCTGACCAGATAAACCTTCTTCACTAATTAAATTAGACATTTGAGACCATTGATATAAATTACTACTAGGATAGGCTTGCATATCGCCATAGGCATCCACTACAGTTCCAAGCATTTCGTTTGGTCTTGAGATACCTGAAAATCCTGGAAAGGTGTTACGGCCGTTCAATCTTACTTGAGTTAACTGCTTTCTTACTGCTTGGCTAGATGCGACCCCACCAAATCCAACGACATTACCACCAACAATTTCAAGAGCAGGATTAAGTAAAGTCTTAACAATTAAAAGTCTTCTAATTCGTTTATCAATATATCCTAAAGAATTATTAGAAGTTGACTGTGTTTCAACAGTATCACCAGCCAAAACTACGGCTGGAATAACATAATTATCCCATTCAATTTCTGACCATTCAGCACCTTTCATTAGCATTTCCTTCATTGGTGCTAATATTTTAGGATCGTCAACATAATCATACGCTAAAACTGGTCTTAAAGCAGTTGTAACAGAGCCATTTGCAAGAATAATTTGCGAATTTAAATTTGAGGTGTGGAACTCGATTTCGAGTCTTAAATTTTTGAAGGTTGATGTGGGAAGAAATGCAATCCGATTTAATAGGGGTAGCAGCATTCTAAGATCTACATATGAGGTCGCAGAATTAGCATCGGCTGGAGTTGCGGACTGACCTGTAGAATAAATATGGTCAACTTTATTATTAAGTCCATTAATCTCAAACCCTAAAGCATTTCGTTTTAAATAAGAATCATTAGATTTATTTATATCATTTGATCTATTCATATTCATAAATTGAATATATGGTCCGACATTTCGTAGAGCAGATAATTCAGTTCTTGCGTCCATCAATCTTATATTTTTGATAATTGATAATGCACCTAGACCTCGAGCATAGGGACTCACTCCAGTATCATTTTCCGCACCAACATTTAGAAGCCTCATATTAGGTAATATACCTAATCGTGTTGGATTTAATTCAAAGGCACATCTTGAAGATGTAAAAGATACAGGGTCAATATATTCAGTTTCGATTGCTCCGCTATTGTAAGACATTTATAATTATATATTATATTTTAAATTAAAAAAAATAAGTAAAATTTCAAATATTGATTGCTTCGCTTATGATTGCTTCGCTTCAAATTAATTAGTATTAATCAATAAAGTCATTATAGATGTTCCGAAAGTTTTAATTGGAAATAATTGCTTATCTAAAACTCTTAATTTAATATTCTTTAAATTTTGTGGATATTTATTATCAAAATCAACATATACTAATTCATTTGCATTATATTCTAAAACCCCATTATTATTATTAACTGGAATAGTATCTAATATATTTAATCTACGTCCACGTTTATTTTGTTTAAGATTTGATCCAAGTTTTGAATAATCATATTGAGAAGCATCATAAGACATTAATGGGTTACTATCTAAAATTACCACATAAGAATCACTATTGACCGCTTCCACATCATTCTCAGCCTGTAAAATAAAACCACAAGGGAAATCATTATCAATAAATATATTAGTATCTGGAATACTAATATTTATAGCGGAATCCCCTCTTCTAATATCAAATCCTAAAAATTTCATTACATTTGATTCTAATGTTATTTGGGGGGTTTGAAAGCCAACATAAGAGAAGTTATATCTATTATTATTAGGATTAGGTGTTACATTTTCATAGCCTGACGCAATTCTTTCAAATGCATTTAGACCGTTTGGGTGTTCCTGAGTTTGTCCTCCAGTTATTTCATATTCATTATTTGGAAATTCTTTTGGAGTTAATGTGCCGAAACCTTGCATAAAACTGTCCATAGTTATAATAGGTGTCCCAACAGTGCAACTCGCTCCTTGACCCTTAATATAGATATATGGATATAATGGTTTATTTCTATCAGCATTTGATAAAGTATAAGAAAATAATGGATAAGCAGTTCCTCCTAAGTCTTCAGTTGTCCAAATATATGCAGAAATTACTCCTCGCTTTCTTTCAAAAAAGATTCGATCGTGGGTTGATTCATTAGGATCGGTTGCAATGCTGAATTTATAAGGTGATACTGCCGCAACTTGTTCACCTACGACATTTGGTGAAATATATCTATATGGCTCGTTATTTTTTTCAACTAATACTTCATAATTTCTAACTGCTTCAGTTAATGGTTCATCAAATACTTCTAAATCAGTATAAGATAATCCTATTCCAAATCCTTGCTCGTTTGATGCCGATGCGGTATTAGTTAAATTATATAAACTGGTCATAAACATAGCAGAACCCTGTGACCATTTTTGACCACTAAAGGGGTAAATATATTTATCATAAGTATTTCCTTCTGTTCCTGCTGGTATTTGTTTCATTGTATTTATATCTGGCCCTCCAGCAACTGAAGTGGTATCAATAACAAATAATGATTCTAAAATATCATTTATTGGTTCCCCAAAAATTTCAGTTCCTCTTGCTTCGGTTCGTTTTAGTCCACTATTTGCACTAAAGGGCATCGTCATCGGATTATACTTATACATTAATCTAGGCCTATCTGGATTAGTTAAAACATCTACCTTCCAAGACGAATATACGTCACCATAATTCTCAGCAGCACCGAATCCAACGGCTAAAGTATTATTTAAAGCACCTTCTAAATCTGGATAAAATTCTTTATAATCTGATGTTGTATAATCTCTAATTGTTAATGAACTAACACCTGTTAAAAATGGTGGTAAAGGTCTAAATGCAGGTGCTGCTAAGGGGGGCGGTATTCCAGATTGATTACTATTTAAATCTAAATTAAATATTACTTCATTATTTGAAGAATTTATTTGAATTCCTACAAATTCACTTTCAAAAGTTAAATTTTTTAACGCTATACTAGCATCAGAACCTAATGAAATTCCAGCATCTAAATCGGCTGCGAAATTACCATTATCATCACTTGTAATTCTCATTAATTTAACCATTATATACTAATACTTTTTAAAAAAAAGTTACAAAAATAAACTAAAAAAAGAATCTATATTTTATGATAAAAAGTCATTGCTACATCTAAACTATGATCGACTAATTTCATAAGTTCTTTTTTTTCATTAGCGTTAGTTTGTTTTTCAATAATTCTATTTTCATAAATCTTTCTCAATAATGTATTATTTAAATTTTTATTTAATGGGCTTAATAATTCTTTTAATAATGCACTATAAAAAACTTCGTTGATTTGTTTAGTTCCCTTATTACCATAAAATAGAGGTTGGTCATTTTTTATTTTATACATTTTAATATATTTTTTAATAATTTCTTTTATATCTGTATTTAATGGATATGTTTTTAGTGAAGGTTGTTCTATTATTTTATTTCCTATCCTGCGAACGCCACCAGTTGTTTTACTATGTTGAATATAAAGTTGATTTTTAGATAAATAAATATAATTTTTCTTGTTATTAGGTGGTTTTTTAAGATTAGTCCAAATAAATAAACTAGCATATTCAATCCTTCTTAATAGTGTATAATATTTAATTTCATCTTTGTCTATAAAATTATTTAGTAATAAATTTAATAAAACATAATTTCGAAATCCATTAATATTATCTATATTTGGTGAATAATTTTTAGCAAATTCCCCAAGTTGATTCCAAGTAACTTCCATAGCATCTTTTTCGTGTTCTGTTTTAATATTTGTTCCAACTTTAGAAGAAATATTTTTTCTTAAAGTATCTCCTACTGATGATAATAATTGACTTAACCGATTATATTTTTTAGAATCTAATGCATCTTTATTTATTTCTAAGATATTACGAACCGCTGATATTCTTTGATTTTGAGATTGTTCCGCTCCATTTAATAATATAAATGATAATGATTTATCTCGGCTTGATTTATTAACCATTCTAGTTATAAATTTTAAAGGATCAAAATCATTTATATTATTATCTATAGATATAGAAACAATTTGATTAGAATACAATTTATGACTCATATTTGATAAATATGGTTTGTTTTCTTTAAAATAATCATTCCACTGCGTTTTTAAATATTTGGTATAATCCATTAAAATAACTAAAGAAAAAAATTGTAAAATTAATACGCAAGACTTTTGTAGCCTTTTTTACTTGATTTTTTGAGACTACTTCGTTTGAGACTACTTCGTTTGAGACTACTTCGTTTGACTTTATTTTTAATATTATAAAATATTTGGGATAGTTTCATTTTTGCTTTAGGTTTCTTTTTAATTAAAGGGCTTTCATTAGTAATTATGTTTGATGGTGTTCTCATATATATAATTATAATATTTTAATTTTTAAAAATTAATATCATTTTATATATTATAAAATGGGATTTAAATGTTATTTTTGCGAAGAGCGTGATCGAGTCAGTTACTTTAGTAATTGGTGCAAAGAGTGTGCTATGCTCCGCAGATGGTTATTGACTTATTCGCCAGATAAATGCACCGATATTTTAAAAAGAACATTAATAAGAGATGAGAAACAAATTAATTATAAAATTCAGCAAGAAGTTAAAAAAGTAGTATTACAGGATATTATAAAGCCATCAAGTGATAAAAGTGATGATTCATCTTATCTAATTAAAACTAGATCCAAAACTAATTAATATCTTGATGATCTAATTTTTTTACCCCTTAAAATTCTTTTAATTGTTGTAGGCTTACTATCATCAATTATAGGTGGCGGCACTATGTAATTCTGCTCCGCTACTTGCTCGATAATCTTTCCGCTACGCTCCAAGCATCTCGCTTCAGGCTGCTCTTGCTCGATAATCTTTCCGCTACGCTCCAAGCATCTCGCTTCAGGCTGCTCTTTTTTTTGTGACGGCTTCGCTACTTGCTCGAGAACCGCTACGCTTTCCTCTCGCTTAGGTTTTGGTAAAACATCTTGTAAAGTCATATTTTCTAGTTTTTTCATTAATCGTTTAATTTCTAGATCCTTTTCATCATTTTTTTTACTTTTTTCTAATAAAGAATTACGGATTATATCGTCTGTTTCTTCATCGGCTTTCATTTTTTTTATTTTTTTTACTTGTGATTTTTTTCCTCTTGCAAGTTTTGAAGCCTCCCTTGCTTTCTTAAGGGATTCTACCACCTTAGCCTTATGCTCAGCGGACATCGGTTTACGTGGTTTTTTTACTTTAACTTTTGGTTTAATAGACACTTCTTCGGATATGTCTTCGGATATGGCTTCGGATATGTCTTCGATCTCAGTTATTTCTAAAGATAATTCACTCATTTATATTAATATATACAGATTTTATTTCTGTATTTTTATCTAATTTACTTAATAATAATAATACTACTAAATATTTGTTTATGATACGTAGATAGTATTTAAATAAATGAAGGGAAATAAGGAGTGTAAGACAAACAAGACAAGTGCAAGACAGGAATTTTAAAAAGTATGGTAAGGGCTATAATTCCTGTCTTGTTGATGATGGAAGAGAGTTATGGTTATCTACTTTTATTATTTAAATTAATTCCTTATAAAATGAGACAGTGAGACA
>TARA_R110000822_G_scaffold24150_11_pt1 | contig 10228 bp, 12 predicted proteins | sample TARA_R110000822 | Tara Oceans TARA_R110000822 (sample SAMEA4397666) | marine metagenome | biome: Polar Biome; feature: [SRF] surface water layer (ENVO:00010504); material: water (ENVO:00002006), including particulate matter (ENVO:01000060) such as... | depth 5 m | reverse complement strand
CAATAATAATACACCACTACTAAGAGACCTAAAAGGAACTTTTGGTGATGATGAAAGAGAGGCTGTCAAAAGAATAAACGAAGCCTTTGGTATCATAGCAGGCCCGGTACAGCCATGGACGAACAAAGCTCCGGTAAATCAGTTGATAGCAAGAGATAAAAAGTTATTTGTAGCAGAACTTAAACGACTGACAGCAGCTATTTTAAATAGAGATAATACCTTTAGTTTTAAAACCCCAGCAGACCCAGTAGCAATGGTCCCAAATTTCTAAGATAATGCCATACCTACCAAAACATTACGTAAAGACAGGGCTAGTAGCTAGTGAAGGGCAGTTTATCAGTAGAGTAAACGGTACTCCATATTCCGGACCTTATTATGAAATTGGAACCGGGCAGGTATTCTCCGGCCTAGGTCCGCAGGACAGATCTTCTCAAGAATTAACTAGGTTTGGCAATTCTGAAAACCCACCAGGGACAGCCTTCCAGGAAGTCAGCGTAGCTTTTAATTTAGATGTTCTTAATTTAAGACCGGGTGAAAGTTCTAATTTCCTACAGAACAGCCCAGGTGTTAATTTTCAGATCTATCAAGCACAGATGGTTGATGATTATACAAAACTTAAAAAATTTACAGAAAAAGATTATAGCAATAGAATGCTGCCTTTTGGTATAACACCAATACCCTCAGAGGAGGATTATACAGTAGGGGAGTATACAAGATACTTTACTAAGAAAGTAAATGAGAATACTTATTTAGAATTAGATCAAACACAATACACTGCTATAACCAAAAAAGACTCTAAAATTTTTTATGAGCAGTATTTTGCTTTCACATTACCCTGGACTATAACCGGGGAAGAACCTCAAACCTTCCAGACAAATAAAAATATTGTTCGGAGAAGAATTGTAAACTTACAGTTAGTTGGTTTTGATAGATTCTTACAAGGGGATTACCTTAAGTTTTATAAAAAGTAGGTTCCTACCTTCTTTCTTCGTATCTTTAGTCAAAGGTTATGTTTTGGCTAATAGAGACACAAGAGCAGTTTGATGATTTAAAGTATCAATTAGGAAAGGAGATTTTCGCAATCCCGATCTATAAACATACTGAAATGCATCCGGGGATGTTTACCCCCATTAGTTTATATTTAAGAGATGTAAACCAGAAGAGAGGCTTCCTAATTAACTTTTATCATCCGGAAGCACTTCTATTTGATTACCTGCAGGCTAAGGAATACCTTAAGACTTTTGATAAGATTTATACTCCGGATAAAAAAGCATTTAATTATGTTCATTTCGGAGAAAATACATTAGATCTAAACTTATGCCAGTATGTGGAACTCAAAAAGCATACCTACGCCCATAATTACTATTCCCAGAAGTATTACGACAGTGACGATCTTAATATGGTCATACCGATAGTAAAGCATTTTGAGGAATGCGAATCAATCTTTCAGCAGTACCTTCCGGTAATAAACAAATACCAACCTAATACATATTATGATGATCTCTCTAATGTATTCTGGTTTATAGAAAAGAACGGACTAAAGGTTAACAGTGCATTCGAAAGATACTTTGAGTTAAAGAGACCCTTTCTATCCCGGTATAATGACTATACATTCACGCAGTATAATCTAAATACAACCACCGGACGTCCTTCCAATACGTTTAACAACCTAAACTTTGCAGCCTTACCTAAAGACTCTGGAGCACGATCGGTTTTTATACCTAGAAATGATTTTTTACTTGAGATTGACTTGACGGCTTACCATCCTACATTAATTGGGCAGATGGTCGGTTACGAATCACCAACAGGGGATATCTACGAAGACTTTGCTAACGAGTATGGAATGGATAGAAGTGAAGCTAAGAACCTAGTCTTCAAGCAACTCTACGGGAATGTCTTTGATCAATACAAGGATTTTGAATTCTTTCAGTTAACTACACAGCTGATTAATAAGATCTGGGCAGAGTTTAGTGACAAAGGTAAATACACAGTACAAGAAACCGGGAAAGTATTTACAGAGAAGGAATTACAGAATATGAATCCTCAGAAACTATTCAACTACATAATTCAGCACTGGGAAACTTTCAATAACGTTGCACTTCTGAAGAATATTCATTATATTCTTAATAATAGTAAGACAAGATTAGTACTCTATACCTACGACGCATTTTTGCTAGATACTGCCAAGGAAGATAAAGAGAAGATTAGAGCAATATTAGACGTATTTAAACAAGCAAAATTAAAAATAAAAACAAGTTATGGAACAGACTACAACTCTTTACAGCCCCTTTGATATTTATGATAGAGAAACTATCAATATCGGGGACGTGAATAACAAACTATTTTGCACTTTTGTGCCGTTGGACGGAGTAGATTCCTTTATTGAGGATATTTCTAGTCAATACACAATTCTTTATAATAAGATATTTGTCTTGCATATTAAAAGCAATGACGAGTATGTCTGTACCTATAATGTAGATCAACCAAACATTAATAATATTCCAGACAATACTATCCTGGTGCATCGGAAAAAGGAGACAAATACCTTGTATACGATTAATGCTTTGAATGAATTGATTAAAAGCTTGAATGAAGGCATAGTAGATACCAGCTTTAGAATAGACTGGCAGCACTATAAGAATACTGTTATGCTAACCCAGCAGGGGGATCTAAAACTGCTAAGAACAAAGATTTATCAGATAGTGGAACTTTAAGTTGCATATCTGAAATAAGTTTCGTAAATTTACAAATAAGTTATAAAAAATGGATATCAACTCGATCAGAGCGAAACTAACCGCTCTACAAACTCAGAACAGCCGTCCTTCTGGAGAGGCACGTAAGAATGTCTTCTGGAAACCCGCCGTGGGCAAGCAAACAATTCGTATCGTACCATCAACGTACAACAAGTCTAATCCATTCTCGGAATTATTTTTCCACTATGGGATTGACAAAAACCCTGTAATCTCACCAACTAACTGGGGTGAAAAAGATCCTATCGTTGAGTTCGCTAAAGAACTAAGAGGTTTGAAGGACAAAGAAAGCTGGAGCCTTGCTCGTAAGCTTGATCCAAAAATGAGAGTATTTGTACCTATCATCGTTAGAGGTGAAGAAGCCGAAGGGGTTAAACTTTGGGGCTTTGGTAAAGAAATCTACATGGAATTGCTTTCAATGGTAGAAGATGAGGATATCGGGGATTATACCGACATCGTTACCGGCCGTGATTTAAATTTAACAACAGTAGGTAAAGAGACAACAGGAACAGGGTTTAACAAAACTACAGTACGTGCTAGAACTGCACAAACTAATCTTGCAGAAGATCAAGTTATGTTAACTAAGATCCTAAACGAACAACCAGATCCTTTGAAGGTTTTCTCTAGAATGTCTTTTGATGATATGAAAGCATTACTTCAGCGCTGGCTTGCACCTGAGGAAGAAGAGGGAGCAATCTCATCTGAACCAGCTTCTAGCTTTGATGACAAACCTACTACAGCACCAGCACCCGCAGTAGAGGCACCTTGGAAGAAACCTGCTAATCCTTTTACCTTAGAGACTCAAGGAAAAAAAGTAGAGTCTAAAGCAGACAAGTTTGATTCTTTATTTAACGACGACGATAACGGTTTACCTTTCTAATTAAGTTATGGCAAAGAAAAGCGCATCACTAACGGAGGCCGTATCTGCTGAACTTAAGAAGGGATTCTCTCTAGATAAATTTAAAGAGAAGAAACTATTATCAGGCAACGTAAAATTTAAGGATCAACAATGGATCCCACTCTCTAATGCATTCCAGGAAGTAACTTCTATACCCGGAATACCGATGGGGCATATAGTAATGCTGAGAGGACATTCTGATACAGGAAAGACTACTGCATTGCTTGAAGCAGCAGTATCAGCTCAGAAAGCAGGCATACTTCCAGTATTCATTATTACAGAGATGAAATGGAACTGGGAGCATGCTATTCAAATGGGTCTTCAGGTAGAGCAGTCCGTTAATAAGGAAACCGGAGAAGTTATTGACTACGGTGGATTCTTTATCTATGTTGATAGAGAGACTCTAAACACAATTGAGGATGTTGCTGGATTCATTCTGGACTTAATTGACGAACAGAAGAAAGGAAGTTTACCTTATGATCTATTATTCCTTTGGGATTCAATCGGTTCAGTACCTTGCGAACTTTCAGTACGTTCTAATAAGAATAATAACGAATGGAATGCAGGAGCAATGTCCACCCAGTTTGGTAATGGAGTAAATCAAAAGATTGTAATGTCAAGGAAGGAATCCTCACCTTACACTAATACACTGGTAGTAGTAAATAAGGTCTGGACTCAGAAGCCTGAATCACCAATGGGACAGCCCAAACTTATGAACAAGGGAGGATTTGCCATGTGGTATGATGCTACCTTTGTAGTAACGTTTGGTAATATCATGAATGCAGGTACTTCTAAGATTAAAGCAATCAAGGACGGTAAACAGGTTGAATTTGCTAAAAGAACTAATCTCCAGATTGATAAAAACCATATCAACGGAATTACAACCAGAGGCAAAATCATTATGACCCCTCACGGATTCTTAAACGATGACGATAAGGAGCTTAAGAAATACAAGGATGCTCACTCTAAAGAATGGTCGGCTATTTTAGGAGGAGGAGACTTCACAGTAGTAGAAGAAGCTTATGAGGATTCGACACCCGGTTATTTCCAAGAAGAACCGGAATAGAAGTCCAAAAACTTTTAGAAAGAGCCCTTGCCTTGCAGGGGCTTTTTTCTTATCTTTAGCCTATATTTATAACAAAAGAAAAAATGGATAATTTTGATTTGAAAAAGTATTTAGTAGAGAACAAGGTTACTATTAATTCAAAAATGTTAACTGAGGAAGAAGGTAGTTCTTGGACTATGATTACAGGGTACGTTGGAGGAGCTCATTCTGAAATGATAGATGGTATAGAACACAAACCTTTTACCGGAACCTTTCAAGAGATGCGAAAAATTGCTAAGAAACTCAAATTAGAGACACAACCAACCCAGAACAGTGCAGATTTTATCGGATTTGAAGATCCAGACGGTGCATTCTTAATGTTCGTAAAAGACAGTTTAATAACAGGTCCTATCGATGATGATTTTGTATACGATTTGTATGCAGATATGGGAATGTAATAAAGTATAAAATAAAATAAACACATAAGAGCCCTTGCTTTGCAGGGGCTTTTTTCTTATCTTTAGCCTATATTTATAACAAAAGAAAAAATGGATAATTTTGATTTAAAAAAGTACCTTGTTGAGAACAAGGTCACTACTAATTCCCAGATGATTAGCGAAGTAAATGAAGATGCAATGATGGAGATGGCTAAAGCAGTCGTAAAGTATTATGAAGCTATAGAAATCGGCATTCAAAATACAGACCCTAGAGATCTAGAAGATGATCTCGAACGCGTTATTAACGATGTAGACAATAAGAATAATCAAGCTTTGAGAACTACGTATGAGCAAATAATAAACCAGCCTCTGAAGAAAGCAAAACAAGATATTCGTAAGATTTGGGATATTGCTGAAGAAATAGCATCAAGTGAATTTTAAAAATACTAAAAAATAAACACAGAAGAGCCCTTGCCTTGCAGGGGCTTTTTTCTTATCTTTAGCTTATATTTATAACAAAAGAAAAAATGGATAATTTTGATTTAAAAAAGTACCTTGTTGAGAATAAGGTTACTACAAACTCTAGAATGTTAAATGAGAAAGTCGCTACCTTTACTCTAACCTACAACACAGACCAGGGTGACTTAGATCACGTAGAGGGGTTGCTTAGAAAAGCAGGTATCGATGTAGTAAGAGTAGAAGCAGGTACTTTCGATGATGAAGTAGAAATCACAATAAACAAAGACCATTTGAAAAAAGCTAAGCAAGCTTTAAAAGCAGATGGATTTGATATATCAGAAGGCAAAGATAGTACTGCAAGCTCTGAAATGAATGAAGAAGAAGATTTATTTACATACAGTAATACAGGACAAGGCTCAGGCTCAGATTCTAGAACACAAAAAGGGACACCAATCAGTGTTGATGATGTAGAACCAGAGATGAATGTAATTATATCTTATGATTATAACGGCGGTCAAGGATCAGGCTCCTCAGGAACCGAAACCCTTAGCGGGAAAGTGAAATCAGTTACTTCAAGTCAAATATTTCTGATACCAAGTGCTGATCGATTAGCTAGGTATAAGAGCAGTTACCAAGCTATGTACAAAAAAGAGGGTAAAGGTATTTCTAAACGAGATATTACAAAAGTTACAGTAGGGTAACTAACAACAGAATAAAATAAATACAGAAGAGCCCTTGCCTTGCAGGGGCTTTTTTCTTATCTTTAGCCTATATTTATAACAAAAGAAAAAATGGATAATTTTGATTTAAGAAAGTACTTAGTAGAAAACAAGGTAACTACTAATTCTAAAATGATGAAAGAAAATCAAACAGTTGACAGAGTAGAGATTGGAGGTAAAGTCTACGATGTGGGTTCCGATGATCCTGATGATGAGGGTATAATTTTATCTATTACAAAACATTCGAACGGTTATTTTATTATGGGCGGTGTCTATAGTGATGTGGAAGACTATTCTTACGGGGAAGAACCGGAAGAAGGATACGGTTACGCAATAGACTTGGAAGGAAATCCGATGAGAGAAGATGACCTTAGATAAGAATTTAAGATTTAATAACAAATAAAGCCTTAAGAGCCCTTGCCTTGCAGGGGCTTTTTTCGTATCTTTATAGTCATGACAGTCGATTATAAGGCCTTGCTGAGTAATATTAAGCAAGAAGAAATTACAATACCAGTAGATGAGAATTTTCATTCCCGGGTTTTAATTATTGATGCATTAAATCTATTCTTTAGAAACTTTGCAACCATTAATATGATAAACTCCGATGGAGCTCATATCGGGGGTCTGGCAGGCTCTATTAGATCATTAGGATCTTTAATACAACTCACACAGCCGACCGGGGTGTATGTAATCTTTGACGGGGTAGGATCCTCTACAAATAGAAAAAACCTACTTCCGGAATACAAATCAAACCGAGGAATAACCAGAATAACAAACTGGGATGCTTTTGACGACTTGGATGATGAGAATGATGCAAAGGTTGGTCAGATAACAAGATTCATTCACTACCTTCAGTGTTTACCGATTAAAGTCGGTATGATTGATAAAGCAGAGGCAGATGATATGATTGCTTATATGGCTAAGGAATTACCTGAAAGATTTGATTCACAGGTTATTATGGTATCTTCAGATAAAGATTATCTTCAGCTAGTATCAGACAGAGTAACTCTGTACCGTCCGATCACCAAAGTATTCTATGGACCGAAGGATGTACAGAAGGAATTCATGATTCACCCAGATAATTTTATTATTTACAAAACAATGCTTGGGGATCAATCAGATAAGATTGAAGGCATTAAAGGCTTGGGTCCGAAGACACTTTTAAAGTTATTCCCAGACATCATGACCGTCCCTATGACTCTAGAAGATATTTTCCAGCATTCAGAGGACAATCTTTCAAAGCATAAAGTGTATGCCCAGATTTTATTCCGAAGACAGAATCTTGAGAACCATTACAAGCTAATGGACTTAAAAAATCCAATCTTGGATGATAGGCAGATTGCTTACATCGAGGGATTGCTTAAAGAAGAGAATAATGGTTTTCATAAAAAGCAGTTCTTAGAACTCTATGAACTAGACGGCATCGGTCATTTTCTAAAAGATCCTAATTTCTGGGTGACAGATATTTTCTACAAGCTTGCTAAACACAAGTAAAATTTATAATCCCAGCTTCTATTTATAAGCAAAGTAAAATATGGTTGATAATTTTGACCTAAAAAAATATTTAGTAGAAAATAAAGCTACTATGGCATCTAGGTTTATAATAGAAGACTTAGATCTAGGCAATGTAGCATTTGGAGAAAACCCAGCTTTTGTAAAGTTGCAAGGTGCTGACGTAGAAGAAAAAAATACAGAACAAGAGTCATGGTTGCAGGCAACACTTCAGGACTGGTTTACATTAGGTGATTATAGTGGAGATGATGCAAATGCAAGAACTGAAAGGTTAGCTAAACTGTTGATGCAATACAAAGGGGACCTTTTCAAACTTAAAAGCAAATACCCTAATGTATTTATGCAACCAAATCAACAAAAGTATGTCTATAGAGGAACTTCGGTAGCACCTGATGAAGAAAGTGTTTACAGGATAATAAAAGAAAGCCCAGAAGTCTATGTAGCAGAAAGCGGTGAAGTTTTAGTTCCTTTTCTGTATAAACCTAAATCTTTAGTACAATCTTGGGCTATAGATTCTCAAGTAGCTCTCCAATATGCTGAGATGTATAATGAAGATATACAAGCTATGCTTATAGCAAAAACAGACGATTCATTTTGGATGAATCCTGCATCTGCTACAATCTTTTCAGGCTTTGAAGAAGAAGAAACACTTCACTTTGGTCAAGAGTTAAAAACATATGTAGAGTTTGGTGAGTACGGTATGAGTGAATCGTTAATGTCGATTCTTTACGATATCTTAAATAACGACCCATTAGGGACTTCTGCAGATGAAGGCATAGATGTTGACATGGTATTTGAACATCCAGACTTTAACGCTAAGTTTAAAGAATTTGACGGTTATAGTCAACTACCGTGGTAGTAGGTAATTTGTAAGCGTATAAATTAAAGTAAAGTAGAAATAAAGTTTAAAAAGCTCTTGCACAACAGGGGCTTTTTTATTATCTTTATACTACAATAAGTTATAAAAACAAGTTATAAAAAATGGCATCACTAAAAGTATTAACCGACTACGGCCCGGCGTTTCAAATAAAAACTATCGGAGCATTATTAACACGAAAAGAATTCGTACAGAATATTCATGATATCCTATCTGATGAGCATTTCCCGAACCCGGCTCACAAATGGATTATAAATGAAATCCTACAGTATTGGAATAAGTACCATACTGTTATTTCCATGGATACTCTAAAAATAGAAGTTAAGAAAATTGATAACGACGTTCTTAAGACTTCTATCGTTGAGCAGTTAAAAGAAGCTTACAGACATTCCGATGACGAACTTCAGTATGTAGAAGAGGAATTTACAGCATTCTGTAAGAACCAACAATTAAAGACAGCATTACTCTCATCAGTTGATTTATTAAATTCAGGTGACTATGATAACATTCGTCACTTGATTGATAACGCGTTAAAAGCCGGTCAGGATAGGAATATTGGGCATGAATACAATAAGGATATTGAAACCCGCTACCGGGAGGATTATCGCCCCACTATTCCCACTCCCTGGCCTATGTTAAACCAATTGACCCAGGGGGGCTTTGGCCCAGGTGACTTAGGGATTATATTCGGTAACCCGGGTGGAGGTAAGTCTTGGATGATGGTTGCCATGGCCGCTCACGCAGTTAAAATGGGGTATAATGTCGTTTATTATACCTTGGAATTAGGACAGGATTATGTGGGTAAACGATTTGATTGCTTCTTCACCGGCCACTCTATTGAGGAGATTCAACATCATAGATCAGAGGTTGAGCGCATAGTTGAAGGCCTGGCTGGTAAGTTGATAGTAAAAGAGTATCCGCCTAAGGGAGCCACTGTAGCAACCTTAAAATCCCATCTTCAAAAGTGTATTGATGCTGATGTAAAGCCTGATTTAGTTATTATTGATTATATTGATTACTTGAGAGCACCTTCTAAGAAATTTGCCGAGCGTAAGGACGAGATTGATGACCTGTATGTAAGCTGCAAAGGACTTGCTAAGGAATTTAAAGTAACTGTACTTTCACCTTCTCAGGTTAATAGAATGGGGGCCAAGGATGATATCATCGAAGGAGATAAAGCAGCAGGTTCATATGATAAGATCATGGTTGCCGATTTCTGTTTATCATTATCCAGAAAGAAGGAAGATAAAGTTCATGGAACCGGCCGAGTGCATATTATGAAAAACAGATACGGGATGGATGGTATGACTTTCGGAGCTAAGATCGATACTAATAATGGGCATATTGAATTAACGGAAGATATGCCAATTTATGAAGATACTAGTTCTCCTAGCACCACCTCATTCTCACAAGTTGATTCATTCGATAAACGAGAGCTTGCTAAGAAATTCGCACAACTTTCTAATTTCTCTTAAAAAAACAGGGAATTTTTAATAAAAACTAAATACTTATCAAATACAATAGGAAATAT
>TARA_R110000822_G_scaffold27764_3_pt1 | contig 10229 bp, 6 predicted proteins | sample TARA_R110000822 | Tara Oceans TARA_R110000822 (sample SAMEA4397666) | marine metagenome | biome: Polar Biome; feature: [SRF] surface water layer (ENVO:00010504); material: water (ENVO:00002006), including particulate matter (ENVO:01000060) such as... | depth 5 m | reverse complement strand
ACCAATCGAACCTTTATCTAACGTAATGCTACTACCTATATCGGCGCAACCTTATGACGCAGAGTCTATAGATGTTAAATGGTTTTGGATAGGGGTTACACCTGGAATTGATTTTGTTCCAATAGAGCCCCATGAGATGAATGCTGGGAATTCTAATCAATCTAAAATAGTCGTTAGAAGTACAATCCCTGAATCCGAGAGGATATACGCTTTAGATAAAACTCCTACCAAAACAGTAATGAAAAACTTAGTAGGACATAAACTAGAATTAGCAGAAACTATCTTCGAAACTAGTAACGGGGAACTAGTCCAAGATGATTATGCAATGCTTACCACTAACACTGATAAGTATATTAAATTAGATGCAGGCGTAGGACCCACGATGGACAGGATTATTATTACTGATGAGAAGGATAACAGGATAGTAATTAAAACAGGTGACGACGGTGACACTGACCCTGGATGGGGACCAGAATCAATTACTATTGAATGTACTGGAAACATGCACCTTTTAAGTAAAACAGGTGAAATGGATATTAGGGTGCATCCAGAAAGCTCATCGGACATTACTGTCCACAATGAAGGGAAGGGTGATATTACCGTTAGATGCGAGCAGAGTAATATATTTGTGTTCGCGGAGAAAGATGTAGTTGTCCAGTCCGAAAACGTTAGAGTAAAGACTACTAAATCCGTATATGTAGACGCAGGTGAAAATGTAGAGGTTACGTCTAAAGGCGACGCATCTGTTATAGCAGAAGGTAATGTTGATGTCACTTCTAATAAAGCGGTGTCCGTTGTCGCAAAAGATACTCTATCTCTAACCTCCACTTCCGCACCCGTAACTATTACCTCCCCAAGCCTTATAGCCTTATCAGCCCCACTTATTACATTAGATTAATGGCAAAACTACTCACTACCGCTGCATTATCCCCCGCCTGTGGGGGTTCCGTCACTACACAAAAGTCTGACCCTGGAGTACTTATAAGTGGAGCCCCTATAATTCTTAAAGGAACTATAGTAGATATAACAGCACCAGTGTCTGCATCCAATACTACAATTTACGTAAAAGGGGTTCAAGTATTAACTACGGATGATACGTACCCCGGTCATACTGTAGGTATTATACCTCACGATCCTGGATCACTGACATCTGCCCCAAACCCAACACTTGTATAATATGAAAACTAAAAGCCTAACTATATCTTACACCCCTAGCGCTGTTGACCAAATTTTTCCTATATACGCGGTTAACCCTAACGCTAATAGTGCGGTAGTTAAAGGATTGCAGGTAGCTAATTTTGCAGATTCCTCTATGAAATGTACGATAGCCCGCATTGAGTATTCTTCCAAATACCCAAACACTACTCTTTATTGGGGAGACGGATCTATTAAAAACCAAACATTTTACTACGATTCTTCAGCTTATCAAGTTCTTCTAAATAAGGTTGTTATATATCCGAACGCAGCACTATCAATTTTAGATCATGAGCTGTATTTAAAACCTAGAGATGTTATTACTTTAAGACCTATTTCTGTGGGATCTTCTACATCTTTTAGACCCACCATTACGGTCATTGAATCTTATGACGATGATGCCGATGCTACTACCGTCGTAGATTTAAATATGGTATTTGACCAACTTCTAGCCGGAACTTATTAATTATGAATTTTGACCTACCTTCAGTTAACACCCTACTCCCCTCAATCCCCTCATTCTCTGTAGGGGAACTAGCTGCTATGCCCTCAACGGCTTTAATGTCTCTTGCTAATTCCCAATCTGCTATACTATCAGGGGCTAACACAAAAGCCGCATCGCTTAAGAAGAGAACTGAAAAGTTAACTGGGCAAGCTACTGCGTATCTTCCAACTCTAGGTAGGGTGCCTTTTGAATCTACTGCGTCCGCAGAAAAAGCAGCTGCAAGTGCTGCTAATGCAATAGGTCCTATCGTGGGAACATCTAAATTAATATCTGCATCTGTTACATTAGAGGAAGAAATTTTAGAAAACCCAGAAAGTGCAGGGACTTCTGAAGTATTAGCTGCATCTATGTCCGAAAAATTAGAGAATTTTATACAAGAAACTTTACCTACGGGAGATGAACCTTCCAAAGCATTAGAAATAGCAGAGCTTCAAGCAGGGTTAGCCACGTTTGCTGATGCGGCTTTTACCCTTAATGCTAATTTAAGTGCTATCAAGTCGGTACTATCTGACAGAGCTGCAGGAATATTAGAAGAACCTAAATTACGATTAGATCATTTAATTACATTAGAAGATCCTCAATTCGATCTAATCGTAGATAATTTTAATAAATATGTGGAGAATAATATAATCCACCCCTACGAGGAAAATATAAAAAACTTCGGAACCTTAGCTCAGGTTACACAGATTGAATTTAAAGAAGACCTTCCAATGTTCGATTTTACTTATGGACCTCCTATATCGAAAGATGGTATATTTATATTATCACAGGATGGTCTATATTATGATTCAGTTAATGGGGGAATCCCAGAAGTTTCAGGGATAGTAATAGCCAGCAAAAGCTGGGACTTAAAGTACGCTCCAAATTTAGGAGGTAAAGGCGAGGTTTATTCCAACGTTAATCTTAAGAATGTATCAAACAATGTATTCGAACAGAACCATATAGTTGACTCTGATCTTGAAAACGAGTATTACACTTCGGATGAAGTCCTACGTATAATTAACACGAACAAACAACTCCACGTAGATTTAATACAGTCACAGATAGCCGATTTAACCGCGTCAGGTGTTTCGGATGATAGTGCTATAATGGTTAACTACTACAATAACATTGGAGCTATTACCTCGATGTACAATGAGCGAAGTTCAAAAAGGAAAAAACAACTGCAGCTAGTTTCCATATTCGCCTCTAATATTTACAGTCATACTGTACAGGGAGATGATTTTAAAGATTTAGGTTTAGGCACTGGAATTTTGATACGTAATGAAGGTACAGATTTAGAACCTAATTGGCACCCTATAGAAAGAATTCCTATAAATGATTTTTCATTCCTTAAAGGTACGGGAGCTGGAACTACGCTAGATCAACAGGAAAGTATTCTAATGTTTTCCGAGGATTTAGATGACACGGTCCTTCCTATTACCCCTAATTTCTCCAAACCTTTAATTCAACCGTATGCGTACTTGGATAATTTTACCATATCCCCCGTAGAGGAAGGAGTATTCCCATACATCGAAGGTGATTCTAGTGTGTCTTCAGCGGCAACTACTATCCTATCATTATCAAATTCAGTAGTACAAGAAGGGCTGATTCTTAATTATAATTTTTTAGATCCTAAAGTATCAGACGCATCCTCCCTATCCTTTACTATACCTGATGAAGGACCTAATAGACCTGGAGCTCTTAATGGACAACTAGTAGCCTCTTCTACCGCCTCAGTATTTCCTTCAGGGCTTGCTATACCTAAACTTACAGGAACCAACGGAGGTTCATACGTCCGCCTTCCTAATAATGTTACAGTGGATGGTATTGATCAAACGGTTACAACCCAAGATATTAATAATCTGTTCTATCCTGCTAATCGTACGTATAACAAAATAACTAAAAAGGGAGGAGGAGCCGCCTTTGATTTCTGGATTCACATGCCAGATCTTACATTTACAGATTCCCATAGGTATAGGATAGTAGCTGCCTGTGAAAATTCAGGAGGGAATGCTAACTCTGGTACCTCTCATAGCGGTGTAATAGCAACTCGCACACTTCGCAATGGTGCTATAGACACCACTAAAGTTCACGGGATGGTTATGGGGTTTAGAGATAAAGGAGGTTCTAGTAACCCATCAGGGTTAGAATTTGGAGTTTGGCCTACAGTATCCCAGAACTTTAATTCAGGGGAAATAGGACACAGTATCGCTATAGCTGAAGATTTAGATAATAATGAATTAGGTCTTACAGTATCGAGTTCAATTGAACTTGAAGGTATTAGTATTGTTGATACTAGCTCAGCTTTTGTGCATATGTCTGTAGTATTTGATTTTAAGGATAATTTACTTAATATTTATGCGGATGGGGTTTTACTAAAATCTGGAAACCTTTCAACCGTGTTTGATATGCAGCAGCAACAAACCTTAAATATACCATCCATTACTTCGAAAGGGACTGATACTGGAGATTCATTAATATCCAGCTGGGAAGCCTCTGGAGACGTAGGACCCAATGTAGGACTACTAGGGTTAGGATTTACCCCTTGGATTTTAGGAGGGGGATTCTCGGATACTATCCCTAAAACTACTTATCTAGGAGCGTCTTTAGGGACCTATGACCCGGGATTCCTAGGATATAATACGAACTCCCATTATGGTGTACCCCCTGCATCTCAGCACTCCCCGACTTTGGGAAGTAGAAATCCAAGCCCTTCTAGTGGGTTAGATGGATTACTCGGTAGTTTTAAACTATACTCTAAAGCCCTATCTAATAGAGAAGTGAGTTCTAATTTTAGAAACCAACAAGGCTTCTTTAAAAATATTAAAATATCTTAAATATGGAAAATATAAATCTATTAACTACATCAAAAATACCTTCATTTTATGGGTTAGCTTTCCCCGTGGTAAAAGGTTTGGGTGGATTCTTTACTAAAACTGATGGAGTCCAAACGACTATGTCGGGTTTAAAACAGTTAATTTTAACCAGCAAAGGTGAAAGAGTTATGCGACCAGACTTCGGAACGTCTTTTAGGAAGTCTGTATTCGAACCTATGACGTCCGCTAGAGTCAATAGCTTAGAAAATGAGTTAAACTATGCTATAAAGAAGTACCACCCTGAGGTAGACATATTAGAACTAAGTGTTAAGTGGGATACCCGAAGCGTTGCTAGTAATAAAAACACTCTTTTAATAACTCTAAACTTTCAACTAATAGGGGAACACTTTACCCCTCAAACCTTAAACATCGTAATATAATGCAAACTATCCAAGGATCCTATAATTTAAGTGCTTTTGATGGCACTATAGACTCAGACTTTTTAAAGTTTGGAACTTTAACTCCTCAAATTAAAGCTGGTTTAATTGACTACTCCGCTGCTGAGTTTGGGGAATACAGAGAAGCCTTGATGAAGTATTTGAAAGCCTTATATCCTACTGATTATAATAGTTTTGCAGAGTCGGATCTAGGTGTAATGCTGTTAGAGATGTTCTCATACCTAGCTAGCGTAATGTCCTATAAGACGGATATGGTTGCGAATGAGAATTATATCACCTCCGTTCAAACTCCTGAAAATTTAAGAAAACTTTTACAACTTATCGGAGTAAAGATGAGAGGACCTGTTAGTTCTAAAGCAGGAGCCACTTTAGATTTAAAAGAGGGAGTCGCTGTTAGTACTGATGTGGTAATAGATTTTAACAATAGAACCTTCTCAGTTCCTAGTACTAAAGACTCATCTATGTTATCCTTTACTTTGTACAAGGTAGACAGTACTGGAAATATAAAAGATATTGACCAGGGACCTATTACTCTAATTAAAGCCGAGTCCCTAAACGGAGCAGGTGCAAAATTTTCTAATTTGATTTTGCTAGAAGGTGTAGCCTATTCGCAGACAGGAGTATTCTCCAACACTAATAGTATACATTCTATTGACCTAAAAACTCCTTCTATCGTAGAGGGGAGTTTAATAGTAGTTGCAGCGAATGGAGACGTATACGGAGAGATTGAAAATCTATTCTTAGCTAATAAAGATTCTAAAGTGTTTAGTAAAACCTACTTAGATGATTACTCTGTTGTTATAAATTTCGGAGATAATATTAGAGGTAAGGCTCCAGAGTCTGGATCTTCTTATATTGTATACTATAGAGCTGGAGGAGGAGATAGGGGAAATATTGTATCTAATTCAATTGGTGTAAATTTACCTGTAACTATTGACGAATCTCCTACTACTGTAACTATAAGTAATCCTACAATGGCAACTGGAGGTTCTAAATCAGAAACTGTAGAGCATGCTAAAAAATGGGGTCCTTATTTCTTTAAGACTCAATACCGAGCTGTAACAGGGGAAGACTATACCACCTTCGCAAATCATTTTATCAGTACTGCAGGTCAAACTGGAAAAGCAATGGCTGTTCTTCGTAGTTCAGGAGCTGGAAGTAACATGATAGATATTTACACTGTAGGGTTTGGTAGAACAGTAGGAGGAGCTCAGACTCAACTACAGAGATCATCTCTTGTATACAAGCAGGAACTATTAACCTATCTAAACGAGTATAAAATGATAACTGACCAGCTTACTATTGTAGATGGTTTAGTAAGAACTTTAAACTTAGAAGTAACTATTTTCTTAGATAAACCCCATAAGATATATGAGGAAGATATCAAGAGAAAAGCTATCGGGCGTATGTTAAACTTTTTCGATGTAGATAAACGCGAGTTTGGGGAAGACCTTAGACTTGACGAATTAAATAGAGCTCTGTTTGAAATACCTGAAATTAGATTTTCCTCGATAGATAATTTAAAAGAAACTGTTAAATTGGATTTCAATGAAATCCTACAGCTGAATAACGTTCAAGTAAAAGTAACTTACGTATAAGGAATGGTTAAAAAATCAGGATCAGATGGTGTAGGTAAATTACAAAAAACCTTATATCAGCACAATTATATTGATGTAATTACTAATATTACACCTGATGTATATGCGGATACTGACTTCGCATTATATGGGAGTGAGGAGGATGTACTATACTCGGTACTTGGAAAAGTTTTAAATGTTATAGATACTATAGATGGAATCTTTGATGTATCTGCCACTGCCGCATCTTCACTACATCAAAGGTTTATACCTAGGAATAATCTGACGAATATACGTCCATACATATTTGATCAAAAGATATTAAAACCTTTAGGTAGATCTTTAGCAGACTTTACTTCTAAGGACCAATTTACATCTTTTTTATCGGGTGTTTTACTCCCTGAAATTGTTCTAAATAAGCCCTCTAGTAAGTTTACTAAAGGTGTGGGGTATTTTATAGATGAGACTGTTACTGACGCATCATCCACCCACCAATACTTGTTAGATACCCTATCGTGGTTCTACGTATTAAATTCATCTAGTACCGTCGTAGGGGGAGTAGACCCTTCTTCACTGCTGGTATCATCTCTTTCTAAATTATGGGGAGGTACAACCCTTACTGAAAAGGAGGGAGTCTCTTTAATATTTGAATACCTTTGGACTAATAGAGAGTTAAGCACTCCTTTTTATAATTACTTACCTAGGCACTACTCTCAATCAAATTCCCAAGTGTCCAGTAATTTTCATACCTCAGGAACTCAGCAATGGGACAACCTTGAAACATTGCTACACGTATGGTATAATCCACACGATGAGAGCTCTACAGTACTAGATGACTATCTGGATTTGTTTATAAATAATAATACATTTACCCCTAAACAAATACAAGCAGGAGCTCTTACTAAATTTTTACAAGCAATTAGTTTTGGGTTTTATGATGTTAATTCCACTATTGAGGATTTGGGAAACTTAGTAGATATAGAAAGATGCCCCGCTGAATTCCTACCGCAGTTAGCCGCCTTAATTGGGTGGAAACTTATGACGGGAGATGTAGATAGATGGAGAGCCCAACTAAGAAAAGCTGTATATCTGTATAAAGGTAAAGGTACTAGAAAATCCCTAGAGGAAGCTTTGGAGTTAGTATTTTCAGCATCGGCTATAATCCCTACAGAGGAAATTCATGAGACGTGGGAAATGTATCTCCCTAGAATGATTTACTATTTAATCGCTACTGCGTCCGAGACCTTAAACAGTGACAGGTTAAGCCCTGACAGTTTTAAAGGAATCCCATCCAAGAGGTTCTCAAACACTAACTTAGATTTAAATTACAGGTCTGCTACTGATTACGTTTTAGAGGTTATGCACGCTAACACTCCTCCGGACCATGTCCGTACTGAGGGTGGATGTATTTATATAAACCGTAAAAAGTTTAACCTATCATCGTGGGATCCTGGAGACATAGGCTTTCAAGGATTTACACATAGAGGCTTACCAGACTGCCCCGTCCCCCCGTGGGAAGATGATAGATTCTATGACAATGCTTATATTACAAAAGCTCAAGTTGAAATTCTGAATGATATACTTACGTCCCCTGCGTCATCTACAAGCACCAATTCCCCTAAAGGAGGTTTAGGAATTCCTGTAAGTTATGTTAGCACTTTATCAGGGATACTAGTCCATGATGATATAGATATCTGGTCATCCTTATCCCCTTCAGCTTTATACCATCAAAGTTGGAACCATAAATGGAAGTTCTACAGTGAGAAGTATTCAAAGCCGCCTAACCTATCAGAGGTAATAGCCGAAGGAAATCCTAAGAAGATTGGACTTTTCGACCATTGGCAGTCAAAGAGTTCAATGCTTACCGCACGAGTATACATTCAAAAATATAACACTTTAAGCGAGAGGCTTATAGAGGATGGTATACCCGCTGACCCTGAAAAGATACTTGAAAATATTCAACAAGTATTTAAACAATTTACACCTTTCCACGTACTTACGAAGATATTTGAACTTATACTTTACACTGATGAATATAGTCCAATAGATGTACCTATATGCCCGTATATTAAACATGATGTATTTGATTTATCGCCTTCCGGAGATTTTGATCATTACATACTTAATAATTTAACCCCCTCAAGTATATCCATTGAGCAGCTTTACAGTATCGCCACGTTAAGCAGCACAGATACATCTGCTAATTATTCTATAACTACACACCCGAATGCCCCAAGAGCTTCAGGAAGGAGAAGGAATTTAAAATATTTGAACACCTTTAAGTATTTCACTAGGAACGGAAAAGCTATGCCTTTACATAGAAACGCTGTACTGGGAAAGGACGCCTCAGCGTATGATGGGTTAGGCGTACACACGTCAGAATTCATCCCTTTAGGTTATAATTTCTCGTCAGGTAAATACTTTTCCACCTCGGGATCCTTTAAAGGGGTATACGATGCATCTAATGATTTATCAATGTCGGCGCTACCCTTGCACTTCAGAGGAGGTCCAGGCATTACTGGAACAGAAGTTTACTTGCCCGCTGGCCGAGGTAGTATATTGAATAGCACCTCTACACATGAAGGAGTGACAGTTTCCTCAACCTTCCCATGCCGCGCACCTTTCACTCACCTTTGTGTATCCGTCCCTCTTAGGGGAGACTTAAAGGGTATTAAACGGGTTATAATTTCTTCTCTTGTTAGACAAGGTAAGACAGATGATTTTAGTGATAAGACTTTAAATAACTTTAAATTTGGAGATGCTTTAATGTCCGATTATTATAGTACTAGTGGGGTTTTAGAAAACTCAACGCTTATAGGAGATAAAGGTAATAAATACTCCGAAAACGATATAAAAATAATTTATTCACACTTTAACGAGATGGTTGCTAATAACGCTACTAGAGCACCAGTTACTGGCTCCTCACAAGAACAAATGTTCCAGATCACTGGGGGATCTAGAGGTTACTATTTAGATCCCTATGGTACTGATGATCCTGGAACTTATGGTCTTACTACTTCTGGAAGTATATCCACTCTCGCAAATACCGCTAAATCCGGTATACTATTTAACTTAAATGACGATTAATGAAAGGCTACGTTGAAATTTACCAAGGAAATCCCACTGAGAATAATTTAATTTTCAGTGAGGGTAATCTTATAGTAGACTCTGCTGGAGAGCATGTAGTTGATGTATTTACAACCTTGTACACTCCCTCAGCGCTAGGAAGCACAGCCCCTTTAAGTACCTCATCCGTAGGCATTAAAGCTATTACTTTAGGATGTGCACAATCGTCATTAGGGTATGCTCCTAGTGGGCTATCACCCGCCGAAGCTTCAGTACCTTTAATACCCATAATTCCTACTCCTTTAGATACAACCCTACAACCCCCTGTAATGGATTCCACCACATCTGGACCAGGACATCGGGGACACTTTCTCAATTATATAAATTTCTCAGGAACTTACAATTTAACAGGCACTGAGTCCTTAAACTATGGATGCTACCACCCATCTGGAGTTTTAAACGATACCAGCTCTATTAACAGTGATGGCTTTATAATAGAGTCCAGAGTGGCTAGAGCGTCACAAATCTTCTACGATGCCAGCGCTGGGTTTGTAGTATCAGGAGTTGGAGATGTAAGCGCTACAAGAGAAGTTAAATATATTTTAACACTAAGCCATGATGAGTGGCAAAA
>TARA_R110000822_G_scaffold152323_2_pt1 | contig 10235 bp, 12 predicted proteins | sample TARA_R110000822 | Tara Oceans TARA_R110000822 (sample SAMEA4397666) | marine metagenome | biome: Polar Biome; feature: [SRF] surface water layer (ENVO:00010504); material: water (ENVO:00002006), including particulate matter (ENVO:01000060) such as... | depth 5 m | reverse complement strand
TCTTGTAGATGTTTACAATGATTGGGGTGGTGATCTTACGAAGGGCGTCATTAAAGTTACACGGCGTGGAGCGGGGAGGAATACTAATTACTCTATTTCCGCACAAGCTTTGTTAGAACTTGAAATCCCTGAAGATAAACTAGCTACGGTAAGTTCCCTACCCTCAGCATGGGATTACATGATGGACAACTATGGTGTAGGACAATCATCGGGGGCAGGTGATGTGCCGACCTCTGCTGTTAGTATTGACTCTTCTCAGCCAGAAGAAAAAGGGGCAGAGAACGTAGAAAAACTTCCGTGGGAGTAGGCGGTTCAAGGGGGGTGGGTAACCACCCCCTATTGGTTTATAGTAAACGAGGATAGGTAACATGGATAATAAAAATATGGATAGGGCTGCTAGACGACGAGAGATGAGAGAACTTAGTAAACCAGAGTATGCTCGTAAAGGGGAACACTTAGAAGCGTACCCAAGTGATGGTAATCCTAAAGATAGGATAGGTGCGGTACACCGCCCTCATTGGATTTTGAAGCATGACCTTAATGCTGTGTGGAAAAACGGCGTAGGAAACACAGAGTTCCACAATCGTGCCGACCGAAGGCGACGATGATCCTTGTCAGTAGTAACAACAGAGAAAGAATTTGAAGATGCTCTGACTGTGCTTTCGGATAGCAACGAGGATTTGTTTATAGATGTAGAAACAAATGGACTTGATAGATTCGGGACACACCAGAACTGTGGCATTGGAGTAGGGACTCTGGAAGGCAAGACTTTTTACTTTCCATTCCGACATAAGACCCCCGACTCCAATTTACCATTGGAAGATTTGCCTAAGCTGATCTCAGTATTGAACAGAGCTAAGAGGATATACGCCTATAACCTAAAATTCGATGCCGCCTTCCTAGAGAAGGATGGGTTATCTGTTGAAGGTAAGGTGCTTATTGATGTTCTTGTAATGGTGCGCCTAACGGAACATTCTAGTGTGAGTAAGCTAGGTCTTACTCCATCTATTATTCGAAGGTACGGAATAGACGCAGGTGCGTATGACATAGAAACAAAAGCTGTTATAACAAAAAATGGATGGGGAGAAGACTTTTCCCTGACCCCTCCGTCGATCTTAGGGCCTTACTGCGAGAAAGATGTTTACTGGACGTGGAGACTATATACCGATTGCCTAGATGAGATACGTAATACTAAACAGATGGGAATCTGGGCGCTAATGTTAGGTTCAACTAAGGCGTTATTAGAAGTAGAGAGGCCGGGGATCAACGTAGACGTGGGATTAGCCCAAGGCCTAAAGTTGCGTATAGAAACTCGTATGGAAGAGATACAAACGATTCTTTTTGAGGACGCTGGAAAAGAGTTTAATATTAACTCTGGCCCCAATATTAGTAAAATAATGAACGCTAAGGGACTTCATTCTCCTATTTTTACACCAAAGTGTAGGAACGGAGAATGTTCGCACCAAGCTTCAGGGGAGCCACACATAGAATCTTGGGCAGAGGATGCCTTAGTTCAGATAGACTCTCCGTTTACTGGGCTCGTAAAGCAGTACAGAACCTTAGCTAAGTTGAAAAATACATACTTAGAGCCCTACCTATACGACTCGACTATACATTCTACGTTTTCTAATTGGCAAGCTGGTACAGGCAGACTCTCATCGCTTAATCCTAACCTGCAAAATATACCGGCGAGTGTTACATATATTACAGAAAAGAAACTAGAGTCTCCCGAAGACTTTAATGTGGTAAGAGAACGTGTAAAAGCGGTAGCCCTTAATAAAGGTAAGATTGAAAAACTCCCTAAGTTAGCAGATGCCACCCTACAGTCATGGGCATACCTAGGTGGGGATAAGATGGTCGGGGAAGAAGGAGAGTGCCATGTCAGGCAACTTATAACTCCCAGACAGGGATATAAATTAGTTTCAATGGATTACTCTCAAATGGAAGTACGTATGCTTCTGTACTATCTAAACACCCCTGAAGCCACTGCTTTGTTGAATAAACCTAATGTAGACTTTCATTCAGAAAACGCAGTTATTGCGTATGGAATTGACAAAGACCACCCCGACTTTTCGTTCTACCGTCAACTTGTAAAGACAATCACCTTTGGAGTTCTTTACGGCATGGGGGAGAAGAAGCTGGCTATGACGTTACAGATATCCAGAACAAAAGCAAGAGAGTATAAGAATAATTTTATAGAACGCATGCCGGGGTTCAAAGAATTTAAGACTAACGTAGAAAGGGCTATTGAGCGTACTGGCACAGTAAGAAATAAATATGGTCGTTTATACCAGATTAATAAAAATGACGCTTACAAAGGGATTAACTTTTTGATTCAAGGTACTTCCGCAGAAGTAGTCACTGAACGTTTCATTGAATGTGTCGAGTATCTTAAAGATAAACCATCGAGACTCCTGATTCAGGTTCACGATGAATTAGTCTTTGAAGTCCATGATAGTGAATATCATGAAGTGGTACACGACCTAAAGGATATTATGGAACAAAACTCATTAGGGCTTACATTGCAAGTAGACATAGAAGTAGCGAACCCGTCGTGGGCAGAAAAGGTGGAATACGACCCGCAGACTATTGACACACCCTCTACAAATTTGTTACAATTTATAGAGTAACTACCCATAAGAAAGGGGGCACCATGAAAGTATCACAGAATATGGCTTTTACAGTTAATCTAGGCAACTATCAATCTGCAAAAGTAGAAATCGGTATCCATGATATTGATACTGAAGGAGACATTGACAAGCAAGTAGATGAGGCAAAAGAGGCTTTCGACAAAGTTTTCATAGAAATCTATAAAAAGGTTAAGCAAGAAGTATCTTATATCATGAAAGGTCAAGAATAAAATTATGACAGTAAATGAAATGACACGAGCCACAGTACTACAGGCTGTTCTAGCAGAACGAGAACGACAGGATGGCAAATGGGGCGACCAAACCCAAAATTCGGACGAGCGTTGGACAGTTATCCTAACTGAAGAAGTAGGTGAGGTAGCTAGAGAAGTATATGAAAAACGAAGTGCTGGAATGTTTGAGGAAGTTATCCAGTGTGCAGCGGTGTGTATGGCATGGGGAGAAGCATATTTGAACAGGAACTCCATTGGCGAAGCGTAAACCTGATGACCTACTAGGGAAGTCATCGGAGGAGATGTTCTCTGGGCTACTTGACCAATCCGAATTAGGATTCCTAGCCGGTGATGACAAGTTCTTCAAGTATGACCGAATACCGTTTGGTATTCCTCAGCTTGACAAGATTACTAATGGGGGGATTCCTGCAAAGAAGATGTTCCTCATGTTTGGTGGCTGGTCGTCTGGGAAAAGTTATCTACTTCTGAGTCTAGCTAAACAGGTACAGGCTAGAGGTGGTACAGTTGCCATAATTGACACAGAGTTATCTTGGGATTCTGAGTGGGCGGAGATGAATGGTGTGGACGCTTCTAAGTGTCTAGTGCTACCCGCTCTGAACGCAGAGCAAGCGTATGCGGGCATCTACGCCACCATGAAGGCAGGAGTAACTCTTATAGGGCTTGACAGTATTGCAGGACTAATCCCCACTGCCATTTCTGAGGAAGATGATCTATTCAACTACAACCCGATGGCTTGGCAAGCACGGTCATGGAATCAGGCTATTGTCCGGTTCTTCCCTATGCTTCGTTATGGTTCAACATTAGTTGCAATTAACCAAGTCAGAGGTAGTATGGGGCCGGTATCAGCAATTGAAACTATGCCGGGAGGTAAGGGTCAACAGTTCTTTGCTCATGGTGTATTGGAAACTCGCAGAGGCGCTTACATCAAAGAAAAGGTCAACGGGGTTGACAAGCGTGTAGGTTTTGATATCAACGCTTCCTTACTTAAAGACAAGTTTGGGGGAGAGCGTTGGGAGCAGGTGTCCGTACCATTCAGACTTGAAGGAGGCATTGACGAGGTGGAGACTTATTTGAAAGAAGCTTTGAATCAAGGAATCATCACTCAGAAAGGAGCCTTCTACTCCTCTGACTTGTTACCAGATCAGAAGTCTATACAAGGTTGGGCGAACGTAAGAGATTACTTCAAACTCGATCAATCTGCTTTTGAGGTAATCAAGAGTGCCTTACAGGGATAATACCCCTCAGGAGAAACTGTTGAAGAGGGTGATTGAAGAAAATGGGCTGCTCTATGAGTACCAAGTACGTATAGGGCAGTATACCATTGACTTCTTCTTGCCAGAATTAGATGTGATAATAGAGGCGGACGGAGTATTCGGACACCTGAATAAGCGTGATAGAAAAAGAGATGCAGACTTAGGTGACATGGGTTACTCTCTAGTTTGGCACCTGAAAGAACAGACACTAAGTGGGCTTAGAGATGAGTTCACTAGTTTTATGGAGGAACACCATGCCGGGAATAGGACAGATACAGACAACCAGCCTTCCTAAAACAGGGAAGGTACATAAGAGTCAGGCACTTACAAGAACTCTCAATAAAGTTATGGGCTATACGTCACGAGCTAGTAGGCCCAAATTCTTCTACCCTTCTGCGTTAAAGTTGGAGTGCAAGAAAGCACTATGGTACCACTACTGGGGAGTAGACTCAAAAGGAGACCCCTTACCCCTTCAGAAGATTGCCCCTCTACTGTCTAGGGTTTTCTCTACAGGGAATTCTTTTGAAGATAGATTTATAAAATATTTAAAGTCTGCTAAGTTGTATGTAGAAGACGAAAAAAGTTTTTTGATTAATGACCCCCTTCCTATTTCAGGAAGGATAGATTTTATCATTGATTTTAAAGAAAAGAATTGGATAGTAGAATTAAAGACTATTAATGCTAGAGGATTTGATAAACTAAGAGCCCCTAAGCCAGAGCACATAATGCAAGTCCAGTGCTATTTGAATAGTACAGACTATGATGAAGCCTTCATTTTGTATGAGAATAAAGATAATCAAACTTGGAAAGAGTACAAAATAGAGCGTGACGAGAAGTTATGGGATCAGATGGTAGTAATGTGCCAAGAGGTGATGTCTAAGGAACAATTACCCGATGACTGGAAATGCTCAGGTCCTCCATGGTGTGTATGTAAAGGAGTTGACAAATGAAAAAACGATGGAATGCAGTGGATGCTTTAGCTAAAGCTAAATCTTACATGGATACTTTAGAAATACCTGAGTTTATAACTGGGTTTGAGTCAGGCGATTACAAGGCGCCCACCTTTAAAGATTTGATTACTGCCACGCCCGATGAGATAGGTAAATACCTCATATACTTTGGGGCATACAGAGCCCTACTTGAGCAGCATGTGGCGGATTTAGAATCTCGTAAAGGGGCTATGACCGCACATTTTGATGAGATTTATAATGTAATGTCCTTTGAACTCTTAAGAGAGTATGACATGAAAGGCGAAAAACGCCCCACTAAGGAAGCTACTAGAGGGGAAATCTTCCTCAAGAATGACGATCTGGGCGATTTACGACGAAATATTATAGAAATTGAAGCAATGTACCAACAGGCTTTAGGGCGCTTGAAGTTGTATTCTTCAGCAGTAGCAACTATATCTAGGGTAGTTACTGTACGAACTGGGGGCTTTGATGGCGACAGACGGGAAAGAAATTAATGCGTACACTAGGAATAGACACGTCAAGTAAAGCGATCCACATGGTACTCCTAGGAGAAGATGAGGAGGTGTTAGAGCAGATAAAATGTAGTAGCAAGAAAAAGTTAGCGGAAGATAGGTTTTACGAAATAGTTGATGAGTTTTACCGACAACTTAGTATAATATCTACAGATGCGGCGGGAATAGAGTCCGCTATATACATCCAAAACGCCAAAGCTACTATCGCTATTGCGTCCGTAGCAGCTACTTGTAAGTATGCACTCTATGGGTCAGGTATTCCATTCTCCGCTGTTGACAATAATACATGGAAAAAGAAGGTTATCGGTAAGGGCAATTCCAAGAAACCCGATATAATGGAATTTGCTGAAAAAAAATGGGGTAAGATTTTCCCTGAACAAGATTTTGCGGACGCAGCGTGTATAGCTTTATGGGCTAAGGAGATAGAATTAGATGACAATGCATAACCAACAGCGCTCAACCTTTTACCTAAATCGTGGGAACAAGCCACGAGAGAACACCAAGGAATATAAATCCACCCTTCCTGAAGGCATGACAGATGAAAATTTGAGAGAAGCTTACGGGAAAGTGGTCTGGTGTAAATTTAGTGCCTGTAAATATAATAGTAATATAGAAGGCGTACAACGAACTACTAGTGACATTACTAAGAACGAATCTTTTAAACCTATAAATGAACAGACCCATATTTGGGATGGCATTTGTACACGTAATGAAATAGCCTTAGACTTTACAATTATCACATCTAAAAATGTAAAACATAAAATACCCTCATGTTATGTAGCTTCCTCAGATTCTAGGACTAAAATGGATTGGGCTAAGTTGCTACAATCTGACGGGACTCCTTACGGTGGAAGCTTAGAGTCACAAAATCCTGAACACGCCGCATTCTCTACTGGCGGATGGGGAAGTTGGGACTCCCCTGATGACCAAGGGTCATACGACGGAGACGAACCACAGGCTCCCCTACAAAGCGGTGGAAGTGGGATGTTTGATGCCTAGACAAGCACCTTTAGAAGTACGTACCCACGCATTCAAATTGTATTCTCAAGGAATGACAGTTTCCAAAATTGTATCTGGGCTGGGCGAGAAGTTCCCGAGTGAACCGGTGTCAGCCCCAACCGTATACAGTTGGAAGCGTAGATACAACTGGGCAGAACGCAAGGATAACGTAGAGGAAAAGGCTTTAGCTAAGGTAGAGGAGTCTCAAGCTTCTCAGCTAGCTAAAGATGATATAGAGCAAAGAGAAATATATAATCGAATTACTAAAAAGGCTATTGATGAATTAGAAAATCTAACTTTTCAACGTCCGGGCGATGCCGTAAAAGCCGCTGATATAGGTATACAAGGTTCCAGAGGAATAGCCAGAGGGTTAGTAAACATTTCGTTTGTACAAGAAGTACTAGATATCTTAGCTGAAGAAATACACGATGAAGACACTCGTATGCGGCTATCCATTCGGCTAGGGGCGTTAATGCAGAAGACTCCGGATGGCAACTAATAAGAAAGATGTAACCTCTTACGAAGATGCTTTCGCACTTTTGTCCAGAGGACTGAAAGCTACATCTGCTATTAAGGTTGGTAGTATGTGGGACTTTGTAAGAGACATATGGTCTCTTAGTTTTGACCAGCCCAAGTTATTTAATGCATGGCATGTAGGTAAGATGTGCGATGATGTAGAACGGGCTATAGACGAGGGCCTGAACTATGTGAGTGTCGTACCCAGAACCCACTTTAAGTCTACCATTATCGGTCACGCCTTTCCTGTTTGGAGAGCCTTGAAGATGGGTAGAGATGTCAACTTCCTATATCTATCCTATAGTGACACAATGGCTAAGTACCATATTGGTGAACTTATAAAGGAAGTAGATCGCAACCCTGTCCTAAGTCAGTGGATGACTAATAAAAACGCTAGTTCAGAATATACTTTTAGGTATGCTATTAATGGTGAGTACACAGTGGAAATTATTCGTGGGGGAGTGTTTTCCTTTAAACGTGGACTACACGTAAATGGTGGGATGATAGCAGACGACATCCTTAGAGACCCAGATTCAGGTTTGAACTTAGCTAACCTATCAAAAGTAGAAAACCAATTCCTTACCGAAGCTATTTTCATACCTAACCCCGGAGTTCCTACAGTTGTTGTAGGGACGCCACAGACACCCTCAGACCTGCTATCAGTACTGGAAAACGATGAACGGTTCTTCCAGCGACGTATGCCCGCCCTAGACCCAGAACCTGACCGTAGAGTCCTATTCCCTGAACGTTATTCGGAAGAAGATTTGCTTAAAATTCAACGTGCCAAACCCAAAGCGTTTGCCTCAGAATTTTTACTACAACCGGCGTTTAGTGACGAGGCATACTTTGATGCCACAGACATTCTGTCTTGTGAAGATGACAATCTAGAAAACCATCCACCCGGGGAGACCTTTTATAAAAAGCCGGGGTCTAGACTGTATGCTGGATGCGACGTGGGTAAAAAGCGTAACCCTAGTCATATTGTAATTTTTCAGGAATACAATGGGGTTATAACTCAAGTACACCAATCATGGCTTGATAACTGGGAATTTACCGCTCAAGTAAAATACTTGAATGATTTAGTGGACAATTTCGATTTAGACTATGCCTTTTACGATAACACTCGTGGGGAGTTAGAAGATAGGGGACTTAACAATAAGTGGTATCCCATGCACTTCTCTCTAAAGTCTAAAAATGAAATGGCACAAATATTTGAGGAATACGTGCATTCCGGTAACTTACGCCTGTTACGTGATGAACGTCAACGCTCACAGATACTTTCAGTAAATAACGAGCTAAAGGCTCCTGATACTATAGAAGGCCATGGAGACGCCTTTTTCTCTGTTGCAATGGCTCTAAGGGCAGTGTATGATAGTACATCTATGGGGTTTACTAACTTAGGAAATGTTCTGGACTGGATGGATGATATAGATGGTTCCAAACAGCCCACTACCCACGCTTTAGACGTGGCAGTAAATGACAAAGAAACTGATCTTTTCAAGGTTGTAGAACAGAGAAAGAATGAGTATAATGAAGGTATCCCCAAAGACATTACACGGTTATCAGCGCCCAATCCTGACTGTCAGGAAGACGCATGCGTCCCAACAATGTGGGTAAGAAATAACCGTTTGTGCTTACAATGTGGTTCACGAAAAGAAGAATGAAAGCGGAGGCTCCAATACATGGCTGATCTTACCCCCCAAGCTGAGACAATTGCAAAAAAACGATATTACTTAAAAGATGAGGCTGGGGATACAGTTGAGGATTCGACTGAGATGTTCAAACGTGTTGCTAAAACTGTGGGTCTAGTAGAGCAAATGTACGATAAGTCGGACTCTGAAGTTGAGGAAACCACCAATCAATTTTTTGAAATGATGGATGGTCTAAAATTTGTCCCGAATTCCCCTACTATGATGAATGCTGGGACTTTCCAAGGAACCCTTTCAGCCTGTTTTGTACTTCCTTTGGAAGACACTATGGAAGGAATTATGAAAGGTGCAACTGATGCAGCCATGGTCCAAAAGTTTGGTGGGGGTACAGGATTTGCCTTATCTAAGTTGCGTCCAAGAGGGACTAATATTGCCTCAACACATGGAAGGGCTTGCGGTCCGATAGAAGTATTAAAAACGTTGAGCCGTGTATCCTCAATGATTACGCAGGGAGGGAAACGAGATGGAGCAAACATGGCTATTTTGGATGTCCACCATCCTGATATTCTTGAGTTCATTTCCTGCAAGTCAGTGGAAGGCGAAATCCATAACTTTAATATTTCTGTCGGGGTGGATAACGTCTTTATGCAAGCAGTTGCAGCGGGAGTACATTACCCGCTAATTGACCCTCACACCCATGAAGTTGTAGGTGAACATGATGCTCGGATGGTATTTGATACAATTATTGAAGGGGCATGGAAAAACGGAGAACCGGGAATGGTTTTCCTAGACCGCATAAACCGTGACAATAAAGTTAAAGAGCAATATGGAGATATGATAGCAACCAACCCTTGTGGGGAGCAGCCTTTGTTAGGCAACGAATCTTGCAACTTAGGGTCTATTAATCTAGCTCAATTTTATCGTCCTATAGAAAGTATGTTTTACACAAATTGGAAAGACGCACTAGATTGGAAAGAGTTAGCTTCTGTAGTTAAATTGTCTACTAGGTTTCTAGATAATGTTATTGACGCAAATTATTATGCTACTACAGAAATAGAACAGATGACTAAAGCAACTAGAAAAATTGGTTTAGGAGTCATGGGTTTTGCTGATTTACTTATTAAATTGAAAATAGGATATGACACGAAGATTGGTCGAGAGGTAGGGGCGACTGTCATGCAATTTATACAAAGCACAGCAGACGATACCTCTTTAGAATTAGGAGAGGAACGTGGAGTTTTCCCTGCTTGGGATCGTAGCGAGTACGCTAAAGAGGATAACTCTAAGTACCGTAATGCTTGCCGACTTACCGTGGCTCCCACAGGAACGATTTCTATGCTAGCAGACACATCTAGTGGAATAGAACCTACTTTCGCTCTAGTTTGGCGCAAGCAAAACGTACTTGAGGGTCAGGAATTCTTCTATGCAAACAAATACTTTAAAAATACCGCTGA
>TARA_R110000822_G_scaffold33977_6_pt1 | contig 10262 bp, 8 predicted proteins | sample TARA_R110000822 | Tara Oceans TARA_R110000822 (sample SAMEA4397666) | marine metagenome | biome: Polar Biome; feature: [SRF] surface water layer (ENVO:00010504); material: water (ENVO:00002006), including particulate matter (ENVO:01000060) such as... | depth 5 m | reverse complement strand
CGCCCTTTCGCTTGCAAGGCAAGCTCCCACAAAGCTCCGGCTTCGTAGAATGTTCCGGAGCGCTTAATCAATCGCGTTCAAAACTTGCCGTTCTGGCTTACAGCAATTTCAGCCCTGGCCGACAGAGCCCCGTCCCCGATTGTTGGAGACTGACCACTTCCGTTTATTGATGGGAGGGGACAAGGATGTCTCGTGCAATTTTTCTTTTCGTACTGGCCACGGTGCTGGCGTTCGGCGTGGTGGTGGCCAGTGTCGGGCACGGCCGCACCGTGCCGGCGCTGACCCAGGCCCGGGTCTATCAGGGGGAAGCGGACCTTTCCCGCTACTGGGTCAGCGAAAAGTTTGACGGCGTGCGCGCCTACTGGGACGGCGAAGACCTGATTTCCCGCCACGGCAACCGCTTCGATGTGCCGGCGGCGTTCACCCGGGGCTTCCCGGAGCAGCCCCTGGACGGCGAGCTGTGGATGGGGCGCGGCACCTTCAGCCGCATGGTGGGCCTGATCAATCGCCACGACACCGGGCCGGAGCACTGGCGGGATGTCTATTACATGGTGTTCGACCTGCCCCGGGCGGCGGGCCCCTTCGACGAACGCCTGCAAACCCTGCGCCGGTTGCTCAAGGACCATGACAATCCGCATTTGCGTCTGGTGCGCCAGCTCAAGGTCCCCGACCGGGCGGCGCTCGACCGGCGCCTGGAGAAAGTGATCGAAGCCGGCGGCGAAGGGTTGATGCTGCACCGGGGCGACGCCCCCTACCGCAGCTACCGCTCGGCGGATCTGCTCAAGGTGAAGCCCTACCAGGACGCCGAGGCGCGGGTGGTGGCTCATCTGCCCGGCGAGGGGCGGCTGGAAGGCAAGATGGGCGCGCTGCTGGTGGAAACCGCGAGCGGGCAGCATTTTCGTCTCGGCAGCGGTTTCAATGACGCCCAGCGGGCGGAGCCGCCGCCGATCGGCAGCCTGGTGACCTACAAGTTTTATGGCCGCACGCGCCACGGCCTGCCGCGCTTCCCCAGCTTTCTGCGGGTGCGGCGGCAGGGGCCGGGCTTTATCCGCTGAGGGTTGCAGGACGGCGCCCGCTGGGCGATAAGTAGCACACCGAAACAAGGAGTGCGCGCTATGCCCAGCGCTTTTATTACCGGTGCCCGGGGTTTTCTGGGCGGCCATATCACCCGACAGTTGCTCGACGCCGGCTGGGAAGTGACCGCCCTGCTGCGCCCCGGCAGCGACGGCGCGGCCCTGTCCGCCCTGGGGGTCAAAGTGGTGGAGGCGCCGATGGACAACGCCACGGAAGTCACCCTGGTGATGCCGCCGGCGGTGGACGCGGTGTTCCATGTGGCGGGCAATACCAGCCTTTGGCGGCACCTGAACCAGCGCCAGTACCAGGACAATGTGATGGGCACCCGGGCGTTGATCACCGCCGCGCTGCGCAACCAGGCCGGGCGCTTTATTCATACCTCCTCGATTTCCGCCTGGGGCATCCAGGACGAGGCCATCGACGAGGCGTCACCGTCCAACGCCGCCGACGACTGGATCGGCTATAACCGCACCAAGTATCTGGCCGAGGAAGAGATCCGTCACGGTATGCAGCACGGTCTCGACGCGGTGATTCTCAACCCCTGCGGCATTATCGGCGCCGGTGACACCCACAACTGGTCGCAGATGATCACGCTGATCGAGCAGCGCAAGCTGCCCGGCGTGCCGCCCGGCGGCGGTAACTTCTGCGCGGTGGAGGAAGTGGCGCGGGCGCACCTGACGGCGGTGGAGAAAGGAGTGCGCGGCGAGAACTATATTCTTGCCGGCGTCGAGGCCAGCTTTCTGGAGCTGGCCAACACCATCGGCCGGCTGCTCGACCGGCCCACGCCGCGCAAACCGATGCCGGTCTGGCTGCTGCGGCTGGCCGGGCAGGTCTACGCGGTCGGCGGGCTGTTCACCCGGCAGGAACCGCGCCTGACCCCGGAGAAGGTGGCGCTGGTCACCAGCCGGGTTCACGCGGATGGCAGCAAAGCGGTGCAGGAGCTGGGGTTCGACGCCACGGTGCCGCTGGAAACCATGCTGCGCCGCTGCATCGACTGGATGCGCGAGACCGGGCGCCTTTAGCGCAGCGCCCGGTAGACGCGAAAGCGGTTGGTTTCGCTCACCACCTGCACGTGCCGGAAGGCGGCGTCGAGCCACTGCACATAGGGCAGCTCGCGGTTCGCCACCATCCAGAATTCACCGTGTTCCTCGAGATGGCGCGGCGCCTGTTCGATCAGGCGCCGGGTGATCGACATGGTGCGGTCACGGCCGTCGTGGAACGGTGGGTTGGTCACCAGGGTCTGGTAACGCCCCTCCACGCCGCCGTAGAGGTCCCCGCCCACCACCTTGCCCTGCAAGTGGTTGCGGTTGAGGGTGCTGCAGGCGGCGGCCACTGCGGTGGCGCTCACATCGGTGCCGGTCACGTTGCAGCCGGCATGGGCCAGCGCGGCGGTGATCACCCCGCAGCCGCAACCCATATCCAACGCCTTGCCGCGGGGCGCCGCCTCGGCGAGCGCCTGCAGCAACAGGGCGGTGCCTTCGTCCAGGCGGCCGTGGCTGAACACCCCCGGATAGCTGATCACGTCCAGGTCGTCGACGCGCACCACGCTTTCCACCTGCTCCAGGGAGAGTGCCGGCCCCGGCCGCAAGGCGCCGCGATAGACTTTGCAGTGACGGGCGCTGTCCACCAGGGTCACCGCGTCGGCGTGCCGGGACAGCCGCGTCACGCCGCCGCGGATGCCGCCCTTGGCCGGCCCCACCAGCCACACCTCCAGCGGTTCCTCGACGCTGCCGGCAAGGCCGCGCAGCAACAGTTCCAGGCGCTCCGACGATTTCGGCAGCGGCAGGATCACCAGATCGGTGTCCTCGGGGAGCGTGGGCAGAGGCGCCCACTGGTGGGCACCGACGGTGTAATCGTCGGCGTGCAGATAGACCTGCTCGGCGGGCAAGTCGGCCAGCTCCGGGTCGTTGGCGTCGACCACCAGAACCCGCCGTCCGGCCAGGCTCTCTTCCTGTCGCCACAGTAACCGTGTGCTGTTTTCCATCGCTTGGCGCCTCGGCAAATCGGGCAGTATAAACAAACCCGGCCCCGGGGGATAAATCCGGCCTTCACGGCGCGCTTGAAGTTTTACATAAACACCACGCCCCGGGTGCTTTCCTACCGCTAGAATGCGCGAATCAGATGATGTTGTGGAGGCAAAGGATGGTCCGTTCCGCAGTTCTGGCTATTGGTATTCTAGTGGCGTCCCTGGCCTGCGCCGATAACAGCGACAGCGTGTTTGAAGAAGCGCTGCACGCCGCCCGCAATGATGATTGGAACGGTCTGGCGCAGGCACAGAAACGCCTGTCCGACGATCACCCGCTGCAGGCTTACCTGGAATTCCACCGGCTGCGCGCCGCCCTGCCCGATCTCTCACCGCAGCGCGTGGTGGAATACGGCGAGCGCTACCCGGATTCGCCGCTGCCCGACGATATCCGCCAGCACGCCCTGGTGGCCTACGCCAAGGAATCGCGCTGGCGCGACGTGCTGAAGGTCTACGACCGCGCGCCACGGGGCACCGAGCTGCGCTGCTATTACCTGCGCGCCCAGTGGGAAAACGGTGACAAGGGCGTGCTGCCGCAGGTTCGCGAGCTCTGGCTTTCCGGCAGCTCAAGACCGTCCAGTTGCGACCCGCTGTTCGAAGCCGCCCGGGACCAGGGCGTGATCGGCGAACAGGAGATCTGGGAACGTCTGCTGCTCGCCTTCGACCAGGGCGCCACCGGCCTGATGAGCTACCTGGCCGACATGCAGAGCGGCGCGGACGCCACCGCCGGCGAGTGGCTGGGCCGCCTGCACCGGGACCCGGAGCGGCTGCGCGAGCTGCCCGAGGGCATCGGTGATGAACGCCGTGAACAACTGCTCAGCGCCGCCCTGCGCCGTCTCGCCTACACCGACACGGTGCGCGCCCGGGAACTGTTTGAACAGGAAAGCGCCAACCTGGGTCTCAAGGACCCGGCCCTGCGCGAGCGCGCCGCGGAGCGCATTGCCTGGTACTCCACCATTCGCGGCATTGAAGAGAACCGCCAATGGCTGGACGGCTGGCTGGCCAACAACGGCAGCGCGGACACCCTGGACCAGCGCGCCCGGCGTAGCGTGATCGAACAGCGCTGGGACGAGCTGCCTGACTGGGTGGCCCGCCTGCCGGCGGCGGCGCGCGACGACAGCCGCTGGCAGTACTGGCTGGGCCGTGCCGCCGAGGAGAACGGCGATGATGAGGCAGCCCGCGCCCACTGGGGCCGTGCCGCCGGGCAGCGTAACTTCTATGGCTTCCTGGCCGCCGAACGGCTCGGCCAGGCCCCGGTGTTCAGCAATGCCTCGCCGGCCACCGACGACAGTGCCCCGACCCAACCGGGCCTGGCGCGGGTGGCGCTGCTGCGGGAGATCGACGAGCCGCAACTGGCCTGGGACGAGTGGAACTGGATGCTCTGGCACAGCAGCGAGGGGCAGCGCCGCAAGCTGGCGCAGCACGCCTTGCAGCAAGGCTGGTACGACCTGGTGGTGCAGGCGTCGATTCAGGCGCGTGCCTGGAACGTGCTGGCCTGGCGCTTCCCGGCCGCGCACCGGGACTTGTTCGTGAACGCCGCCCGTCGCCACGATCTGGACCCCTGGCTAAGCATGGCGGTGGCGCGCCGCGAAAGCGCGTTTTACCCCCACGCCCGTTCCCCGGTGGGCGCCCAGGGCCTGATGCAGCTGATGCCGGGCACCGCCCGCAAAGTGGCGCGCGACGCCGGCCAGACCCCGCCCGACGCCCGCCAGGTGATGGACCCGGACATCAACGTGGCCCTGGGCACCCGTTATCTGGCGGAGTTGCTGGAGCGGTTCAACGGCAACCGCGTGCTGGCGCTGGCCGCTTATAACGCCGGCCCGCACCGGGTGGACGACTGGCTCGCCGAGGAAGAGGACGCGGTGCCGGCGGACGTCTGGATCGAGTCCATTCCCTTCTATGAAACCCGGGAATACGTGCAGGCGGTGCTCACCTACCGGGTGCTGTTCCAGGGCTTGCACGGCAACCGGGAAGAACTGGTGCTGCTGCGGCCCGACGAGCGCGGCACGCCCTACTCCCTGGCGATGATGGATTAGGCGCCGGCTCAGTCGAGCTGGCGAATGTGATAGTCCAGGCGCCCCCGGCGCAGCAGCGGCGCCAGCCGGGCGTCCTGCTGCAGGCGGCGGCGCAGATGCACGCTGCGCGCCGGGTCACGGGTGAAGGCCACCACCGCGTTGTGGCAGTCGCCGCAGGATAACCGGAAGCGGCTGCTCCAGCCTTTCATGATGTGCTGGTCGGCGGCGTGGCTTTGCCGGTATTCGGTGAAATCGCCGAAATTCATCACCAGGGTGCCGCGTGCGCTGACGTGCCGGGCCAGGGTCCGCACCCAGGCCCGGTCGGCGGGCACCGCCCGACTGACCGCCTCGTTATCCGGGGCGAACAGATCTTCGATGATCAGATCGAACGGCTCGCCGTCGTAGGCATTGAGCCAGGCCACCGCGTCGCCGAGCACGGTCTGCTCGCCCTCGCCCACCACCGAAAACACCTCGCGGGCCACCGCCAGGTGGTGCGGGTCCAGCTCCACCGCGATCAGCTTGTCCGGGGCCAGCAGTTCGCGGATCGGCGGCAGCAGGGTGCCGCCGCCCAGCCCCAGAATCAGCACCCGCCGGAAGCGCTGCGGCTCACTGAGCAACGCCGGCAACCAGAGCAGGTCCCAGACGCTGCCGGTGACCAGCCGCTTGGGGTGGAACTCGGAGTGCTGCACACCGTTGGCGAACAGGCGCATGCGGTCGCCGCGGCGGTGTACCTGATACAGCACACCGTCTTCCTGACGCTGCCAGACCACCGCCATCAGGAGTCGACGCCCAGGCCCACCCCGGTCACGTCACCGTCGGCGCGGGGATCGCCCAGCCGCACCTGGTCCTCGGGCAGGCCGTGCTCTTCGATCAGCCGGTCACGGGCCTGCCGGGCCCGCTCCCCGGCCAGCTCCAGAAGGGTCTCGTCGTGCACCTCGGCGGCCGCCTGTTCCAGCATCCGCCGCCAGGCTTCCCGGGCGCGATCGGCGTCGCTGTCGCCTTCCAGGGTGTCCCGGTCGCGGTCCAGGCGGTCCTCATAGGTGTCGAGGATACGTTCGCGCCAGTCTTCGCCGGTGAGCGCGGTGTCCAGGCCCGGCCAGTCACCGCCCAGGTCGTCGATCACCTCGGCTTCGCCGAGCGCGCGCCGGTCGTCGTCACTGGCCTGCCCGGTGAGGATCACCGTCAGGTTGTTCCGGTCCTTGAGAATGTCCGCCAGGCGCGCCACCTTATCGCGCGTCTCACCCGTGGGCCGGTCGTCGCCGGCCCGGAAAGGCAGGTATTGCAGGTCGTCGTCGCCGCCGCCGGCGAGGCTGGCGAGCATGGAGAACGGCGCGGTGGCGGCTTTCACCAGCACATTGCGGATCACCCGCAGCACCACGCCGCCGGCGCTGAACCCCGGGTCGTTGAGATCACCGGCGATGGTCACCGGCAGGCGGATCATGCCGGAGCTGTCACGCAGCACCGACAGGCCCAGCTTCACCGGCGCGTCCAGCGCCTGTTCGCTGTCCACTCGCTCGCCCAGGTAGAACTTGTCGGCGGCGATCTTGGTGGTGCTGTCCAGCTGGCCGTCCTCGATCGACACTTCGGTGTCCACGTCCAGACGACCGCGCTCGACCCCGAAGCCCAGATAACGGGTGGTGAACGGGGTCAGGGTTTCCATGCCGTAGCCGTCCAGTTGCCCGGTGAGGTCCAGGTACAGCGGGCTCACCGCCAGATCGCCCTGGGCGCGCAGGCGGGCCTGGCCGTTTACGCGCCCCGAGGTCTCCAGCCGGGCGCGGCCGGAGCCGGTGTCGAAGTTTTCCATGACGCCGCTCCACTGCTCCAGCGTGACGTCGAAATCCGGGGTCAGGGTGTTGTCCCGGTGCGCCAGCCGGGACTCTTCCACCGACACGCGCCCGAGCATCACCCGCCAGGCCGGACCGTCGTCCTCGCCGTCATCGTCGCCGTCATCGTCGCCGGCCAGGCGCGTCATCAAGCCGCGGCCCTGCTCGTCGAGAAGATGGCGAAAATCAATGCCGCGGCCGGCCAGGCCGTCCACGGTTACGCGACGGTCGGCGGTTTTGACACTCAAACCGTCGGCGGCCAAACGCGCCACGCTGAGGGTCTCGCGGCCGTTTTCGCGGATGTCGGCGTCCGCCACGCTGGCGCGGCCGGTGACGGTGATATCCGGCGTATCGCCGGCCACGGTGAGCGCCAGCTCGCCGCCGGCGCGGCCCTGCTCGATGGTCAACGGCACGGCGTTGGCGAGCCAGGGTGACAGCGTGGTCAGCGGCAACTCCTCAAGGTCGAGATCGGCGGACACCTTCAGCGGCGCAAGCTGTCCGGTGCCGGAGTGCGACAGGCGGCCGCTTTCCGCCAGCACGGCGCGCCCCTCCCACTGCCAGCGGACGCTGTCCTCGACGCGGAAATCGGTGAGGTTGAGAGCCCCTTCACTGAGCGTTACTTCAACCGGCTCGGGCAGGGTCTGGTCGCGGAACACCACGCTGCCGTTCTCCACCTTGAACCGGTCCAGGGTGACGGCCCAGGCCTCGCCTTCGCGGATCCGCTCGGCGGATTGGTCCGCTTCCTCGCGCACCTTTTCACGGGTCTCCCGGGCCCGGTCCGGATCGGACGGCAAAAACAACGTGGCCAGGTCCAGCCCTTCGCCGGTCAGCACCGCCCGCATCGCCGGCTCGGTCAAGGTCACTTCCGGCACGCTGACACGGCGCTCGGTGAGATCCAGGCTGACGCCGTCCACCTTGAGGGTGGGCACCTCGAAGCTGGGCGCCTCGTTGCCGTCGCGAAGAATGCGCAGCCGGTCCAGCTGGAAACGGCCGTTGTCCACGGTCAGGCCTTCGCCGTCCCCGGTGCCGTAGCGGTAATCCGCCGCCAGCCCGAGCATGCCGGACGGCACCTGGAACGGAAAATGCGGCTCCAGCAAACGGGTGAAGGCGGCCACGTCCACCTTGTCCATTTGCAGGCGGCCTTCCACGGTCAGCGGCTCGAACACAAAGCGGCCGCGCCAATCCAGGGTGCCGCCGTCGGGGCCTTCGACGTGCATCTGGTAAAGGTTGTCTTCTTCACCCACGCCCCGGGTGGTCAGGTCCTCGATGCTGAACGCCACCGGCAGAGTCAGGGAACTGGGCTCGCTGCCGGACACGTCGTTCAGCGTCACGCGGCCTTCGGACAGGCGCAGATGGCTGATGGTGAACGCGGGCGGACCGGAGGCTTCGTCTTCCGGCGGGGGCTCGTCGGCGGTGTCCTCTTCGCCGCTTTCGCGCAGGCGGGTGACGATGTCGTCCAGGTTGAGGGCGCCGTTCTCGCCCCGGCGCAGGCGGACCTCCAGGCCGGCCAGGTCCACATCGCTGACCCAGGGGCGCCAGTGGAACAGCGACGCCCAGAAGGAGGTATTCACGTACAGGCGGTCAAACCGGGCCAGGAAGTCGGTGTCCGGATCCGCGATCCGGAACCGTTCCGCGGTGGCCGACAGCGTCAGCGGGTTGAGCCGCACTTCTTCCACGGTCACGTCCCGCCCCAGCAGACCGGACAACCGCTGCTCGATCTCCCCACGCGCCCAGCCGGGCAGAATCAAAAACACCGTCAGCGCGTACAACACATACAACAGGGCCAGAATCGCCAGAATCCGGGCGCCCCATCCCCGCGAGCGCCACCATTGTATCGGTGTGTCCATGTCGTCGTTCCCTCTGCCCGGTTGCGCAAGCGCAAAGTCTAGCATTAACGCCGTGAACAGGTCGCCCCGGCGGCCATTGCGCCGGCGGCGGCAAGGTTCACACTCAGCCTTTTCCAAGGAGGCCGCCATGAGCGACAACTATCTACTCAAGATGTACCAGAAAGCGGCGAAACTGCCCCGCGGCCGCCGGCTTTTCTCGATTATGTTCAGCCGCAAGGCGCCCTATTTCGGCACCATCAAACCGCTGATCGCGGAGCTGCGTCCGGATTACTGCAAGGTCACCTTCAAGAAGCGCAGGGCGGTGGAGAACCATATCGGCACCGTGCATGTGATCGCCATATGCAACGCCATGGAAGCCGCCATGGGGGCGCTGGCGGAAGCGTCGATTCCCAAGCACCTGCGCTGGATTCCCAAGGGCATGGACGTGCGCTATACCGCCAAGGCCACCTCGGACATCACCGCCATTGCCGAGGTCGCGCCGGGTGCCTGGGAAAACGGCCCCGAGTTGCCGGTGACGGTGACCGCGTACCGCGACGACGGCACCGTGGTGGTGGAAGGCACCATCCACCTGTGGGTCACCGAGAAACCCGCCCGCGAATAAAATCAGCGGCCCGGTCGGCGGCGCCGGCCAGGTTCGCCCGCGGGTCGATGCCGCTGCGTTTGCGCGGCGTGAGATCGTGATCGCCGTCGGGCACCCAGTGCAAGGTTACCCGGGACGGCAGGCTGTAGCCGGCCACTTCCGGGGGCTTTCCGAACGGGTCCCTCTCCCCCTGGCAAATCAGCACCGGCGCCGCCAGCGCCGGGAAATGATCCAGCCGCGTCTTTTCCGGTTTGCCGGGGGGATGGAAGGGGTAGCCGAACACCACGCACCCGTCCGGGGCGGTGTCCGGGTCCGCCGCCAGCATGGTCGCCATGCGTCCGCCCATGGACTTGCCGCCCACCCAGACCGGGCCCGGCGCCGTCCGGCGCACCTCGTCCAGCACCGCCTGGAAACACGCCATCAGCCGGGGGGCACGATCCGGCGGCGCCTTGATGCCTTCTTCGCGGCGCCGGGCCATGTAGGCGAACTCAAAGCGCGCCACCTCGATGCCGCGCTCCGCCAGCAGCCCCGCCATGGTCGCCATGAACGGGCTGTCCATGGGCGCGCCGGCACCGTGGGCCAGCACCAGGGTGGCGACGGGCGTGGCGGGCGCGCGGTTCCAGAGAAGTTCCGGCATCGGCGTTGATTCCTTTGTGCGGTTAAACCGGAGCCACAATGTGGCCGATCCCGACTCCCCTGTAAACGCGGGCGCTATCAGGCCTCCCAGAGGTGCATCTGGCCGGCCAGGCCGGGCGGCCGGAACGCGCTGCTGTCCAGGGTGAAACTTTCCCGGGGCGCCAGGCCGTGGCGCCGGCAGGCCACCTGGAAGCGGCGCGCCAGCAGTTCCGCCATCGGCCCCTGGCCGCGCTGCCGGTGGTGCCAGCGGCTGTCGTAGCTGGC
>TARA_R110000822_G_scaffold309466_1_pt1 | contig 10266 bp, 8 predicted proteins | sample TARA_R110000822 | Tara Oceans TARA_R110000822 (sample SAMEA4397666) | marine metagenome | biome: Polar Biome; feature: [SRF] surface water layer (ENVO:00010504); material: water (ENVO:00002006), including particulate matter (ENVO:01000060) such as... | depth 5 m | reverse complement strand
TCTTCCTCAGTGGCCTCTCTGACATCCAGAACCTCGATAGCGAAGGTAAGGTCCTTGCCGGCCAAGGGGTGGTTGGAGTCCACCTCGGCCTGGGACAGGCCGACTTTCACGATAGTGACCTGACGCGGGCCCTGTTCGGTCTCAATCACCGCGATCATGCCGGGCTTCCATTTCTTGGCGCCCTGCAAACGCTTGACCTGCACCTTCTGAATCGCATCATCCAGGCGCGGGCCATAGGCCTTGTCGGCGGTCAGCGTGACGCTGAAGCTGTCACCGGCCTGGTGGCCTTCAAGAGCTTCCACCAGACCGTCGATCAGGCCAGGCTGACCATGCAGATAGAGGATGGGATCGTGCTTGTGCGAACTTTCAATCTCGCCATTGGCATCAGAAAGAATGTAATGGAACTGAACTACGCTGTTGTTGCTGATCTGCATCGTGATGGTTTCCGCTCGAGGCTCAATAGGTTGGGTGCATTATCAGGCCCCGAGCGATAATTTTCCATGTTGAACAGTCGTCTTATTTTTTACCCCATAGTTCTTCCAGGCGGCTGTCACGTCCGCAGCGGGTGCGGTAGTAATTGTAGCGAATTGGATTCTTGCTGTAGTAATCCTGGTGGTAGTCCTCTGCCGGGTAAAATTCACCCTGCGGCAAGATCTCGGTAACGATCGGTTTTGTCAGTTTGCCGGAATCTGCCAGCGCCTGTCTGGACGCTTCCAATATCTGCTTCTGCTCGTCGTTGGCGTAGAAAAGCGCGCTGCGGTACTGCGGGCCGCGGTCGCAGAATTGCGCATTGGCTGTGACGGGGTCTATGGTCGGCCAGAAGGCTTCGACCAATTGCGAGAAGTTGGTCTTGTCCGGGTCATAGAACACCGCAACGGCTTCAATATGCTCGGTTTGCCCCGAGGATACCTGCGCGTAATCCGCAGTGGCTGCATCGCCACCGATATAGCCGGATACGGTATCAACCACACCGGGCATCTTGTCGAAGTCAGATTCGGTGCACCAGAAACAGCCCCCGGCAAACACCGCCATCTCCGAGCCGGTCGGCCCTTTCTCCAAAGGTTGATTTGCGCCGACGGCGATGCTGAACAGGCCCAATGTGAGGGCGGGCAACCAATGACGTATTTTCATCCTCTGAGCTCCGGCAGTGCTTCATTTTCTTTTACGAACTTCAGCGCTACCCCGTTATTGCACCAGCGTTCGCCGGTAGGCTCGGGGCCATCCTTGAATACATGGCCCTGATGCCCACCACAACGTGCGCAGTGATATTCAGTACGGGGCCAGATCAGCTTGAAGTCCTGCTTGGTGCCCATATTGCCTTCGATTGGCTGGGTAAAGCTTGGCCACCCAGTCCCGCTGTCGAATTTCGACTCGCTGGTGAAAAGCGGCAGGTAACAGGCGGCGCAGACGTAGGTGCCTGGATCATAGATCTGATCCAGGGGGCTACTGCCGGGGCGCTCGGTCGCCTCTTCGAACAGCACGTCAAAGGCTTCGGCGGAGACCTTGTCCTGCCAGTAACTGTGGGGATGATCCAGGGGTGTAAAGCTCATGGCAACCTCATGTGAAAGAGTATCTGCCAGCCCCGTGCGGCTGATCAACGGCAACGCGGGAAGGGCGATAAAGCCGGCGAGAAGCGTTCTGCGGTTCATAGGGTGTCCTGTAGACGGTCCTGTTGGATTTGCTGTTTGCTACTGATAAGACTATGCCTTTGGTAAAAAATTACATCGTCACATCGTTTCAGAACGTGTGAGCGATCCGTTATATTTAGCCGCTATGCAAAATCGGGCAATCACAGGGTATGGCTTTCCCGCGCTGGATTTCTCTCACGCAACGAATAACAAGACCAGAGGTGGCAAGATGAACAAGAGAGTAGGCCTGAAGACCGGGCTGAGCTGGGCGCTGGCCGTGATGCTTGGCGCAGCCAGCAGCATCGGCTATGCGCAGGAAGCAGAAACCTACCGTATCTCCGAGCCCCGATTGCAGACGCTGGGCCAGGCCATGCAGGCGCAGGTAACGGGCAAAAAGCTCGCCGGCGTGGCAACGCTGGTCTGGCAGGATGGCAAGATTGTCCATCGTCAGCAGACCGGCTATCAGAACCTGGAAGTCAAGAAGCCGTTGACCAAGGACAGCATCTACAAGATTTTCTCGCTGACCAAGCCCATTACCGGCACGGCGTTGTTGATGCTGCATGAAGAGGGCAAGCTTCAGTTGGATGATCCGGTCGAGCAATACCTGCCCGAGCTGAAGGATCTGCGCGTCGCCATCGCTGACGGCCCTGATGGGCAGCCCGAGACCGCACCCGCGGATCATCCCATCACCATTCGTGAGCTGATGACCCATACCGCCGGTTTCACCTACGGCCGATTCTCCGAGTCTCAGGTCGATGCGCTTTACGTTAGCGAGAACATTCAGGACAGCGACAGCACCCTGGCGGATATGGTCACCAAGCTTGGCACGCTGCCCCTGCGCCAACAGCCGGGTACCCAGTGGCATTACAGCGTGGCGGTGGATGTCCAGGCGCGCCTGGTAGAGGTCATTTCAGGCATGCCCTTCGACACCTTTCTTCAGGAGCGTATATTCACACCCTTGCAGATGGTCGATACCGGCTTCCATGTGCCGGAAGATCAGCAGCACCGGTTGGCCGTGTCCTATACCCCGGATCCTGATGCCGGTCTGCAAGCCTTCCCGAATCAACCCTGGTTGACCAAGCCGACCTTCCTTAACGGCGGTGGCGGCCTGGTCTCGACCATGGATGATTACCTGCGCTTTGCGCGCATGTTGCTGAACGAAGGCGAACTGGACGGCGTGCGCATACTCAAGCCAGAGACAGTGCAGATGATGCGCAGCAATCAGTTGCCTGAAGGCGTCGCGGGCCCGGACTGGGCGCCGGGCAACCTGTTTGGTCTGAATGTAGCTGTGGTCACCGACTCCGAGGCCGCAGGCTATCTGCCAGAGGATGTGTACTGGTGGTGGGGCATTCACGGGCCGTGGATGTGGGTCGACCCGGCCAACCAGATTATTGTGCTGGGTATGATGCAGAACACCGACTATCGCCACTCTCGCGTGGTGCATGGCACGGTCAGTCAGATTCTTTATCGGCCGGCCCCATAGCGGGGCGGCAGGCCAGGCCTAATCCTCAGCTCGATGCGGTGCTGGCGCTGGTATCCAGCACCTGTTCGAGCGGGAGCTGGGCATGCAGATTCACGCTGCCCTGGGCAGCAAACACCACCAAGTGGTCTGCGGCGATGCGTATCCCCAGGGATTCGCCCAGGGCATGATCATCGTGGCTGGGGAAGATTGTTTCCAGCACACTGCCAGTCGCCAACTGCAGCCGGTACAGCGTCGTGGCACCGAGAAATGTCTTGCCGATGATGGTGGCGCGCAGGCTGCTGTGCTGCTCGCCAACAATGTCGTCCGGACGCAACAGTACATCCACCGCGCTGCCGGCGGGTAGCTGATAGGCGCGGTTACCGCGAATCACGCCCAGCTCGGTTTGAACGGTGTCGGGCGAAATCAACTGACCGCGAATAAAATAGCCCTGGCCGATAAAGCTGGCGACAAAGGGCGTCGCCGGCTCGTGGTACAGATTGTAAGGCGTATCCCACTGTTGCAAATGACCTTCCTTGAGCACCCCGACATGATCGCTGACGGCAAAGGCCTCGTTCTGGTCGTGGGTGACCAGCATGGCGCTGGTGCCGCGCAGCTTGAGGATATCCCGGACTTCGCCGGACAACCGGCGGCGCAGTTCCCCGTCGAGGTTGGAGAAGGGTTCGTCCAGTAACAGCAACTTGGGGTCGGGCGCCAGCGCTCTGGCCAGGGCAACGCGCTGCTGCTGGCCGCCAGACAGCTCGTGTGGGTAGCGCTTGCCGAGTTGGCTGAGCTTGACCAGTTCCAGCAGTTCGGCCACTTTTTGCCTGCGCTCGGGGTGCTTGCTGATGCCAAAAGCGACATTGTCCTGCACGGTCAGATGCGGGAACAGGGCGTAGTCCTGAAACACCATGCCAATGCGGCGCTGTTCCGGTGAAACGCGCTTGGCAGGCGTCGAGAGGCTCTGGCCATCCAGGCGGATTTCTCCCCCGGTAATGGGTTCGAAGCCGGCAATCGCGCGCAGGGTGGTGGTTTTGCCGCAGCCGGAAGGACCCAGCAAGCAACCGATATCACCGGCGCGCAGATGAATGTTCAGGTCGGACACCACCGGGTGGCCAGCGTAACCGCAGGCCAGTTGGTTCAGCTCCAGAACAATGCCGTGGCTATCAGGCATGGGGTACCCCGTGGTTGTGCGGTGCGAAGAATTACTCGACCAGCAGGAACTCGACCAGCGCTTTTTGCGCATGCAGGCGATTTTCAGCCTGGTCCCATACTACCGAACGCGGATCATCCATCAGCTCGCTGCTGACCTCTTCACCCCGGTGGGCCGGCAGGCAGTGCATGAACAGCACGGACTCGTCAGCCAGATCCAGCATGGATGGGGTGACCTGATAGGGCGCGAAGCGCTTCATGCGTGCTTCGGCCTCATCTTCCTGACCCATGGAGGCCCAGACATCGGTGTTGATCAGATGCGCTCCGCGTACCGCTTCCTGCGGATCGCGCATCACGCTGACCCGATCGCCAGCCATGGCCAGGAATTGGGGGTCCGGCTCGTAACCTTCGGGGCAGGCGATGCGCAGTTGGAAATCGAACTGCATGGCCGCCTGGATAAAGGTGTTGCACATGTTATTGCCATCACCGATCCAGGCAACGGTCTTGCCCTGAATGGTGCCGCGATGCTCCAGATAGGTCTGCATGTCGGCCAGCAGTTGGCAGGGGTGCAGGTCGTCGCTCAGCCCGTTGATCACCGGCACACGGGAATACCGCGCGAAGGTCTCCAGGTCTGCATGGTCGAAGGTGCGAATCATCACCGCATCGCACATGCTCGACAGTACCCGTGCGCTGTCTTCGATGGGCTCGCCGCGGCCAAGCTGCGTGTCGCGCGGAGACAGAAATATGGCCTGCCCGCCCAACTGAATCATGCCTGCTTCAAAAGACACGCGCGTACGGGTGGACGCCTTTTCGAAGATCATTGCCAGCACGCGGTTCTTTAACGGCTCGTAGATGACGCCCTGGGCGTGCAGCGATTTGAGCTCAATGCCGCGCTTGATCAGGCTGATCAACTCCGCCTGGGAGCAATCCATCAACGAAAGAAAGTGCCGTACTGTCATAGTTACTACCTGGAAGATGAGCCGGCCAGAGACCGGAAACGCAAAGCCCTATCGCGACCCGAAGGCCCGATACAAGCCATACCCAAAAAGAGAAGGCCCGATCTTATCGGTAAATTCCGCTGCAAGGCAAATAGCCCTGCGCTGCCTGTGGATGCTGAGCACCAATTCAATCACTGAATGGCGCCGTATTTTGCCCCTTGTCGGCCCGGCTGACGGGGCCTAGAGTGCATGGTTGACCCTAAAACCAATCAGAGTCATTGCCATGCCCGTCACCCACTACCGTGCCTGTCATCTGTGTGAAGCTATTTGTGGCTTAGCCATTGAAACCGAGGGTGAGCAGATTCTCTCGATCAAGGGCGATCACCAGGATCCCTTCAGCCGCGGGCATATCTGCCCCAAGGCAATAGCCTTGCAGGATATCCAGAATGACCCGCAGCGCTTGCGTATGCCGGTCAAGCGGGTGGGCGAGCAATGGGAGCAGATCGGTTGGGAGGAAGCCTTTGACCTGGTCGCGACGCGCTTGGCCGGCATTCAGCAAGCGCACGGGCGCAACGCAGTGGCGGTGTATATGGGCAACCCCAATGTGCACAATTACGGCTCGATGACGCACAGCAATTATTTCCTAGGGCAGTTGCGCACCAAGCAACGCTATTCCGCTACTTCGGTCGATCAACTGCCCCACCACCTGGTATCGCTGTGGATGTACGGGCATATGCTCGCGATCCCGATTCCGGATATCGATCACACCCAGTTCTTTCTGATGCTGGGCGCCAATCCGATGGCGTCCAATGGCAGTATCATGACCGTGCCGGATGTGGGCAAGCGTATCAAGGCGCTCAAGGCGCGCGGCGGCAAACTGGTAGTGGTTGATCCACGGCGAACCGAAACTGCAGAGCAGGCCAGCGAGCATCTGTTTATTCAGCCGGGTACCGATGTGGCGCTGTTGCTTGGGCTGCTGCATACCTTGTTTGACGAGGCGCTGGTCAAGACCAGCCCGGCGCTGCGGGCGACTATCGGTCTTGAGTCAGTGCAAGCGGCAGTGGCTGAATTCAGCCCCGAGGCCATGGCCTTGCATTGCGCAATCCCTGCCGAACAGGTGCGGCAACTGGCGCGGGACTTTGCCGCGGCAGACAGCGCCGTGTGCTACGGGCGCATGGGTGTGTCGGTCCAGCGTTATGGCACGCTTTGCCAGTGGCTGATTCAGCTCATCAATCTGGTGACGGGTAACCTCGATCAGCCGGGCGGTGCCCTGTGTACCGAACCGGCCTTTGATGTGGTTGGCATGGGCAAGGGCGGGCACTTTGACCAATGGCGCAGCCGCGTATCCGGATTGCCGGAATTCAATGGCGAGTTGCCTGTGGCCGCTCTGGCCGAAGAGATGCTGACCCCGGGTGACGGGCAGATCAAGGCGTTGGTGACGTCGGCGGGCAATCCGGTGTTGTCGACGCCCAATGGCCGGCAGCTCGACCAGGCCCTGGAAGGCTTGGAGTTCATGGTCAGCGTGGATCTGTATATCAACGAAACCACTCGCCACGCTGACGTGATACTGCCGCCCACGGCATCGCTTGAGCACGATCACTACGATATTACCTTCAACAATTTCGCCGTGCGCAACGTTACCCGTATCAATCTGCCGGTATTGCCCAAGCCTGAAGGCAGTTTGCATGACTGGGAGATTTTCGTTGGCCTGGGTCGAGCTTTCTCCAGAGTGACCGGGCAGGAGCCGCGGGAGACCAAAGCACCAGAGCTGATGGTCGATGCCGCTTTGCGCAGCGGCCCTTACAAGGACCGTTTGAGCCTGGCTGTACTCAAGGAGCATCCACACGGGATTGATCTGGGCCCGCTCAAGCCCAATCTATTGGCACGCTTGCAGACCGCCAGCAAACAGATCGAATGTGCGCCCCAGGCAATGCTCGACGACTTGCGGCGGGTTGCCACTGAGTTGAACGCTTTGCGCCCAAAGGCCGGGGAACTGCGGTTGATCGGGCGCCGTCATGTGCGCAGCAACAATTCCTGGATGCACAACTACCAGCGTCTGGTCAAAGGTAAACCACGCGACCAGTTGCTCATGCACCCTGATGACCTGACCAGCCGCGGCCTGCAGGATGGCCAGCAGGTAATTATTCGGTCCCGGGTGGGGGAGGTCACGGTGGCGGTGGTCGCCAGCGATGAAATGCTTGCCGGGGTTGTCAGTCTTCCGCATGGTTGGGGGCACAACCGCAAGGGTATTGCGCAGGATGTCGCCGCTGCGCATGCAGGCGTCAGTGCCAATGACCTGACCGATGAGCTGTTCCTCGATCCGGTGACCGGTAACGCTGCGTTGAACGGCTTGACGGTAGAAGTCGTCGCCGCTTGATCAGGTCGCCAGTATTGCCGCAAGCGTGAATGGGTTACACTAGGCCCATTCGGTCCTGCTACAGAGGAAACGCCATGGATACCATCGATACGATCAAAGAACAGTTAAGCAGCAACCCCGTGCTGATTTACATGAAAGGTGCGCCAAACGCACCCCAGTGCGGGTTTTCCGCCCGGGCAGTGCAGGCGCTGATGGCCTGCGGTGAGAAGTTCGCTTATGTGGACATCCTGCAAAATCCGGACATCCGCGCCGAGTTGCCCAAGTACGCCAATTGGCCGACTTTTCCGCAGCTGTGGATTGACGGTGAACTGGTAGGCGGCAGCGATATCATTCTTGAGCTGCACGAGTCCGGCGAGCTGGCGACCATGATCAAGGCGGTTGCCAAGGCCTGATTGCTGCGTTCTCAGAAACCCGCATGGTGCAAGCCATCGCGGGTTTTTTTATGCCTGACATCGACGGTTTCATAAAGCACAACCCGGCGTTACGTTTTTAGCAAAACGTATTGATATCAATTCTCACTTGCCATACCATTCTTCCGCCAATTCGAAATCATGTCTGATAAAAATGAGCGGGAGCCTCACCAATATGATCACCAAACCTCAGATGCTGGCTGCGGCTGTTGCCATGGTTGTTGCCAGCCCCATGACTTTTGCCCAGCAAGCGGATGGCGCCCCGGTGCGCCTGCAGTCCACGGTTGTCAGTGCCGCAGGTTTTGAGCAGGACCTTAGCGAAGCGCCGGCGAGTATTACCGTCATTACCCGTGAACAACTGGAGCGCAAACAGGTCACCAGCCTGGGCGATGCCCTGCGCGATATCGTCGGCGTCAATGTGGATGACAAGGACGCTCGCAGCAACAAGACCGGTAACAAGAGCATCAGCCTGCGCGGGCTGCCGAGCCGTTACACGCTGATTCTGATTGATGGCCGCCGGCAGAACAGCCCGGGTACTGTCTCGCCAAACGCTTTTGACGATACGTCCAGCGTATTTATTCCGCCGGTGGCGGCCATTGAGCGTATCGAGGTGATTCGCGGCCCGATGTCTACCTTGTACGGCTCTGACGCGCTGGGTGGTGTGGTCAACGTCATCACCCGCAAGGCGGGCAATGAGTGGAGCGGTGGTGGGCGTCTGGAGGGTACTTATCAGACCGATCCGGACTTTCCGGACAACAATGCGTTGAGCTTCTATGCAGGTGGCGCACTGGTGCCTGACCTGCTCAAACTGCAGGTCCACGGTCGTACCTTCAATCGCAAGGAAGGCGATGTCACCTGGCCAGGGCAGAGCACTACGCCGAATGATCTGCGCACCATGGGGCAGAACCCGGTCAAAGCCAATAACGATACGCTTGGCGCCAAGCTGACATTGACGCCCAATGCACAGCACGAGTTCTTGTTGGGCGTCGATGCAACGCGTCAGGATTACAACAATGATAATGGTCAGTTAGGTCGTATTGCATTGGGGCAAGGTTATGATACCGAACTTGGCTTTGATCGCGATCAGTACACGCTAGCGCACCGCTGGAACCTGGACTTTGGTTTGCTGGAAAGCAGTCTGGTGCGCAATGAAACCGAAAGCACTGGTCGCCTTATTCCAACAGGCACTCCGGGCCGGGTCACGGGCTCTAACCGCGAGCTTCGCGCCACCAATACGCTCTTCGATACAAAGCTGATTACACCAATCCATAATCACATGCTATCCGTGGGCGGCCAGTGGTGGGATGCGGAACTTAAAGACGGATTGGCACCCAGCTCCTACAGCAACACTCAATGGGGTCTGTTTGCTGAAGACGAATGGCGCTTACGTGATGATCTTGCGCTTACCGGCGGCTTGCGTTATGACAGGCATGACGAGTTTGGCGGTGAGATTACCCCTCGCGTCTATGCTGTTTGGAATACCACAGATAACTGGACCGTTAAAGGTGGGGTAGGTCGAGGCTACAAGACGCCCTGGCTGGAAGAGTTGGCCCCCGGCATTATCGGGTACGGTGACGGTGTCGCATTGTATGGCAACCCCGATCTGAAACCAGAAATCAGCGTCAACAGTGAACTCTCAGCGATGTTTGATAATTTTGCTGGTTTCAGTTTCCAGGCTACGGTGTTTCACACCCGTGCCAAAAATCTTATCGAGCGGCCAACTGGCGCAACCATTCAGGATTTCCAGAATATTGGTAAGGCCGTCATTCAGGGCTTGGAGTTGAGCGCTAATTACGATCTAGCCCCAGACTGGCGTCTCTCGGGCAACTATACATATACAGATAGCGAGATCAAGAGTGGCCGGAACACAGGTAATCCGCTTACCGATACGCCCAAGCATATGCTCAATGCCCGTCTGGCCTGGCAAGCGACGCCGAGATTGTCGACCTTTATCGAGGGTGAGTACCGCGGTATCGCGTTCCGCGACCCGAGCTTCCATGAGCCATCCAATGGCGGGAACGCGCAGGGTGCCAAGGCGGCTTTGGGCAACTTTGACAGCTATTCGCAGTTCGTTCTGGGGGGCAGCTATCTGGTGTCAGACAACCTGACGCTGAATGCCAGCATCCTCAACCTGACCAACAAGGACTTCAACGAGTACCGTCCTTATCTACGTGATGACAACGGTCAGCTCACTTACAGCAACATCTACAACCACATACATGAGCCACGTCGGCTGTGGTTGTCGATGGACGTGAGCTTCTGATCTAGAGCGTCCGCCGTTAAAACAACCCGCTTCGGCGGG
>TARA_R110000822_G_scaffold75758_4_pt1 | contig 10275 bp, 16 predicted proteins | sample TARA_R110000822 | Tara Oceans TARA_R110000822 (sample SAMEA4397666) | marine metagenome | biome: Polar Biome; feature: [SRF] surface water layer (ENVO:00010504); material: water (ENVO:00002006), including particulate matter (ENVO:01000060) such as... | depth 5 m | reverse complement strand
TTGCCTCTGGTGGTCTAGTACCTATCAAGACCTCTAGGTCAAACTCATTACCATTAGAGTCAAACCTATCTACTTGATTGCCTATGGTGGTTAATGGAACTACTACCAGAACCCTAGAGTCTGGTCTGAATGTCTTAGTGAATGCAGAGAACGAATATGTCTTACCAGAGTTCGTATTTGCACAGATGCATATCTTACCATGTTTATCTGCTAAGTCAAACATAGTACCTAACTCCTCTGCTAACCACTCCTTAATGTGAACCTCACTATCAAACTTGATAGCTAAGTCCTTAAAGTCTAAAAAACCCCTGTAGACATCCTCCTGTGTTGTCGGTATCTTAGCCTTATCAAAGAACTCTTGTCTCTGTTCTATTGACTTGCCTATTAGTGGAAATACTAGCTTATAAATCTCTGGGTTCGTTAAGTCTGGTGTGACCTGTGCTGCCATCTTATTAATGTTGATGACCTCATCTTTGATAGATGTTGTCTTCTTAACATAGTCACACATCTGACCATAAGTCAAACCCATGCCCAATCTGTGTGCATCGAACAATGTTAAAAAGTCCCCTCTACTATGACCTTTACTCTTCAAGTCATTGATGACAGTCTCTGACCATACCTTGATACCTCTAGGTGAGTCTGTATAATTGGCTGCTTTGTCATTACTTGATAAGTCATGGTTCAAGTCTTGACCATTAGTCTCATAGAACCCTAATGACTCTGCTACTAGTCTCCTGTCACATTGGATGTTATAGGCATCCGACACAGAGCCTGTCTCTGGTCTCTCACCTTTGTCAAAAGTATAGACTGCATGTCCTGTAGATGTCTTGACTACTTCTGCAATCTCAGTCACTTCTAATTGTAGGTGATTATGATTAATGGTTACTGGGTTGCCTTTTTGGTATGACACAAATCTCACCTGTCTGAATGCCCCTTGTGAGTCATCTAGTTCCAAAGTAAGACCTGTCTGTGTCTTAATATCTGCTTCTAGTAGTCTGTAGATTGACTCCGATGCCCTCTTGTATCTGGTATTATCTGTATTGACAAACTGGTCTAGACCATCCACTAAGAATGCTGCCATCATACCAGTGCCACTATCTGAGTAAGACCAGAAGATAGAGTTATCTGCTAACCACTTCTTTAGTTGTGCCAACTTACCAAAGTTATAGGTTGATGACTCTGGGTGGATTACCGCGTTAATAGCCTGACATTGTGCCTTCGTCTTCCTTCTGACTGCAGGGTTCTTGTCACACATGGCTAGATGCTTCTTGTATGCTATGTCCTGTGTCTTAACATCTATGTCAATGAACAAAACTCTTGACCCTTTAATGTGATGCTCTGACCTAGTGCCTCCTTCAAAGATGCCTCTTAGAAACCCTTGCTCTAATTTCTTAGTAGGCTTCTCCATAGTATTAATAAATGCAATAGCCTCTTCAATAGAATAGTATCCGAGAATACCAGACTGTGAAGAGTCCTTAGTCTTTATTAATGTTAGTGTCTTCTCTACTGGTATTGTACCAGTTCTAGCTACCTTTGATAAGTAGCTGTACTTCATTTTTTCCTTCATAATCTTACCAATCGTTTAAAGTGTCCTGTCCTGACTCATCCTCTTCTGTCAGATAATAGGTCACATGGTTGTCTTCTTGTTCTGTTAGTACAAATACTATGCCATTGATGACATACTCTTCTTGTGGTTCACCATCATCCTCTATCAACTGCTTTAAGTCTTCAAGGTGGTTGACTCTTGTCTGGTTGCTCATGTCGGTAAACAGACTTCTACTGGTGTAAACTAGTGATACTTTCATTGTGTTATTGTTTAATTGTTTTACAAAGATAGTGTTTTTTTATTTAACCTATTTCTGGGGTTCTTATTTCTAGTGTCATTATCATTATCATGTCTTTACATATAAGGGTCTGGGGAGAAGTGATAATCACTTAGATGCTTGATAGTCAGTTACTTATAGATATTGGTAGTCTTGAATTTTTTGATTACAATATCACCCAGTTTGACCACGTTTTTTAACGTAATATCATCAACATCACACACCCATAATAGTAGTGCAGGAGAGCCTCCTACTAGAGCAACTATCTTAGCTTGATGTACTACCTCTATAATACCTGACTCCTGCTTGTTGTACTTGAATGTCTTACAGTCTCTCATTATGATACTTGTTTAATTGCTTGTTCAAATGATAACTCTTGACCTCTAGCCTCTGCAATCATCATAGCTACCCTAGCATCTCTGTGGATACTGTCTCTAATTTCCTGTTCTACCTCTGCACTCATTAAGTTCTGTAAACGTGTCATGTCTTATATTTTTTACTAAGGTAGTCCTTTTATACTTATACTACGTATTAAACATGTAAATTGTTGCATTTAGGGGTCTAGTTTATAATCATTCTTAATAGAACTACTATGCTATACAAGGTACTATATGCTCTATTTTACATAATAAATGTTATAGAACAAATACCCAATAGTTAAAGTCCTGCTTATCAAGTAGTTATATAATATACCCCTCAGTACATTGCATTATTCTCAGTAAAGTGACAGTATGGCAGGTAATATACCGAACGGTCTTTACTCGTACAGCCTAACTTGTGAGGTTGAGGTTGTTATTATACCGATAGGTATTATTTGGCTTCTCGTACAGTCGAGTAGTAGAAAATCCTTCCTACTGTTTTTGCTGCACTATAAAACGTGTAACCTAACTTGATATGTTCAGTCATTATCATGTCTCATTATATAAGGGAATGCACCGAAGTGATAATGGACTTTTGGTCTGACAGTCAGGTAGTTACGAGAAATGGAAAACTGAAATTTTCTGACACTACTAAAAAACAGTTAAGGGGTGTTATCTAAAGTATTACTTTAACTAAATAGGTGTAAGTGATTGATACTGAGAGACTTAACCTATATTTACTACTTAACTTGCTGAGAATGAGATACTTAAGGGGATAATGTGAAGTAGGGGGCATATAGGTCTAAATTGTATGGTTTTTATCAACATCCAGTCTAATATTAGTGTCCCCTTATAATAAAAGTGTACTACTTTTCTTCATAACTATCTAGCAATCAACCCCTCCCAAAACTTTAACAATTTATGTGAATAAAAAGCAAGACATATATAAATGTTTAGAATACGGGTGGACAAATACTGTAAAGGTTATCACTGGTGACTGGCTTAATTATGAGGATGGTGTGAAATATTACACTAAAACTTTAACATCTTCTTAACTTTTGGTATTGATAAATAGACTACCTTTGAAAAAACAAATAGAAATTATGCTAAAATTAAACATCACCCCAGAACTAAGAATCGAGATACTAGAGGCTATCAATGTCTTTGCATCTTTAATTATTAAGGAGTTGAACTTCCCAGAGCATCTGCAGGACAAAGAGAGAGTGACTCTATACTCTTCTAAGATAGTAGAATTTAATAACGCACTTAAGAACGGACTAATATGATAATTGAATGTAAGTACACAGACTACACAGAGTCACCAATATTCAGCCTTATAGTATTTGACACAGGTCTCTCTATTAAAGATAGACTGTATTGTCACAGGGTAGGATACAAGACACACACAAGATATGACACCCACATAGTTGGTGCATGGAGAGTAACTTATAAAAACGAATTTATATAATGGAGTATTTCACACTTTTAGACAGCGATTACTGGACAGTTAAGGTTATCAACACACCTAGCACAGTAGCTAAGTTATCAAACGGGAAGAGAACAATAACTATCACCCCAGATAAAACTTTTTACGATGGCACACCTCCTAACTATCAATTAAGGCTTGATGTCTACAGACTAGCCAATAGACTGCAGTTAGAGTATGACATTCACATTGATGAGTCTGTAAGGTTTCAACAACTTAAAAGGATGCTATTAAGATGGTCTCCTACTAGAATGACCTACCCAGATTTTAAGATACAAGAAGACGAGGCAATGATAGAGAGAGCAATCTTATCATTTTTAGCAGAGGTCAATGACCTAGACTTGTACAGCATATACGAACAATATAAAAAGACAATGACATGGCTTTAAAATTTATTACACCAAAAAAAAGAATAGCAGTAGACCACCTGTATGATATGGTTGACAATGACAAACTTATAGGAGATATTTGGACAAATACCATATTTATAGACAGTCCTCACTCATTCGACAGGGAAGATATGGTCTCTATGATAAAATTAATGAAACTTTAACATTTGGGTATTGTTTAATTCACTATCTTTGTTGGGAACTAAATATTAACACAGTAAATAAATAATTATGCAAGAAGTACAGAGTACAATTACAAACGTGCAATCAAGTGGCACATGGGACAGTCAGCATGGTATGCTTTTCAAGTTCGATTACACTATGGCAGATGGTATCACTATTCAAGCCATGCACAAGACAGAGCAGCATTTGCCAATAGGGGCAACAGCTTTTTACACAGTGAAAAAAGACAACAACTTTGGTAAATCTGGTAAGGTGTCACTAAGTTCAGCAGCAACCTTTAATAGTGGTCAACAGGTGCATAACCCACCACAACCACAAGCACCTGCAGCAGCTTTTACTGCACCTGCACAACAGTCTAACGATAAGAACAGAGCCTTTGCTCTATCTTATGCTAAAGATATAGCTGTAGCACACTCATCTAGTCAAGACACAACGTATGCATCTAATGCACAGCTAATGGAGGAGTTATTTTTGAATGCCACAGCTATGCTAGACTGGTTAAGCAAGTAAAACAATCTGGGAGGTCTAACAGCCTCCCTTTAATTTAAACAACATGAAGACATTATACTACTTTTTTATAGAGACACCACTACTATTAATACAGTACATTGTATTATGGTTCATCGAGCCTAGACCTTTAAACTTATCAAAGTTAGAGGACATAAAGATTGATGGTATTGATAATGCAGATTACCCAGACTTTTGTGATGCATTCATTTGCTATGCTACCTACAAAGGTAAGGAGTTGACAGATGGTCAATATGATGAGGTGAACGATAACAGCGATTTTGTTTATGAACAGGTAATGAAAGAACTATATGGATAAGGACTTAATAAGAGATGGTATTGCATTTGCACTGTTTATATTAATAGTGTTGGCACTTATAATAATAATAATGTTCGGATTTAACGAACTAGCAACAAGACTAAATGGATAAGTTAGAAGTAATAAGAGAGGCAACAAAGATGTCATTAGAGGTAGACATCACTATTGTTAGTAGAAATAGACACATTATACTAGCAAGACAGATATACTACAAGCTATGCAGAGACTTAACTAAGGAGTCACTAGACAGGATAGGTGAGGTAGTAGGTAAAGACCATGCCACAGTGATGTGGGGTCTAAAGGGTTTTGATGTAGACATCATACACAGAGAGCAGTATTATAGAACCTACCAATATTTAAAGAGAACATTAGCAGATAAGTTTGATGAGAACTATCAAGTAGGAGAGGCAGCTACTATAGTTGACTTACTAGGACAGTTAGAGGTAGAGAGGGTTAAGAACCAGATAGGTACTGTACTAGCAGATGATGAGCAAAAACTCATGGATTTGTGGAGGTCACTTAATACCAATAGTAAGGAGTCTGTGATGTTCAAGGTGGAGACAGCCTTCAAGGTTCAGAAGGCATTAGAGCCAGAGGCATGTACTAACCCTGACTGTGTAGATGGCTACACTGGTGAGGTGCATGGTGAGAAGATATATTGTAGAACTTGTAAACATTAAAGATGACAGATAAGATAGTAGAAGAGGTAAGAGCAGACCTGTTAAGAAGGTCAAAGGTAGGTATAGATAAATACAAAGTCACCTTAGACAGGAAAGACTTGACACTTGAAAAGTGGTTAATCCATGCCTATGAAGAGCAGTTAGATAATGCACTCTATATAAAGAGAGCGATTAAAGCAATACAAGATGTTTAGAATAGAACCGCACAAGAAGACAGATTATTTCTGGTTAGTAATAGATGAGGATGAGGATGACAACCCTACTAGAATAAAATTAGAACGGTCACAAGTAAGACACTTAATTCAAATCTTAGACAATGGTATCTAAAAATAAAAAGTTCTGGTTAGTAAGAATGTCAGACAAAGTATATTTGTCACTATCAATACCTATACGGTCACAGTTTGAGTCAGAGAAGGTAGTCTTTGATGACTGGGAAGATTTTAAGGATGATGATAGGCATAAGGCTTTGTACAAAGCATATAAGTCTGCAAAGGATGCTCTTGATAAGTATAAGTTTGATAAGAGGCATGAGAGTTGAGCAGACAGTACATGCAAACGGTATGACCTACCCATTCTGCACACAGGTCAATAACCACGATGAGGTACTGGCAGCCATCTCTACACTTGCTGCAGATTGTAAAGAGCAATTTGATGGCAGTAATTGGATTATTACTGTTAAAGTATTTCTTTAAAAAAGAACCCCCACCATTTAGGTAGGGGTTTTCTTATTTAGAATGAGCCTGTCTCTTGTACATTGATAGACCTATTAGCAACATTGTTAATCTCTTCCACAGATACTACTGCAGGTGGCATCATAGATAAGGTCTGTGCTAATTGTTGGTAATCAATACCAGACATGCCCATAGGTACAGCATCACCTAAGATACCACCCTGTGCAAACTTCCTACCACCTTCTGCAGAGTTAATAGCAGACAACAGTGGCATGTACTTAGCAGTACTAGCTTTATTAATAACAGCCTCACCTCCTTCTAGTTCACCATACTGAGTCTTGATACCACCTAGTGCATGTGATGCACCAGATAAGATACCACCTTTAGCAAATGACCCCAGAGTCTGTGATGCTACAGAGGCAATAGATGCACCTGCAGCTACAGTATTGGCAGTCACAAATGGTTGACCAAATGTCAGTGGAGATGCAGCTACTGACTTTGCATTCGCTATAGCTGTCTGAGAGATGATACTAGCAATAGCAGCACCCTTCTCTAATACCAGACCCACCTTTGCAAGAGCAGTGTTCTCACCAAACATCTGCTTTAATCCTGAGCCTATGGTAGCCATCAATCCTAACCTAGCCTGTGCATTATTCTCTCTGACTGCCTGTTCTGCATCACCCTGAGCCTTTGTCTTAGCCAGAGCCTCATCTGCTACCTTTTGATTTTCTAGTGCAGCAGCCTTATCTATAGCCGCCTTCTCTTGTACGAATCTGTCTTGATACAATAATTGTAAAGCTAACTTCTCATCTTCATGCAGTGCCATTCTTTCAAGTTCAAATAGGTTCTTTTCAAGTTCCTTCTCTAGTTTAAGAGTATCCTTCTCTACTGCACTCTCAGTGTTGGCTATTTCTATCTCATCAAGAAGAGCCTTCTTTTTATCCTCAAATGCCTTAACCCTGTCAAGTTCTTTCTTTTCGTCTTCTGTTAACTTAGCTGCCTTTTGTTCACTTAGTGCTACACTAGCATCATAAGCAGACTTCTCTTCTGCAGTCACCTTGTTAATTAATCCTGCACGTTCTGCTGCTATAGTTTTCTCTCTGGTGAGTTGAGCCTCCTCTAATGCAAAGACCTCAGCTTTTAACTCTTCGTTTGCTCGTATCTCTTCTGCAGTACTCTCACCCTGTGCAGTCTGTGCCTGTGAAATTCTTGACCTCTCTTTTGCTCTACCTATCTCTTCTGCTAGTATTTGTTTGTCTAACGCGTTAGCCTTATCTAAAGAAGTAATCCTGTCCTGTAGTGACAGAGATAAGTCCTTAGCCTCTAACTTTAATTTGGCTATCTCTTTCCTTCTCTCTGCTGTAGTGGCAATGGCTGCTATCTCTGCATCTCTTAGCTTATTCAAAGCATCTACCAAACCATAAGCCTCCTTTGACTCATTGGCTATCTCATCACCAATACCAGACAGTGCTGTCTGCAGGTCGTTGAAACCACCTTCAAAGTCACCACTAAAGAACTTCGCGAATGCACCACCAACTGCACTAATTCTATCTGTGATGACAGCTAATGCAGATTTCAAGCCACCCATAGCTTTAGACACAAAGTCAGTACCCTTCTGTGTATTGGCTAACATGCCCACTAAAGAGCCTAACACTACCACTATTGCACCTATACCTGTTGCTATTAGTGCAAACTTCAAGACCTTTAATGCACTAGAGAATCCTGTAGTAGTAGCAGCACCTGCTATGGTAGCAGCTTTTTGTGCTTTAAGACCTCCCACCATATTCATTAATGCCTCTTTACCTCTTGTAATACTAGAGGTGAACATGCCTAGTTTAGGTGAGATACCATCAAGAGCAGACTGGTAGTTTCCTATATTCATTTTCTGCTGTTCTAGACTTGACACATTGCCTTTTATAAACTCTGTATTTTCATTTAGCTTTTTGTTAATCTTAGCTATTTGTGCAGCACCTTCTACTGTACTGGCATTGGTTTGGTTTCTTACCTTTATTAAGTCTTTGTTATTCTTAGCTGCATCATCTACTGACTTAATCTCTTTGCCTAATGCCTTAACATATTCATTAGATGAGGTGGTAGTAGCTTGTAGTATCTTAATCTGCTTACCGTACTCACCCTTTAAACTTTTTAAGTTTGCCTCATTCTTAATGAATTGCTCACTGGTATCTGCACCAGACTTTCTAAGGTGTGAGTTTTCGTCTGCAAGTTCTTTGATAGCAGCCTTAGTCTTAGTAAGACTATCTAGTAGTGCTTTGTCGTCGATGTTTAATTCTGCAATTCTTATTTTTTCTGCCATCTTATTATGAGTTAAAGTTTCTTATCTCTATTAATTTTGCTGTACTCTTATTGCTTTGTATCCTAACACTGTCCAGATAATAATATCTACCTGTCTGTTTTAAGAAGATTAACTTTGTGAAGTCTATCTCACCCATGTCAATTAGGTCTAGTTTAACATCTACCTCTACCTCTTTGTAAGAACTCAATAGAGTCTCAAAGGTAGGATAGTAAGTGTCAAATACATACTGGTATGACATGTTATCAAGTGATAAGAACCTAACAGGGTTCACAGTGCTAACACTACCTGTAAATAGTTTAAAGCCTATGTTTGTTGCTACTGACTTTAATCTCATTAATTTAACTGGGGTCTCTACAATATCATAGGCTGCTGTATCTGTGTTTAGTTTCCATATAGGGAACTCATATAAATTAGTGGATGCAATTCTAATGTCATAAGTATCTGGTATCTGGTAGACACTAGATATAATTTTCTTCTCATAGTCTGCATTCTCATTAGATACATTAAGAAACCCCTCCATAAAAGGCACAGTGTCTGTAGTGTATTTGTAATCACCCTCATTCTTTTGTGCATAACTATTGCTATAGTTCTCAGTGTTGATACTTACTATCTTGTCAGTCCAATCTACTGCATTAGTTCTGTTGTTAAGTAAGTCCTCTATTTCTATAAACTCATAGATAGAAGTATTCTCTCTGTCTCTTATCATTATTAGACCAAACCTCTGTAGTATATCCTTAACAAAGTCCTTTTGTGTTAAGTCACTTGACATGTAGTTTTGCAAGTTAATCTCTGTACCACCTGTCAATGTAGCTATATCCAGAGAGACACTTGCTGTATAGATATGATTGAAATTAGTAGGAGGATAACCTGCATTAAAAGGATTACTCCTGACCTTGAATGACAACACATCACCAGAGGTTACTTCATAGGTTTGAGTTGCTGCAGTATAAGGTGAGCCGTTTGGTGTCACACTAAACTGTCTAGCTGCAGACAAGCTACCATTTCTATACATCTCTACGTATAACTGAGTATTTGTCTCTGTGTATGTAGTAGTTAAGTCTAACTCTATAAGACCTGTGAATGATACTACTAGGTTGCCACTGCCATCAATAGCTGTATTGCTATAGGTCTCAGAGTTAAAGACTAAAGGTGTATTAATAATCTGGTAGTCTCCATAACTCTGGTTGATGTTTAGTGTAGCTGTGCTACCTGTACCTACAGGTGTTCTAGTTAAAGCTACCTCTGTCACATCAATGCCTTTTGTAGGTGGTACTACCAACTCATTAAAGTCTGTGTTATTTGTAAAGAAGTCACCCAGATAAGTCAGTCCTCTTGAAGAGAATATCTTATCCCAGATTTGCCTAGCATACACAGATGGTGCTAACTTTTCGCATGAGATAGTATCTGTCACTCCTTTGCCGAACTCACCCACCGCATAGACATAACCATCCTCCCAGTCATGTGCATAAGTATCTGACACAGAGGAGGTATTCTCTAATAAGTGGTTAAAACTAGAATAGTCTAGGTCTGCAATAGTGCTATTG
>TARA_R110000822_G_scaffold110654_7_pt1 | contig 10296 bp, 10 predicted proteins | sample TARA_R110000822 | Tara Oceans TARA_R110000822 (sample SAMEA4397666) | marine metagenome | biome: Polar Biome; feature: [SRF] surface water layer (ENVO:00010504); material: water (ENVO:00002006), including particulate matter (ENVO:01000060) such as... | depth 5 m | reverse complement strand
CCTTTCAATCAAGGTAATATCTTTACATTCTCTGACGATGACGCTTTAGAAGCTATGGAGAGGGCCGAGAAGGTCGCTAAAGATGTTAACGAAGAGGGCATCAAGTTAGGCAAAGATCTGACCTACAGCAAGACGCTAGACTCTATCATGGAGATTGTCAAGTAAGGTGCCAGTCTACGTATACAAACATCCTGACAAAGAGCTTTACGAGGAAGTGGTTCAGGGAATGAAAGAGGAACACATTTACATTGACGATGAAGGTGTAAAGTGGGATAGAGTTTTCCTAAACCCTCAAGCCATTGTTAAGGACAACATCGACCCATTTAATAAAAATCAATTCCTAGAAAAAACCTCAAAACAAAAAGGAAACATGGGGGACTTGATAGATCAAAGCAGGGAGCTTTCCGAGAAAAGAGAAAAATCCCTAGGAAAAGATCCAGTGAAAGAGAAGTTTTTTGACAACTATGCCAAAGAGAGAAAGGGGAAACGTCATTGGGACGACCCTAAAAGGCAATCACCAACAAAAAACAAGAATTTTACTATAGATTAAGTAAGGTAGTTGTGGGTTTCAGTTATAACTGCTGTAACTGCGAACTTAACGTCGTTGAGCGACCCCATATACCCAGTAATCCCCAGCTTGTAGCCCCCTTGTATAAATGGAACGATATCCCAAGGATACGTTGCGTCATTTACTCTGTTAATTTCTCCATTTAAAGTCATCTCCTTTACAGCGTTGTTGGGTCCTTCTCTGTCTATAATAAATCCAGACTCAAAAGCCAAAACACTCCTATAACCATTTGTAGCGAGTTCTCCCCCGATCCCTCCAAATGTCATATCTACAGCGACCCCGTACATTTTCACAAACCAAGTTGAGTCTTCTGGTATTATTGGTCTCTGGGAAGATTCTCCACCCAAAAACAACTCTACACCATTTGCGTGATTGCCAGACCACCCCGTACCATTCCAATTAAAAACCCTCACTCTGGTAGATCCATCTCCACCACCACCCAACGTTACCTCTCCCCACTGTTGAGTCGGTACCCCAGAAGCGAGTACAGAAGCTCCGTTAGAGTTATACCCCAGCTTACTCTTAAGGTCAGACCCAGTAGACCATATATTACCTATAAGGCTTGTACCCGTCGCATCTAAGCTTCCAGATACAGATTGACCAGTTTGAGTGAATTGGTTAAACAAGTAATCCCCAGTAGAAGCTGTATCGACAAGCAGGTTTGTCCCAGTTGCATCCAAATCGGTCGAAAAGTTAAACCCGCTTTGCCATATCTGGTTTTGAAGATTATTCCCGCTAGCAGCGATAGAATCCGACAATGCGTCACCACTATTCCATATCTGTATTTGCAAATACGCCCCAGAATTTCTCAACTCAGACTGTAAATTACCCCCAGTAGTAACTAGGTTTGACGTGTTGGTTGTAATAAGTGTTGACAGTTGATCCCCGCTCCCGTCAATCCTCACACTTAATGCGCTATCAGCTGCTACTAAAGTTGTCCCAGTTGTACCCAAATTGTTCGTTAGCGTGTTTAATGACGTGTGAACCGCCGACCCTGTATTTTCAAGATCCCCACTTACAATTCCCACCAACAATTTTAGGTTATATCCAGTAGTGCCTAGGTTATTTGTTAAGGTGGTGTCTGCGCTAGTAAGTGTCGCGCCCGTGGTGTTCAAAGCTGTTGTTAAGCTAGCTCCCGTCGCTAATAGATCACCGCTAATCTGGGCTATGTCTGGGGTTACATTCTCTAGGCCGTAAATCTGTTGTTGCTGGATTTTATTACTCATCCCCTTTTTTTACACTTATTTATTGCACTTTTCACTAAAATAGGAATAATCGGTTATGAATATTCTTTCTATATACAAGCCGAATAAAAAGGTAACAGGGCACGCAATGTCCCTGAAGATAAGTGAAGACAACGCTCTTATGTTGGAAATCGTTAAGCAATCTGGCTACGAAAACGGAAATGGGGTGTTTAAACAGCCAAAAGACAAAGATGGGGTAAAGGCGGTAGTAAAATTGAGCGATTTCGAAGCTTCTAACATTATATACTCAATTGAAAAAAACAAACCCCTCGGACTCTTTCACAAGACAGCCTCCTCTCAAAAACAGATAAAGTTTCAACCAGAAGGCTCCGAAAGAAGAGTTGGCTCCGAAAGTGTTCAGGAAAGAATGGTAAAATTCAATATTAGTGAAGGTGATCATTTTTATGGTATGTTTTTGGACGCTTCTGAGTCGCAGCTTATAGTGGAAGCCATGAGATATTACTTGATGTTCTTATTTCAGACTCGCAGGTCAGCTCAGTATAAAAAATAAAGCATGAGCAAAAAGAAGATATTACTCATATCCAATCACCACAGAAAACACACTGGATTTGGGAAGAATCTAAAGAATGTGTTGTGCTTTCTTTACAAAACGGGTGATTTTGAATTGGTTGAGGCGGCTAATGGTGTCGTTTATGGAGACAAAAACATAGAAGATTCCGCCCCTTGGAAGATTGTAGGGACACTCCCAAACGACCACGAAAGATTGGACCAGATAAACAGAGATCCCGCTCTCGCCCAGAGGGCGTCATATGGTCACGAAATGATCGACAGGATCATAAAGGAGGAAAAGCCTGATATATTTATAGGTATTGAAGATTATTGGGCTTTCTCTGGCTTTGTCAAAAGGCCTTGGTGGAACAAGATAAACTGTATGATATGGACCACAATCGACAGTTTACCCATTCTCCCAGAAGCTGTAAACGACGCCCCTAATATAAAAAACTTTTACTCTTGGGCCTCTTTCGCTTCTGACGAGATGAATAGGATCGGCCATTCACACGTAGGTCACCTAAGAGGAGCGTTAAGTAATGATAACTTTCACAAGATTGAAAAAAGCAAAATAGACGATCTTAAATCCAGATTCGGGCTAGAGGACTCCTTCTTGGTTGGCTTCGTTTTTAGAAACCAACTTAGAAAAACGGTATCCTCCCTATTGGAAGGTTTGTCGGTAATAAAGGCGAACAATCCAGAAGACAACACAAAACTTCTACTACACACCAACTGGAAAGAGGGCTGGGATATAGCATCTTTAATGTCTGAAAGGGGAGTTAAAAAGGAAGATGTGTTGACTACTTATTTTTGCGCCAACTGCAAGGACTATGCAGTCCACCCTTTTTCTGGCCACGATCTAGCTTGCCCGTCATGCAATTCAAAAGGGACTCTAAACACCGTCTCTATAGACAATGGTGTATTTGATTTCCAACTGAATGAAATATACAACCTCATGGATATGTATGTCCATCCGTTTACTAGCGGGGGCCAAGAGATACCCGTGCAAGAGGCAATGATGACTGAAACCCCAATAGCTTGCACTAATTATAGCTGCGGCACGGATTTCTGCAACGAAGAGAGTGGCGGTATTCCTCTGTCTTGGACCCCGTACATAGAGTTCCCAACTAGGTTCGTAAAAGCTCATACAAATCCCGCGTCTATTGCAGACGCTATAACTCAAGTCAAAAAGATGAAGAGTGAAGAAAGGGAGAAAATTGGCAAAAAGTCTAGAAAGTATATAGTTGATAACTATTCAATTGAAAGTGTCGGATCTAAACTTATTGATATAATCAAAGATATGCCAAGGACAAAGTACAAATTCGACTTTGACGAGGTTCTTATGGACCCAGATTACCCGATGCCTTCTGGGGTGGACGATTCTGTTTTCATAGACTTGTTGTACTTTAACGTTTTAAAAATGGAAGAAAAAGACCAAAACGGACACGACCATTGGATGCACAGACTTTCTACAGATCTGAACAGAAACGACGTTTACTCTTATTTTAAAGGGGTTGCTTTGAAACACAACAACGCTGTTAAAAAGTCTTCAGAGTCTCTTGATGACCTTTTGGATAAAGACGATGAAGGCAGAAGGGTGGCTGTTGTCTTGAACGAAGACGCTTCATCCTTCCTTATGTCAACTTACTTTTTAAAAGACATGAAAGACCAATACCCCCTTCACAATATTTACCTATTTGCACCAGAGGCCTTGTTTAACGTGATTCAAGGAAATAAGTACATTCACAAAATTCTACCCTCCTCTCCGTTTGTTCAGGATATATCAAACTTAGAGGGAGGTTTCGGCAAGAAAAGGTATTTTGAGGTTGCTTACATCCCTCATAAAGACAGTCAGTTTCTTTTTTCTTACGCTCATAATGATAAGGATAAATCGTCTATATGCATCAAGTAGAAAAGCTATCATCATATTTCAGGCTAAAGCCTACAGCGACAAAGCCCGAAGAGGCTTTCGTACCCCTCCCTTTTGAGGATTACATTGTTATTTACAACGACGAAGCGTTAAAGTCTAACACTTATCATCATTTTAATGATGTTGTTGAGTATATCAAAACTTCGCGCCCAGATGTTAATATAGTGCAAGTCGCAAACACGACATCCACAAAACAAATTGAAGGTGCATATTGTATAGACAATATATCCCACAACCAACTTCACTTTCTAATAAACAACTGCGAATGCATAGTCTCAACAGAAACCTATGCGGCAGAGGCCGCTGGGGTATTCAACAAACCCTTGGTTTTTATGTCGGGTAACTCCTTCAGTGGAACGGCTAGACCTTTCTTTTTCAACGAAGACATTCACCATATTATAGCCCCAGCTGAACAACCAAGCTTTATGTCGTCTGCCGAACATAGCGTTGTCAATACAATCACGCCAGAAGATGTAGCCCGCCCAGTTTTATCATTCATAGGTTTGAAAGACCCAGACCCTAGCTACAAAACGGTCTTTGTAGGGGAATCATACCACAACCGTTTTATAGACTACGTTCCTGACTTTCATTTAGAAAGTAATATCAGTGGAAACATCCCTCTGACCGTTCGTTTAGATTTGTGTTTTAATATCAGCAATGTTATATCAACCTCCTCCCACTCCATTCTTCACTTGGTTATTGACAAGGAATTTGATTTAAAAACAATATCCGATATCAGAGACAAGATTCCATGTATAATTGTTGAACTGAACAACGACATGAGCGTTGAGTTTATTAAAGATTTACAAGAAATGGGATGCCAAGTAATCCTCCACACAAAAGACAAGGAAAACCTAGACAGTATAAGGTTTAAATTCATAGATTGGCATGTTCTCTTTACCGAAAAGGCTGAAAAACCTAAAGATATAGACGACTGTAATAATCTTTTTTATAAAAGTGGAAAATTAACCGTAAGCAATAACAAAAAATACATATCCTACGCTGCAAAACTTGAAAACAAAGAAGATAACAAGGTTGTTGACAGAGAAGAGTTCTGGGAAGATTCTGACCATTATATGATTTATTCTCTTGACCTTGACCCTCAATAGGTATATAATACTGGCATATGAATATTATGCTAGATCTGGAAACGTTTTCCACAAAACACAACGCCGCAATAGTCTCTATAGGGGCCGCTGCTTTTGATGATGAGTCTATAGTTGATTCTTTTTACAGAAGTGTGTCGCTAGAAAGTTCCATAAATGAGGGTTTATCAGTTGATGGGGACACAGTATCTTGGTGGTTTAACCAAGAAGACGCGGCACAAGCGGTTTTGCATGACGAGGAAAAGCTCTCCCTCTTCGACGCCATGCAGGATTTTTATACATGGCTTTGCTCCTTTTCAGAAGACTTGGTTTTGTGGGGTAATGGTGCTTCGTTTGATAACGTTGTAATAAAAGAGGCATTCTATGCTTTAGAGTTTGCTAAAGAAGCCCTCCCTTGGTCTCACCACGGAGACCGCTGCTACAGAACACTCAAGAATCTGCGTCCAGAAATTCTCATAGAAAGAATAGGAACCCACCACAACGCTATGGATGACGCAATGTCTCAAGCAAATCACGCAATCAAAATACTAAAGGAAATAAAAAATGGCAGCTAAAAAGGAAACGACAACCGTAAAAAAGACAGTGAGAAAACCCAAGAACATATGGGATATTGATGGGCTACTTTGTAACGGTGTAGATTACGAGTTCGGTGAATCTGGTTGTGTTGATTGGAAGGCGACCCTCCTAAAAAGAATGGACCTTCTAATGCCAAATAGAAGCTGGTTCTTCAGAAACAACCAAGAGCCCCCAAGAGATATCTCTGACATAGAAGACCCAAAAGAAGATCAAATGGCTTTAACTCTTAAGGCTACACATTGGCTGCTTAATTCTCGCGGCTATAGAGATATAACTTATAAACCCATAATCAGAACAGAGGATGAGTTTCGCAAAATTGCGACGTATTCGTGCAAAATCACATTCAAGGGAAACTACGAAACCAATTTTGAAGACGTATCTTATGAGGCTATCGCCTCGGCTTCAAATACTAACGTTGTAGGCGTTATTTCTATGGAGTACCTAGACTCTACAGCTCAGAACAGGGCGCTCTCTAGGGCAGTCAGGGGCTTTCTAAACGTCAATATAGTCTCCGATGAAGAAATGGGTGACGACAGGGCGAGAATAAGACAGGAAAAGGAAGACCTTAAATCTTCAGATGTATCTTACCCAACCCTTCTCAAGAAAAAATGGCAGGAAAAGACTGGTGGTAGCGACTTTCAAGCCTTCAAAAGCTACATGAAAGAGAACATGATAGATGTTGACGCAGAAAAATGGGAAGAAGTTGACAATAAGGTTTTGAGAGAAGCTGTAGGTATAATGAAAAACGATAAGTAAAACACCATGAAAAGGTGTATTATATTATGTAATGCCATCAGATAGTCCCTTTTTAATACAGAGCCGAATCAACGGCAACGATCTAAAGGGTCAAGTGGGAGGATTAGCCCGCTTGACCCCTTATTGTTATATAGGTACGAACCATTATGAATACACAACCCTAACAGGGTACGCCAATAAACCAGACCTGCACCACTTCAGGGTAGATGTTTCGGAAATAGAAAGATCGGAGGGTTCCGAGACCCCAGAAGAACATATGCTCGACATAGATTCTCGAAACTTATATTTTGGACACAACAACTTATACCCAGAAGAAAGCCGCGTTGTGGTTGGGGAGGGGGCTAGCCTAGAAGGTGGCGCTGTAAAAGGGTTGCCTGTAAAACTTCAGCAGGTCCACTTCAGAGCGTTTACACCTTACGGTGACTCAGATGAATACTCAGCATATTTTCTCGTAAGTACCCCTGTTAATGGTTATTATGGGTTCAAGGCAAGCAACACTTCAAACAGCTCCCCTCGCGGCCCTTTTACAAAATCTCCGTATGACCTTCACGGCTCCGAATCCATCTCTCACCCTTTTACTGAAAATGCTTGGGCTGAAGCTGGAGGGTCTGAAGGTTCCTCAAGGAACGATTTCGAGGAAAGGCTAGTCATAGGAGACCCCTTAAGGACCACTCAGTACAATTTTCCATTTGAAACCCGTAGCAGTTCTTCTGATGGTGTTTTTCCTTTTGCCGATAGCGATTCATCAGTTTTAAAAAGCAAACCAAATACTTGGGAAATCAAATTCGACACTGGAACACTTGTAACAGCTCAATCCAAAGCAGATGACGCAGAGGCCGCTGTCGCTGGCAACAAATACAGATCTCCTTATGAGATTATATTAGCTGGAAGAAACAAGATACACGCTAGAGACGCTCATTGCTTTATTCAGGCTGAACTTCTAGAAGGTCCCGATTTTGTCAAGAAGCCCGTCGATAACGGGGATACGTATCTCGATGATAGATACCCTGTAATGCTTTTTCCAGCGGTCAGTGGAGAACATGTTGTTTCCGAGCAGTATCCTAAGTATGTAGGGGACGACGCCGAAGATAAAGATAAAATTATAGTTTGGCCTAGAGGTATGAGTTGCCCATTGTGGGTTGACCAGAGTCAAGGCGGCGGAAGTGACTTCTTTCCAGCTATTTTTTATAAAGAATCAGCCAGCGACACCTTATCTGATTATTGGAGTTGGTATGAGGCTGTACCTGATACTCGCGCCACTAACGGCTTCAGCAAGTCGGCTTCAGAAGGAAGGGAGGGGACCAAAGCTAACACTTTTGAACTCAATGGTCACTCTAAGGTCCAAGCAAATATGGTTGTCTGGATGAGAGATAATGGAGACGATACCTACTACTACGGAGCAGCTATCCCAGCTATGGATCAATACCATGTCATTACTTCCATCGGGGGTGACAATCAGCCACAGGCTAATACCGTAAGGGCTATATAATGGCTTGGGAAAATGTTCCGATTGAAGGCGACGGCGTAGGCAACGTACTCAACCCTCTTCCTAGACAGTGGCAGCATATTGGTTTTTTAAATCAGTTTATTAAGATATTAAACGAATGCGTCCCCCTTTACAACTCCCTCTTCACAGATGAAAAGGATAAATTAAACCTCCTATATGAAGTGAAAGCGGGCTCAAATATACAGGCGGCAAGCTTTTTCTCAAGCATCCAAAAAATGATAGACGCCCTCATCTATGTTGCTGTTGACCCAGCCGCCATTGTAGATCAAACTCACTATAACGGAGGGAATTACTTACACAATGATGAGCCTAATTATGCTGTTAATATAACCCACGGCGATTATGAATTTGTTCAGTGGGGTAATGTAAACCAAAACTGGTCCATGAGGGCTGGGGAAGATGGCAACACGCACCTGATATTTAAAGCCGCCGCAAACTATATACTATCAGAAGTCGAAGATAGTTTTTTCAATATAAATACTAAAGACGTAGGCTGGACCAGAATGACAGGCGACAACGGTGACGAAAAGTTAACAGGGCACGTTAAAAAAGGGGATGTTATCGGGCCTATACTCTTTAACCAACTGTACGCTGCATGCAAGATTCTTCAAAACTTTGCCGTTATAACGACCAACGGTGAAAATGGTTTTAGTAGCAATGTTATGAGCGCAAGCGCACCATACAACAATGAAACGGGCGAGTGGTTTAAAACCTGCAAGGAGGCGAAAAATGAATTGAAATGGCCCTCGGCATGGGGTGTTAGAAATGACCCTGACGCTCCGCGATGGAGTCTAGATCCCCCTTCTTTTGCTGGGGCTGAAGCGGCCATTAACGGCGACCTTACCGATGAAGTTGCTCACTCTTCAGCTATAAGGGCTAGATTCCGTTTCAATATGAATACTGATTGGTTTGATGATTTAGTGTTTCACAAAAACCCCGTCTCCGTTTCCGTAAAGGAGTTTGGTGTTCTCACTCTGTATGACTACATTTCTTACGACGAACCAACCTTTACCAGCGAATCCGTCTATCTCTTCGACCGCCCAGAAGACATAACAATACCCGCCGATCTAGGCCAACCTTCGGGAGACAACGATCTGGTCACTATGGTATTAACATCAGATCTGAAAGGTAATTCTTTTAGCGGTCAAGAATACGGAAACACTACAGGTAACCCTATCACTAGCTATCCCTGCCCCTCTAAAGAAGAAGACTTCATTGAGATTGGCCTCATTGGCTGGTCTATAAAACCTTACGTGTGTTTTTCGTTAAACACTCCTGACCCAAATTAAAAAATGCTTGGATATTGTTTTGTACTGTTTTGGGTCTTCGCCTTTAAAGAGACTCTTTTTTTAAAACACTTTGTGTTCCGAAGGGATGATTGGGAAGAGTGGGTTGACTATAAAAGCCCGTTCGCCTACTCTCTTTTAACCTGTCCTCTTTGTTTTGGGTTTTGGTTCTCTTTGTTGTCTTGGCTTGTTTTGGGGGGACACGTCTTTCAAGTATTCGCTTGGGATGTATTGGCTTTTGTTACTTATAAAATATACAAAAAATGGATACAGATACATTAAAAAAGCAGTACTGCTACAGATTCTTTACTGGAAGTAATCTGGAAAAGCTTTATTTTATAGACGCCCCTGAAAAATTACTTTCAGAGTACAGGCAAAAAGTAAAAGGTCAGTGCTGCTCTAGAGCTGAAGCTATCAAAAATGAATACAAAGATATTATAAATTCAGCACTAGACGAAGAGCTGCATAACCGAGTTGACGAATAGCCTCTTCCCCGTTGGGGTTAACGTCTCCCACATGTCTTGTCCAGTTGTCCAGCCAGTTCCCGTTGGGGTTACGGAAAACATAACTTTTTCTTTAGTTGTAAACCTCCCGCCACCATATACTGGAGCGCCAGTCAAAAAACCTTCATGCCAAACTGTTAGAATTTGCCCGCTGTTAGGGCTTGCTAAATAGCACTCCCCTCCATACCCGTGTACCGTTTCCGTTGCTCCAGTATAAAACATGAAGGGCTCCCCTGTATTATAAATCCCAAGGTCATGGGTTAGGTTTGTGTGCCTGTAAACGCTATCAAAATCAAAGCTCCTTGTTTGA
>TARA_R110000822_G_scaffold74756_5_pt1 | contig 10310 bp, 9 predicted proteins | sample TARA_R110000822 | Tara Oceans TARA_R110000822 (sample SAMEA4397666) | marine metagenome | biome: Polar Biome; feature: [SRF] surface water layer (ENVO:00010504); material: water (ENVO:00002006), including particulate matter (ENVO:01000060) such as... | depth 5 m | reverse complement strand
GTGGGCTGATTGATATATGTACTACAAAGATCAACAGCCCCTAGTCTATTAGAAAATGGTGAAGCAAAATCACTCGACTTTATACAGGCAAAGTTTAGTGAATTAGTCGGTAATGCAACCCACTTACAATTTAGCTGTGGCTCTGGTGTTACTGCCTGTGCGCTTGCGCTGTTTGCCGATGAATGCGGTTATAGTAATTTAAGTGTATACGATGGCTCGTGGAGTGAATGGGGAGCTGATAACTCACTGCCTATTGCTGTGTGTGGCTAATTTAGCTATAAGGGCAATTTTTACAACCATTTTTGCAGCAAGTACCACGCTTTAAAAAATACCACTTACTAAATACCATATAGCTGTTTTGCATAGTGTAATCGAGCCCTTCAATCAGCTCTCCATTATTTTTAAATTGCTTAGCAAACGCGAGTTGTATTTTAATCGGCTGCGAGTAAAGGCTTTGTAAGTAAGTGTTTATTTTAGCCAGCGTACAGTTACGGCATAAACAGCTTGTAGCGTTAAGGTCTAACGGTAAAATAGCGGGTAACTCGTTGCACCAACATGCTGATATGTCAGTCACATTACAGGTAAGAGCAGCATTACATTGGGTGCAGTTAATTTGGGTCATTATTTTACTTTTAAATCACGGTGAGCGCAGAATAACAATATTATGGATATACAAAAAGCATTAGCGCAGTTTATTACCTTCGGCTCAGAAAAAGACGAGGCTATTGATGTCATTGTATCTGCGGCAGCAGCAAAACAGCCATTATTTACCCTAAGTACGTCAATCATGCTAAATGTGTTTGAGCGTTGTTTACATAATGAAATAGTACTTGATGACTTGGAACTGTGGGCAAATGTGATTGAGGCGCGAGATGATATTGATTGCGCTGAATGTGAGGGCGTTATTTATGCACTTAGTAACAGTGAGCAAATGGGCGAGCTTAATTATGAAAAGCTCGCCAAATTAGCCACGCTTTTACAAGAGTAAAAGCGTGGCTAATTTTTAGTCAAGTATTAAAGGTACGAGATCTCAGGTGTTGATAAAATACCGAACCGTAGGCGGGAGTTTACCTCGCGCATTTTATAAATTTAACAAGCGCGGCATAAAGCCCCGCCTTGTATCTACGGTTAATTTAAACACCGCGCTGGCTTAATTCTCGCCTAAAATCTGATACCTAAAACCTTGTATTTCTATTTATTACTTATGATATCCCAAGCAGGTTTCTACTTCGTTTTTTGAGCCTAAAATTACAGCTACGCGCTGGTGAATGGCATTAGGCTGTATATCCATAATACGCTCGGTGCCAGTTGAGGCAATCCCGCCAGCTTGCTCTACTAGCATGGCCATAGGGTTTGCTTCGTAAAGCAGACGAAGCTTATTTGGCTGGCTTGGGTTTTTGGTATCGGTTGGGTAGGTAAATAACCCGCCACGGCTTAATACGCGGTGTACATCGCCTACCATTGCAGCAATCCAGCGCATATTAAAGTTTCGAGCGCGTGGGCCAGTGTCGCCAGCTACAAGGTCGTTAATGTAGTTTTGCATAGCCGGTTGCCAATGGCGTTGGTTTGACGCATTAATAGCATATTCATTGGTATCTGCTGGTATTTTTGCAAAATCTTGAGTTAATAAAAAGGTGCCGTGCGTTTTATCTAGGGTGAAAAAGCGGGTGCCTTTACCTGTCGTTAGCGCCAATATAGTCGATGGGCCATACAATACATAACCTGCCGCTACTTGATTAATACCCGGTTGCATAAAAATACTTTGGTCAGCAGGATCTGCGCCTTCAGGCGCTTTCATTACTGAAAAAATAGTACCTACTAACGAGTTTATGTCGGTGTTTGATGAGCCATCAAGTGGGTCAAACGCTACAATATATTCTGCATCAGGATTACCAGCAACTGTGTAGTCTTCTTCTTCAGAGGCGATGGCTTTTACGTAGCCCGATTCCAATAATATATCTTTAAGCAGTTGGTTGGTTAAAACATCAAGCTTCTTTTGAGTTTCGCCTTGAATATTCTCGTCAAGTGTTGAGCCTAATACACCCGATAATTCGCCTTGGCCAACACGAAATGAAATTTCTTTACATGCGGCTAAAATAGTTCTGATCAAAGAGATTAATTCTCTTGGGCAACCATCTTCAAGTAATACTGGAGGAAGTCTACGCATTCTATTTTCCTGATAACGTGATTAAACTAATCATAATGTGAGAGGGATTAGTTTGGAGCGCTGAAATTCGTCTTAAATAACTGTATTGTTTAAATTACCCCCTATAATGGGGTTACCTAATCGTACTTAAAACGCCAATAACAAAGATAAGATTATGCAAAAAATAAAACTACTAGGTTACATTCTCTTTACTGTGTTGCTCACTATGATAACTCAAGCGCACGCAGCAATTAAGTCTATTGATGAATTTACTGGAAAGATGAATCATTTTCCGGGATATTTTTCATTTTTTTACGATACAGAAAACGGCAAGGTTTATTTAAAAGTAGATAAACTAGAGCAGCAATTTTTGCTACAGCAAAGTTTGCCAAATGGCTTGGGCTCTAACGATATAGGGCTTGATAGAGGGCAACTTGGTAATACACACTTAGTGCAATTTGAGCGCTTTGGTGACAAAGTAATGCTACGCGCTGTAAATACTTACTATCGCGCAAATACCAGTAATAAAGCCGAGCAGCAAAGTATTAATGAAGCGTTTGCATCAAGCATATTAGCGGGCTTTAAAGTGGTTGCGCAAAATAAGCGGGCGCTATTAATCGATTACACTCCGTATTTACTTAGTGATGTACACGGTGTAAATCGAACCCTGGCAGCGACTAAACAAGGTAACTTTAATCTAGACGAATCGCGTAGTGCAGTTTATATGAGTCGCTCTAAAGCATTTATTAATAATACAGAGCTTGAAGCTGTGCTGACCTTTGCCGGTACTCAACCGGGTAAGTTTGTGCGTGAAATAAGCCCTGACGCTTATTCGTTAACTGTGCATATGCACCATTCACTAATTAAATTACCAGACGATAACTACACCCCGCGCAACTTCCATCCACAATCGGGTTTTTGGAGTATTGAGCATAAAAACTATGCTGCAGCACTTGGCGAGTCTATGTATGTGCGATATATACCACGCCATCGTTTAACTAAAAAAGATCCGAATTTACCTATTAGCGACCCTATTGAGCCGATTGTTTATTACCTTGATCCTGGGGTGCCAGAGCCGGTAAAAAGTGCATTGCTTGAAGGTGCACAGTGGTGGGATGAAGCGTTTAGTGCCGCGGGTTATAAAAATGCATTTATAATAAAAGTACTACCAACAAACGCCGACCCTATGGATATTCGCTATAATGTAGTGCAATGGGTGCATCGTGCTACTCGTGGTTGGTCGTATGGCAGTTCGGTAATTGATCCGCGTACCGGCGAAATTATAAAAGGGCATGTAACGCTTGGCTCACTGCGCGTACGCCAAGATATTTTAATTGCAGAAGCGCTGGCTGCGCCTTATTTAAACGGCAATGAAATAGCAAAAACACTACAAGCCATGGCACTTGATCGTATTAGGCAGTTAAGTGCCCACGAAATTGGGCATACCTTGGGGATTTCTCATAACTTTGCCGCTTCAGTGGGCGATAGAGCCTCGGTAATGGATTATCCGCATCCACTGCTTAGCTTTGATGAACAAGGCAAGCTTGATGTGTCACGCGGTTATGCTATGGGTATGGGCGTGTGGGATACACAAGTTATTAAATACGGCTACAGCGACTTTACTAATCAAAACGAAGCAGAAGCATTGGCGGCTATTTTAAAAGAAAACAACACAAAAGGGCTCGAGTTCATATCTGATAACGACGCCCGTGCTGCCGGTGGCGCGCATCCTACGGCTCATTTGTGGGATAACGGCGCAGCACCAAGCGAAGAGCTATTAAGAGTATTAGAAGTGCGTAAGCAAGCACTTGCACAATTTGGTATTCATAATATAAAAACGGGTGAGGCGTTATCGCAATTAGAAGAAAAACTAGTGCCCTTGTATTTATTTCACCGTTACCAAGTAGAGGCAGTGGCTAAATTAATTGCTGGGGTAAATTACGAGTACGAAGTACGCGGTGATAAACCTGTAAAAGGCGCGCAAGTGGTTGCTAAGCAAGCGCAACAACAAGCGGTTAAAGCTATTTTAACCACTCTTGAGGGCCGTAATTTAGTGTTGCCAGAGTCAATACTCGCACTTATTCCACCTAAAGCGTATGGTGAGTCTAGGACGCGTGAAAGTATAGTGGGGCGCACTGGTTTAACTCTTGATGCTATGGCGTTACCTGAAGTTGCCGTGCAGCATAGCTTATCGTTATTACTAAATGCACAGCGTTTAAATCGCCTTGCGCAACAACAAGCGCGCAGTGATGATTTTTACAGTTTAGATGAGCTACTTTTACAGTTTTATAAGCAGGTTTTTGTGGCATTGCCGTCAAATAACATGGTGGCAAAGATCACTCAACGAGTGCAATATTTAAGTGCTAAAACAATGGCTGAACTAGTGGCCAGCGATAACGTAAGCCCAGAAGTGCAAGCACAACTGCATTACTATTTAACTAAGCTAAAAGACGACTTTGAACAAAATTCACTACTAAGCAACACCAGTATAGGTGAAAGCGCGTTTAAACAATATTTAGCTGAACAAGTTAACCAGTTTTTAACCACAGGTAGCTGGCCAGATAACTTTAAAGCATTACCAATCCCGCCAGGTTCGCCAATTTAAAAGGATCGCTTTTAGCAATAAAGCAGCAGGCGGCTTTTAACTAAGAAATTAAAAAACACCGCGCTTAATTTAAACGCGGTGTTTTTTTGTATTACTCATTGCATAGGTTAAATACGCAGGGCTGTCTTTGTTATTGTGTTACTTTTGCTTGCATAAAGTTGTTTTTTTGTTAATCTACCCGCCTTCTGTTGTGGCTATTTTGAGGTGTTTATGGCGTTTTTATCTCGTTCGATATTGGCGTTGTCTGTAGCACTTTTAAGCAATAACGTATTTGCGCAAAAGCAGTGTGATGTAGAGCTTCGTCACGGTTTAATCATTACTGATGATATTATTCGCATTGTTGATAAAGGCCAAACCCGCGTACAAATTAATAATAATAACCAATTGTTTATCCGTGGCTATTGGATTGACTTAAGTGATGACGAAAGTAAAGTCCTTGAGCAGTTTAGCAGCGGTATTCGTCAAACTGTTCCTGAACTCGTTAACTTAGCCACCGATGGCGTTAATTTAGGGCTCAGTGCAATTGAGCATGTTGTTGAAGGCATGACAGATAAAGAATCAGAAGTGCTTAAAACGCAATTGCAGTACGTTGAACGTGCGCTAATGGATAAGTTTAAACGCGGCGATGATTTTTTCTTTATTGCGCCGCAATCACTTTCCAAAATAGACGACTTTTTCACTAAAGATATTAGCAAAAAAATTCACTCGGCAGTGCATGGCTCCCTCGGGGCTATTTTAATGTCGTTAGGCGATGCATTTAAATCGCGCGAAGGTAATATTGAAGATCGAATGAACGACATGAGCCAACGCATGGATATCATTTCATCAGAAATAGATAAATCACTCCAAGAAAAAGCCCGCCAACTCGAACTAAAAGCTGCAGAATACTGCGAATGTTTAAACGCCCTTGATGTGACTGAATCTCGCCTACAAGCCATAGTACCAGGTATGGTGAGCTTTGATTTAGTGCAAATAAAGTCTTAAAAATTAAGAGCTGGTATTAGGTTTCAGGTTTCAGTAATTAATTAGCCAAGCACGCATTTACAATTAGGCCTCGTCGTTATAAATTGCCTAGAACCTAGTGCCATGAACTTTTAACGCGCTAAAATATCACATATACGTTGGCATGCATTGCCGTCACCATAAGGGTTGTGAGCGCGACTCATTGTTTTATATGCAGCATCATCAGTTAACAACTCATTTAATGCTGCGGTGATCTTAGCTACATCGGTACCAACTAATTTCACTGTACCTGCTTCAACTGCCTCTGGGCGCTCTGTGGTATCACGCATAACTAATACAGGCTTACCTAAACTTGGTGCTTCTTCTTGAATGCCACCTGAGTCAGTTAAAATAATATGAGCACGATTCATCAAGTATACAAATGGCAGGTATTGTTGTGGCTCAATTAAATGTACGTTATCAACATCCTTTAAAATGCGCTTTACTGGCTCTTGTACATTCGGGTTTAAATGCACGGGATAAAGTATTTGCGTATTTGGATGAGTTTTTGCGGTTTGCGCTAATGCTTCGCAAATTCGCTCAAACCCGCCACCAAAACTTTCACGGCGATGGCCTGTAACCAATATAAGCTTTTTATTTTCATCAAGCATTGGGAATTGCGATGCGAGTGTATTGCTTAATTCTGCATCATTTTCAATTTGTTGTTTAACCATTAATAACGCATCAATTACTGTGTTACCCGTTACAGATATGTTTTCAGCCGCGTAGTTTTCTTTTAATAAGTTAGCTTTTGAATTTTCGGTGGGTGCTAAATGGTACTTTGTAAGTGAGCCGGTTAATTTACGATTACCTTCTTCTGGCCAGGGTGAGTAAATATTACCTGTACGCAAGCCTGCTTCGACATGACCTACTGCGATTTGCTCATAATAAGCCGCCAGACTTGCTGCAAAAGTAGTCGCGGTATCGCCATGAACAAGCACTACATCTGGCTTAAACTCTTTAAGTACGGGCGTTAACTCTAGCAGAATACGACTGGTTACTTCTGGTAGTGTTTGGCCCGCTTTCATCAGGTTCAAATCGTAGTCAGGGGTTATTTTAAACAGCTCAAGTACTTGGTCTAGCATTTCACGATGCTGCGCCGTTACACAAACTTTAGCTTCAAAGCGACTATCGTTAGTTAATGCATGTACTAGCGGCGCCATTTTTATCGCTTCTGGGCGGGTGCCAAATACGGTTAATACTTTCACTGTTATATCCTTTTAATAAATTAGAGTCTCGAAGCTCTGTTATGCTCGTTATCTGTGTTAAAAGTGCTGTGTTTTTAGGCTGCCTTATCTTTCGTTATTAATACTTGATTGAAGCCTAAAAAATTCTTTACAGTTTAATTTCTTCGGCTGTTAACAAGCGATATTCACCCGCTGCTAGGTTTTCGTCTAGTTTAATATTGCCAATTTGTTCGCGGTGCAATTCAACCACTTTGTTGTCTACAGCGGCTAACATGCGCTTAACTTGGTGGTATTTACCTTCACAAATAGATAAACGTAAGCCGTAATTAGCGAGGCGCTCTGCTTTTGCCGGACGGGTTAGAGCTTTTTCGTTATGTAATTGTACCCCTTCGCGCAGTGCCTCTAACGATTCGTCAGTAATGGGCTCTTGGGTTTCTACTAAGTAGGTTTTAAATTTATTGTTTTTAGGAGACGTTATTTTATGCGACCAGTCGCCATCGTTGGTTAAGATAACTAAGCCAGTGGTGTCAATATCGAGGCGGCCTGCTACGTGAAAGTCGCTCATATTTGGCTCGTCAATTAAATCGAATACCGTTTTGTGTAGTTCATCACTATTGGCACTTACATAACCAACGGGTTTGTTTAACATGAAGTAGCGTTTACCTAAAAATACGAGTTGTTCACCTTGAAAAACTACTTCGTCTTGCTGCTTAATTTGAAAATCGAAAGCAGTGACCACTTCACCATTGACTAGTGCGGCTTGGCGTTTAATGCTGGCTCTGGCTTTTGAGCGTGGCAGCTCTGCTAAATGGCTAATAAATTTATCTAGGCGGCAAGGGAATTTCATTGGGGTTCACATTTTGAGTCGGCTACAATGGACGCGATTATAACGGATAGTGAAATACCATGACAGTGCAGGACACACAAATAATAAGCCTTTACCAAGCTAAGGTTGCATCGGGCGAGCTTAGCTTCGATGCTGCGCAAAATAATGCCGTACAGGCACTTAATTCGCTTAGTGAACAATTACAAATACACTATAGCTGGTGGCAAAAGTCGCCACTCATAAAAGGTGTGTATTTGTATGGGCCGGTAGGGCGTGGTAAATCCATGCTAATGGATTTATTTTATAATAATGTTGCTATAAGTAAAAAGCAGCGGCTGCATTTTCATCACTTTATAGCGCAGGTGCACCAGCAGTTAGGGCAGTTACAAGGGCAAAAAGATCCGTTAATAATTATAGCTAAAAATTGGGCCAAAAATATTCGGGTGCTATGTTTTGATGAGTTTTTTGTTAGCGATATTGGCGACGCTATGATTATGGCCCGGCTGTTTGATGCGTTATTTAAACAAGGTGTAGTGTTGGTGGCTACTTCAAACGCAAAACCAGAGCAGCTTTATTATAATGGCCTACAGCGAGCACGGTTTTTACCTACTATAGATTTAATTAATAATTATTGCGAGATAGTTAATGTAGCGGGAGAGGAGGATCATCGTTTTCGTTATGGTAAAAATAGTAGTCATTACTTTATTAATTTACCCAGTGATGACTTTAAAGCTAAATTTTTAACGCAGTACCCGCAAGCATCGCACAGTGGCAATATCACGGTACACGGTAGAGCGCTGCCTTATTTATTAAAAACAGCAAATGCCTTAATGATTGATTTTATGGCGTTGTGCTCTGGCCCGCGTAGCGCTAACGATTACATGTTTTTAGCTCAGCAATTTTCTGTGTTATACGTGGCAAATGTGCCAAAAATGGGCGTTGGCGCAACCGGTAAAGTAATAGTGCATGGTATAGAGGACAGCTACCAGCGTGAAAAACAAACTCTAGACGAGCACTTTTTTGATGATGAAGCACGACGTTTTATTGCTTTGGTCGATGAGTTTTATGACTGCCATAAGTTACTGGTTATAAATGCACAGGCTGATATAGACACCTTGTATCAAGGTAAAAAACTAAGCTTTGAATATGCACGAACGCAATCGCGTATAGTCGAAATGCAAAATTGGTAAAAATAATAATCGTACTAGGAAGTAAATCAGGGCTAGGTTCTAGGTTAAACTCTAAACCTTAAACTCTGAGCTTAAATTTGAACACGTATATCTTTATTGAATTAAATAAATGACTTACTCCAACCATAATTAACATGCCCCTATAAAAATAGGGACATATTGATTATAGGTATATGGTTTTCTACTTATACCCATTTGGGTTATTTGACTGCCAGCGCCAGGTGTCTTGCATCATAGTATCGATACCGCGCATCGCTTGCCAGTCTAGTTCATTCAGGGCTTTTTCAGGAGCTGCGTAACAAGCGGCTATATCGCCTGGACGACGTGGTGACACTTGATATGGTACTGCTTGCCCACTGGCCTTAATAAAGGCGTTCACCATTTGCAGTACTGAATAACCGTTGCCTGTACCTAGGTTATAAACCAATGCACCGGTGTTTGTGGCAATTTTATTCAGCGCTTTTAAATGTCCTAAAGCTAAGTCGACTACGTGAATGTAGTCGCGCACGCCGGTGCCATCTACTGTGTCGTAATCATCGCCAAATACGGCTAGTTGCTTGAGCTTGCCCACGGCAACTTGTGAAATATACGGTAATAAATTATTAGGGATCCCGTTCGGATCTTCGCCAATTAACCCCGATTCATGCGCGCCTACTGGATTAAAGTAACGCAAAATAGCAAAGGCAAAGCGCTCGTCTGATTTTGCGATATCTTGCAACATCATTTCAACCATTAACTTTGATGTGCCATAAGGGTTGGTGGTGCCACCAACAGGAAAGTCTTCTTTAATAGGTAAGCTTGCTGGGTCGCCATAAACGGTTGCTGATGAGCTAAATACTAACTTAAATACACCCGCATCGCGCATCGCATCAACTAGTGTTAATGTACCTTGTACGTTATTTTGATAGTACTCAATTGGTTTTACAACCGACTCACCCACCGCTTTTAAGCCAGCAAAGTGAATTACGCTTTCAATAGTATGCTTAGCAAATACTGAGTCTAAAAATGCTTTATCGAGAATATCACCTTGGTAAAAAGTTACTTCTTTACCGGTAATTTTTTTAACGCGCGTAAGTGACTCTGATGATGAGTTGCTTAAATTATCAATAACAACAACATTACTGTTTTGTTGTAAAAGTTCTAAAACAGTGTGCGAGCCAATATAGCCTGCGCCACCGGTTACTAAAATAGTCATGAATGCTCCGTGGATACCTTTTATCAATAGTGTTGATTGCACCATAAATTGCGATATTTTACATGCATTATCTGCTTTAAATACGCTGTTATTTTAAAAAAGCTAGATTTACATATTTGATTACATTTTGAACGCTTTAAATAACACTTATGTCATAAG
>TARA_R110000822_G_scaffold33493_3_pt1 | contig 10324 bp, 16 predicted proteins | sample TARA_R110000822 | Tara Oceans TARA_R110000822 (sample SAMEA4397666) | marine metagenome | biome: Polar Biome; feature: [SRF] surface water layer (ENVO:00010504); material: water (ENVO:00002006), including particulate matter (ENVO:01000060) such as... | depth 5 m | reverse complement strand
GTAGTGGCAGCACTCCACCTCGGTGATGTCGGAGTTCTCTAGGTCATTCATCGGATCAGTCATTCGCCGATTCTAAGCCCTATCCGACGCCTTGTCAACTACAGACCTACGCCGTCTGGCATTGTGCAGATTGCGGCAGGTACGGCAATGCGTGGCAGTAAATAACTTACGCTTCCCGCACAACTGGCACTTACCAGAGTCGAGGCGCTTGATCTGCCACTCGCGTTGTCGAGACATCTTCATCGGGGCAGCGTATTTGACAACGGCGCGAGGTGTCAAGCCGCCGCCCAGCCGCCCGAAATCGACGGATTCCGGTGTGTTTGGTGGGGGTTGACATTGTGTGACCGTATCGGTCATACTCTCTGTATCGAACGGCATGGGGCTGGACGATAACCAGGAGACAGACGATGAAGACAAGAAGCGCCGCCGCAATCACCGCCAAGATCGGCAACGTGGTCAGCTCGACCGAGATCGACGGCGTGCTCTTCACCCTCGCCGCTGACGCCGTCGTGCGCTCCAACGACCTCGACCTGGGCCTGTTGGTGGGCCGCACGAACTATCCCGCGCAGGCGCAGGCCGAGGCGGGCTACGCGGTTATGATCGCGAAGGCGCGGAGGGTCGCAGACGACTTTCTGTGGGATTCCGGCTTTGACGACATGGAAGGTGGCAACTGATGGACAACGCAATGCCTCGGTTCTTCGTTCACACGGTGACTTCTGGCATCGGAGACAAGATCAGAGACCCGCATCGGGTCGTTGATCGCTTAACGAATGAGACTGTCGACGAATACACATCGAAGCGGGCGGCGCAAATGCACTGCAAGACTCTCAACGTGGAGCACGCAGGCAAGCCGAAGCCGACGCGCCGTCAGTCGTTGTCCTGGGCGGCAGTCGAGCGGGCGCGCAAGGAGTCGAAGTGATGGCTTACAAAGGCCCACGCAACCGCGGAGGCGCCAGGCCCAAGACGGTGTTCGACGTCGCGGCCGTGCGCCGTGCTGCCCGCGCCAGTGACCGGCTGTGACGGATCCGACGCTATTCGACGTCGAGCCTGACTGGCGCAAGCATTGGTGGGGTATGCCCTCATTCGAGATGGGTGACGCGCGGCCGCAGCACAAGATCACGCTGAACTTTAGAACAGCCGAAGACCTGAAAGCCTTCGCGGAGAAGACCGGATTGGCGCTCACGACCCGCAGTAACTCGGCCTGGTATCCGCCGCGCGAGCAGTCGCGTGGGGAGTTTTACTACGACGGCCCACAGACCGATTCACGATACCCGGTCTGCATCCCCAGCAAGGGGCGGGCTGACTGCCAAAAAACGGCCAAGGCGCTCGACAGGATGGGCGTCTCGTACCGTTTCTTCGTGGAGGAGACGGAATACGACGACTATTGCCTGCATGTCGGTGAGGCCAACGTCATCAGGATGCCATTCCACGACCTGGGCGAAGGGTCCATCCCGGCCAGGAACTTCATCTGGGACTGGGCGCGCGAACGCCAGCACGCGCGGCATTGGGTCGTGGACGACAACATTCGGTCGTTCTATCGGCTGACCAACAACATGGGCCGCCGGGTCTTCGGTGGGGCGTTCTTCGCCTCAATGGAAGACTTCGTAGACCGCTACGAGAACGTCGTCCTGGCAGGGCCGCACCACACGGGGTTCGTGAGAAGTGACCGGCCCAACGTCGCGCCGATCATGTGGAACAACCGGGTGTATTCCTGCATCCTGATCGACACGGCCCTGCCGCTGCGTTGGCGCGGACGGTTCAACGAAGACACCGACCTGAGCCTGCGGGTGTTGAAGCGTGGGGACTGCACGGTTCTCTTCCGCGCCCTTCAAATGGACAAGCAGGAGACGGTTGGCGCGAAGTCGGCGACCCCGATGAAGGGTGGCAATACCGATCATGTCTACAACACCGACGACCACCGTCGAGCGTTCGCTGAGTCGCTACAGACGCAGCACCCCGAATGCGTCAAGGTGGTGTGGAAGTTCAATCGCTGGCACCACCAGGTGGACTACTCGGCGTTCAAGCAGAACAACCCGATGCTGAAGTCGCACGTCGTCCCGGTGCCTGTGGATAACGACTACGGAATGAGACTTGTGAGGGAGCCATGAGCAAAGACACCCGCGTGCTGCCCCATGACCTCGAGGCCGAGCGGTCGGTGCTGGGCGCCATCCTGATCGACAACAACGCGCCGGTGGGGGTACTAGCATGACAGACGATCGCTACAGCGTGATCCAGGTTGCCTTCCGGCTGCTCGACCTGACCTCGAGGTCGTGGCTGACCCGCGCCGAACTCGGCGAGGCGCTTGACTGCCACGAACGCACGGTGCGTCGCATCCTGGACGCGCTCAAGACAGCCGGCGTGAACATCGACCAGCGGCCTCGCGGAACGACCACGGCGCTGGAGTATCGATCGACGCCTCGGCGTCGGACACGGGGAGGGCCGGCATGATCGCTTACCTCAGCGGCCCGATGACCGGACTGCCAGGCCAGAACTATGCCGCCTTCCAGGCTGCGGCTGAGCGGCTGCGGAGTCAGGGCGTCCAGGTCATCAGCCCCCACGAGATCACCCCGCCTGGCGCCGGCCCGTGGACATGGGCGCAGCACATGCGGGTCGACCTGGCGGCGCTGCTCACGGCTGACGTCATCGTGATGCTGCCGGGCTGGGAAGGTTCCCGCGGCGCGCGGCTCGAGAAGACTGTCGCTGAAGCCCTCGGGCTGCTCGTCGATTACAGCCTCACAGAGACTTCGTGACCTCGACGCCGGCGGCAGTCGTCGGCTTCTTGCCCTTCGCCAGCAGCGTCTTGGCGTAGGCACTGATTCCAAAACCGTTGCGCCATGTCTTACCGACGGCGAGATGCGCTTCACCGATCTCGCCGTCCATCGTGGCGCCGGCGCTCAGCGTGGACTTCCGCGCTAACGCCTTCGCCTGTTGCAGCAGCGTCTCGTCGCTCATTTCGTGACGGTAACAGGCTGAGTCGTGACTAGCCGCAACCCGATGTTGATGATCGCCACGATCACCGCGGTCGCTTCTGCGCTGACTGGGATCACGTTGCTCACGGCAGCGGCCACGGTCAAGATTTGAAACCACAAGGTCTTGCTTTTCAGAATGGATTTGCTCATCGTGTTCTCCCTTTTGATTGGTTAATTACAGGCCCAGCGCGGCCCGTAGTTCCTTGATAGTCTTGTCCATCGCCGCTTCCTTCGTCATCCCGTTCCCGATCGAGTAGCCACAGCGCGAGAACCACCGGAACGCCGCGCTGTTGTCGGGAAACTGCTTCCCAGCCTCCAGGTAACACGCGGCCACTGCTGGCTCGTAGACACCGCCCCACCACGAGGTTTCGTCAGGATAGGGCTGTATGGAGCCTGGGACTGGCCCCGGCGTCGTGCCGCCAGATTGCACCCAGCCACCAGGCACGCCGGCATCGATGGTCTTGGCCGTCTGGTCAAGCCAGATGATCGTCGGCTCAGGATGGCTCGATCCACCCTCGGCGCCGCCGATGATGTCGACCAGCTCGAGGCCGGGGAACTTGCCGCTGGCATCGCGCGCACCGCTCGAATTGGGCATCGCGAGCACGTCGAGGCTGACCTCAGGCCCACCGCGCTTGAGGTTGCAACCGATATCTGCGCTGATCGACTTCTGGCACTCGGCCGCAACTAGCGAGATGAACTCGCGCGACGGCTGGCCGGGAACCTTGACCTCGGCCCACGCTTGCGGATGCTGCGCCTTGATGCGCTCGGCGACGTCGAGAATCGCTTGGCGCTTACTTGCCCACAACGTTTGATATGCCATCTCGTTTACCTTTCCTCGCTACGCTGCTCGCCGGCCGTCTGCGCGGCTCGCCAGGATGACAGATAGACCTCACCGGTCGAATCGTCGGCGCTCACCCGCACCCAATACCGGCCCGACTCGCGCCTCGTCACGGCCATCGTATAGACGATCCGATGACTGGCCGGAGCGGTGACCAGGCACTCGCCCGTCGCTGGCCCAGGCACTATACGAACTCCATCAGCCTTCGCAGCCATCCAGACGAAAAGACCCACTGCGTCGGATCGCGGTGCAGGATCGCCGCCAGCAGCTCGCCTCGCTCCCGGAGTACCGACCGATATACCGCCTCCGCGTCAGCGCCGGCCAGCGCCGCCAGCGTCTGCGCCCCGATCACGCCGTCGATCGGCACGTCGAGCGCGTGCTGGAGTGCCTTTACCGCTCGAGTAGGGCCGCTATTGACGCCGAAGTCGACCAGCAGCGCTCGCAACCGGTCGTCTGGCACGCGATCGAACCTCGGGCCTGAGACAAACTGCCGGCGATAAATCTCCCGCGCCTCGGCTTCGGTCAGCCCCTGCACCTCGGCCCTGGTCGCGCGCCGACCCCACTGCCGGAACTGCCCAAGCACGTTGGCGGTGATGCCGAAGTTCGTCGGGCCGCCGCCGTCGGCCAGGTGATCGCTATACCCGCCCTCACGCCGCAGGATGTCGTCGAGAATCGCCTCGATCGTCGTCACGACCGACCGACGAGCCACGCCACCGTCACGCCGGCGACGATGGTCACGATCAGCCCGATCACCGTCCAGACGACCCGCCCGTGGTCATCCTGCAAGCTGGAGATATTGCGCTGTTGCGCGGCCAAGCGCTCCTCGTGACGCGCCACAAAGCCATTCGTCTGCACGGTCTGCGCTCGAATCTCGTCCAGCTTCTCGCCGTGCTGGGTTTGCCCATGCTCGAGCCGAGACAGCGCGCGCCCGATCTCGCCCAGGCTCAGCTCGTCGGTGCTCACGCGGTCACCTCAACGGCGGTCTCATCCGCATCGTTGAACGTGTAGTTCTTCGAGGCATCGAGACCCTCAGCCTTCATGGCCTCGGCGTATGCGGCCTCGACCTTCTGCGCTTCCGCCTGCAACTGTGCCATCGACAACTGCCGCGTTAGCACCGCCGCCTTGAGTTTCCAGTAGTTATTCACTGGGCGTCACCACCGGCATGGTCACCGGAAAGCCAGCATCAATGCTGAGTTGCGGCATCATGCTCTGCAACGTCGCATTGACCTGTGCAATGTTGGCCGGGTCGGTACCCTGAATACTGCGCTGACCCACGTCGCCCAGTTCGCTATCAACCATCTGCACCACTGCAACCAGTGTGGTGACGCCGTCCCACGAAACCGCTGCCGTGCCAGAGAGAAAGATACCTGTAATAGCCATGTTAGTTGTCCTGACTTTCAAGGGCCGCGATCCGTGCGGCGAGTTGTGTGATTGTGGCGTCGTGCTGCTGCCAGCCAACGATGAGGTCGGGGACATAGGCGGCTTTCTCCACCATCCAAGTTTTTGTCACCGTGATGGGGTCGTCATCGCCCTTAGTAATACCTCTCGGCATGACAGCGTAGGCTTCTTGGGCGAAAACATTGCGATCAATGACGCCATCAGATGCCCACGAAAAATCATGAATACGCAATGCGCGAAGAGCTGAGACATCTCTTGCAAGTCCGAGGTCACGCTTGAGGCGTTGGTCGGATGAAGTATTGAACGTCACAGCAGATGCAGAGGGATGCGCGATACTACCTGCTACACCAAGGGAAGAATTGTAGAAGTGAATGTAAATGTTTGGCGAGAATGCTGTCGAGGTATCTATCAAAGAAAAACCGTCTATTGTTTGCATTGGAGCGGAAAGTACAAGCTTTGCGAGAACGGTCGTGGTATTGATCAAAAAGCTGCCGCCATTGGTCAGGCGCATCTTCTCAACGCTGTTGATGTCAAAAATTAAATCGGTGCCTGATCCAATCGTATCGATGTGTGGACTACTACCACCAGAAGGCGATGTTAGGTCGATCCCATATCCGGCTGACGTGCCGCCGCGCAACCGGATGATATTCGTGCCTGCCGCACTAAACGTATGAGTACCGAGGCCAGAGACGGTAAGCACGCCCCCCACCGCCAGAGTCCCTGCCATGTTCACCGCCGTCGTATTCGGCCCCACACCTAACACCACCGTCCCAGCTCGGTTCATCAGGCTGACATCATTGGTCGTGCCGAAACCCATAATGGCGCTACCACTGACGGTGCTGGCAAACGCGGTCGCTTGCGTGGCGGTGAGAGCAGCGGGTGTCGCGAGTGCCGTGGTGCTTGTGAGCGAGGTGGTGTAGGTCGCGGCTCCCGTGACCGTCAGCGCACCTGTCGCCACGGTCGAGGACAGGGTGGTCGCACCGGTCACGCCCAGCGTGCCGGCCACGGTGACGTTACCCGCGAAGGCTGGCGCATCCTTGAAATACTTGATGTTCTCGACCAGATCGGTGTTAAAGATCGCGGCGCTGATCAATTCGCCGGTCGTGCGTGTGGTCGGTGCGGTATACGTCGGCATCGTGTCCTCTCCCTACGTGTAGCTCAGCCAAGTCGTGCTGCCCAATTCAGAATAGCCTGCCGTGCCGAGCGCCCAATACGTCTGCGCGCTGGCCGGTGCCAGCCCCCAGGTCACCATCGGAATCCCGGGTGCCATCACCTCAAGATCGACCGACTGGATGTAGTAACTGCTGGCGACGCCGGTCACGGTTTCATTGACCCGAATGCGGTCGCCTACATCGCGCACCAGAATCTGCGTCTGTAGCGCCGCCGTGCGCGGAGCCAGCCGCACCGACGCTGCCGCGGTGCGCGAGAAGTACGACAACTGCGTCGTCAGCCCCAGTTCGCTTGATCCGCTCGTCCCCAGCTTCCAGACGCCGATCTCCTGCGGCCCATAGAGCGCCAGCAGGTAGCGCGCCGCATCAATGCCGACCGAAGGATCGGCTTGCATCGGCATGTCGAGCACCGAGACCGTGTCGCCATAGGTGGTCGCCAGCGTGGCGTTGGTCGCCTCGGCCACCGTGTGCTCGTAGTCGTAGATGCCAATCCCACGCGCCTGCAGCTTCGTGATGAAGCCGACGACCGTGGAGTTGTTCGCAATCGTCCAGCGCACGCCGTTGCCGCCCAGGGCCGCCGTCACCGTGAACAGGCTCGTCAGGTTCGTGCCGGTGCCATCGGCGAGGCTGTTCATCAGGTAGTCGGTCGTGGCGACAGGTACGACCATCGACGTGCCGCCGACCCGCGTGGCTCTGGCGTTGGGATCGGTGTACGGGCCGAGCAAGTCCAAGGTGCCACCGATCGGCACTTCCGTGACCGTCTTAAGCTGATACAGAACGACGTTGCTGGTGTCGACCGTCCGCGGATGCGTCGTGACTTGGACGCGGGTCAGCAGGTCGGCGCGATCGTTCATCACGCTGATCTGCTGCATGTCGTCCGTGAGCGTCACGGCGTCGGTGGTATTGATCCGGCTGGATCGCGCCTCGAAGACCACCGTGCCTGTGCCGCGCTGGTAGGCATACCCCAATTCAGACGCCACGACCTGCGCCAGTTCGCCCAGGATCGGGCTGGCGGTTTCATCCCGCGCCGTGTCCAGGGCGTAGGCGTAGGTGTCGCGGCCCGTCGCGATCAGGGTCGCCTCCGGTGATCGCGTGACGTTACCGACCAGCGTGCTGAACACCTGATCCGACCGCTTGTTGATCTGCGTCGTCAGGCCTCGGGTCGTCGCGCGCGCGGCTTCGTCGATCCAGTCGGTCGCTTCGACCAGCACCCGTCGTGGCCCATACGCGCCGGCGGTCGGCAGGATGCTGATGATCGATCCGATGAACTTGACGGTGCCGATCGAGGTCGCCGGATCGGTCAGCGTCACCCGCACCCGGATGCCCAGCGTCCAGCCTATGCGCGCGTTACTGTTGCCCGGTGAGTAATACCCGACCAGCCCCCCACTGTTGGCGGCGCTGTTGTCGAGCTGCAGCTGCAGGGTGCCGCTGGAGGCCATGCGATCCTGCGGCCCTCCCCCCTGGATGCCGTAATTGATCCGCAGCGGACTCAGCGCGTCGGCCGAGATATCCGTCCAGCCGTTATTCCGGCCGAGCAGCTCGATCTCGACGGTGGTGGTGATCGCCGGCATTAGACGGTCACCAGCACCGCATCACGCACCGCGCGCGCGATGGCTCGCGGGAGGAGCACTTGCTGCGCCTGCTGCATCAGGGACAGGTCAGCCCGGAGGCCGCGAATCTCGGCCCGGAGCGCCGGATCAGACCCGACGGCCCCGCCGTGGTTGAGCTTCGCGAGCGCCTGCATCCCGCGCCGGCTGAGAATGCCCTCTCCAGGCGTCAGGAGGGCCGGCACGGCGTCCGATTCGCCGCTGCCGCCCACCATGCCCCCGCCAGCGAACCGCTCCACACGGCCCCGCGCGACGCCGCCACCGAAGGCCACGTTGTCTGCATTAAAGTCGGGAATGTCTGGGAATGGCGCGACGTTGAAGCCGAGGTCGATCGTGCGCGGCCTGGTCGCCACGTCGATCCGATCTGAGAGGCTTTGGATCGCCGACACCAGCTCGCCCATGCGCTCGATCAGCGGCTTCAGGACATCGACGATCTTGTCGAACTCGGTCTTGACCTCCGCGCCGAACGTGATGCCCTTGAGGTCTTTGAGCTTATTGCCCTGAGCATCGGTCAGCTTGCCTGAGTCGACCAGCCCTTGAAGCAGTGGGCGCATGTTTTCGGGAATGGCGACGCCGAAGGCGATCGAGTCCTGCACCAGCTTATTGATCGAGCCAGACATGCCAGCCAGCACCGCGTCGACGTCAGCCCCGCCTCTGGTCAGCAGGTCGAAGTCCATGATCAGCTGCGCCGCGCCTTTGCTGATCTCGGCTGCTTTGAATGCCGGCCCGAGCGCCGCGAGGTCGATGCCGTAGTCCTTCGCGAGCGTCTTCATCTTCTCGAACGAGATGCCGACGACGTTGCCTTGCTGGTCGAGTTCGTAGCCGAGGGCTTTCGCCTTGCCGATGAGGTCGCTGATCTCGCTCTCGACGCCCTTGAGCGCGTCCTTGCTATCCTTCAGTTCCAGGTTCAGGGCTTCCCAGCGTTTCTTGAACTCCTCGGTCAGCGCAGTGAAATCCTTTAGCCCCTGCTGCCCCTGATGCCCGAACGCCTCGACGAACGACAGCCCCACCGCTTGCGCTTTGCGCTCGAGGTCGTCGAGCGGCCCGAACGACTTGAATAAGGCATCTTTGAGCTTGTCGATCTCCTTGTTCGAGGCTTCGACTTCCTTCTTTAGCGTATTCGTGAACAGTCCCTGCAGCTTGCTGGAGACCGCACCCATCAACGGCCCGAGCAGCGCGCCGACGCCTGGGATCAGGCTGTTGACTGCGCCGCCGAGCGTCGGGCCGAGCTTCGAGAGAATCGAGCCACCGAACTTGGTGACCAGGTCGGTGCCGAGACCTTGACCGAGCGAACTGCCGACCGACTTGACGACGTCGCCGCCGCCCTGCAGCGCCCCGAGAATCGTCGGCCCCAGCTGCGACACGGCGCCCTTGAACGCCGCCAGGTCTGGCGGTTTCTCTAGCGCGGTGGAGACGGCCTTAATCGCCGGGACTAATTCGATGAACTCAGCCGCTAATTTCGCAGCCTCTTCTTGGGCGATCGCCGCCTCTTTATTCGAGCGGGACATCAAGTTCCCGTTCGCCTCCAGACCCTTGGACAGATTCTGGAGCGCCTCGCCAGAGTCCTGGACGCCCTGCTTGTACTCAGCCCAGACGCGCAGATCGCCGATCGAGTCGAGGAACTTCTTCTGCGTCGCAGCCGCCTTGGCGGTTTGCTCTTCTGATTTCTTTTGCGCGTCGGTCAGCGCCTTGTAGCGTTCGGTCGCGAGCTTAATCACCTGCTCGCTCACACCGAACTTCTCGCTCAACTGCTCCGTCGTCGCGCCCATGCGCTCGCCAGAGGCGATCTGGAACACTTGCTCCTTGGTCAGTTTGTTCGTGACCTGTAACGCTTCGAGGTAGACGCCGACATAGTCTTCGGTGACTTGCGTCACCTTTTCAATTTTGATAGCGGTTTTGGCCGCTTCATTGGCGATGTTCTCGACGGCGGTCGCGTATTGGCCCAAGGTCAAGACGTTGGTGACTGCCTCAGTGAATCGAACCGTCATCCCAATCAAGCTACCGATCGAGGAGACGCTCTGATCTTTTAACAGCACCAACTGATCACCGAGGCGATCAAGTGCGAGCACGTTCGAGTCAGCCATGCCAGGCGCTGCCACCCGCAGGCGGTTATAGTCCTGCTCCAGCGCCGCTAAAATCTCCTTCGCAGACTTCCCAAATACCTCAAGGGCGAGGCGCGCACGTTCCTGCGGATTTTCAATATTTCCGAGCGCGTCCGCCATCTCGTTAAACTGCTCAGAAGGCGATAACCCCTGCAGCGTCTTTAACTCAAGGCCGAGGTCTTTCACCGCTTGAGTGACACCGGTGCCGCCTCTGGCGAGTCGCACACCCAGTTCGAGTGAG
>TARA_R110000822_G_scaffold45644_4_pt1 | contig 10327 bp, 1 predicted proteins | sample TARA_R110000822 | Tara Oceans TARA_R110000822 (sample SAMEA4397666) | marine metagenome | biome: Polar Biome; feature: [SRF] surface water layer (ENVO:00010504); material: water (ENVO:00002006), including particulate matter (ENVO:01000060) such as... | depth 5 m | reverse complement strand
ATGGCCTACGGGGGTATCGTTGGGTATCAAATGGGCGGTGGGGTAAACCCTGCGCCTACTCCTACGCCCGTAATCCCACGTCCTATCCCTAAAGGGCAACCTAATGTAGCCGCGCAGGCAAGCGCAACTGATGATGTGGCTCGGTATATGTACTTGTACCGCAACATGGTGGCTGCTATGGAAGGGGCTACTACTCCACAAGAAAAAGCTGAAGCCCAGCAACAACTACAGCAGATGCAACAAACCTTTGACCCTAATGTAGTAGCCAAAGCGCACATGAAAATGAGTGGGCAAACTGGCATGGCCTACGGGGGTATCGTTGGGTATGATCGGGGGGGAGAAGTAGACGACCCGAAACGGCAAAGGGAAATCGCTTCTATGGCAGCGGCTACGCTAAGGCGTATAGACGAACAGCGAAGGAAAACCGCATACCAGCAGGCGGTAAATAGGGCCGTTGCGGCAGGAGAGCCAATCCCAGAAAGACCCGCGGAGTTGCTTGAAGATGCTCCCGAAGTTGTAGAAGACTCTGCCCCCATGGCCGCTCCGGCGACACACAGGTTTAGCACGGAGTTAGATTTAACTCGCCCCCCACAACTACCGGCAGAAACAGAACCCCCGGTAGAAACAGAACCTCCGGTAGAAACAGAATCGGGTGCTGTAAATCTGAGTTCTTTGCGTGCGCCATCGGGGGAGAGGTCAGTAGAAAAACGGGTAATGACCGAGGGGATAGCTTCGTTACCTCCAACAGCCCCAAGCAACCGAGAAATTTTATACCAAGAGTTAATGGAGCGACGAAAAAACTTAAACCCCGATGCCGCCGCAACAGCAGCAGCAACAAGACTTGAAGAGCTTACTGGTGCGAAGGGTGCTGTTGCTGAGCGCAAAGAAGCTGAAGCACGGCGCCGGGAACTTGCAGAATCTCAGTACACTCCAGAAAAAGAACGTTCTCGTCTGCTTCGGGCTGCATTGGCTGGGCTGGGTAGAGGCGGCTTAGGGGGATTAAACGAAGGGTATGCTCAGGAAGAAGGGCGTATATTTGGAGAGCGGACTACGGAAAGTGAACGGTCCGTTAAAGAAATGGATAAAATTGTTGCCGAACTACGCGCTATAGGGTTAAACACGTTTAACGCCGAAAATGCGGCTAGGGCTTTAGTAGCGGGAGACCGAGACGCGCTAGAAAGTATCTTATCCGCTGAAAATATTTCACTGGATTCACAAGGAATACAACGAGCTCAAATAACGTCGCAAGAAGAAATTTCCCGAAGCCAAATCGAGGCACAAGAAAATATAGCCCGAATGCAGTCAATGAACCTAACGGACTTTGAGACTAACCTAGAAATTCGTGTTAACAAATTAAGGCAAGACGATACAACCCTAGGGGAAATAGATGCTAGAAGGTTAGCCCTTACAGAAAAAGTGCAAGAAGATATCCAGACAGCAATGCTTGCGCAAGGCATAGACCAAAATCAAAGTAATATAGGTGTAATAAAAGCGGCTATGGAGAGTGCTCAAGCAGTAATAGATAGCCAACATATGCTAATGAACGACCCGGCCGCACAACAAAAGGCTTATACGGAGGCATTCGAGAGAGCTCTTAAGTTGATAAAAGACAACCTACCCTCTGCAAACGCGTTGACCGACGAAGAGTTGACCGACGAAGAGTTGGTAGATGTTTATTCGCGTAAGGGTGGCGAATAATGCCCGAACTACAGCAAGTCCTTACTGCGCTTCGTAATGCACACAACGCTGGGGACACTACTTCTGCTAGACGTTTAGCTGCTATGGCCTCTCGATTACAAACCGTGACGCCTTACCCTACTGCACCCACCACACCTGGGCTTACACCCACTACACCCACTACACCCACTACACCCGCTACACCCACCACACCCGCGGCAACTCAGCCCCAAGAGGTTGAGTCCAACCTATTTCGGGAAATAGCAGATATTCCCCTAGGGTTAGCTAAGGGTGTAGCAACGGGTACTCGAATGTTAACCGATATAGCTGGGGCAGATAACCCCGTATCAGGGGCTATTCGCAAAGTTGAAGGGCTTTTACAACAACTTCTATCCGCACAGGCCAAGGCGGACCAGCAAGAAGTTTCCAGGATTATGGCTAAAGCGGAGGACATGGGTGCAGGGCCGCAGTTTCGTGCGGCTGTTAAAGCGTTTATGGTGTCCCCAGCGGATTTTGTAAGCCAAGGTTTAGGAACTTTAATACCCGGCGCCCTTGCTACCGCTGTTGCGGGTGTACCCGGAGTTTTACTCTACGGTACAGGTTCTGGTGTTGGCTTGATAAAGGGGGCAATATTCGATGCCGTTAACGAAACTTTAATTGAGCAAGGCAGTACCCCGGAAGAAGCAAGACAAACGGCAATTGAAGCGCAGTCTTACGCCGGGGATAACTTAGACATGATTGCCACAGGGGGCCTGTTTGGGTATGCCTCTACTCGGTTTGGTGCTCAGCCAGCTATTGCGCAAGCTATCCAGAAAAAAATAGGAGACCGTCTAGTAAAAGAGGGGGTGGAGCCTGCAGTTCAAGAAACGCTAAAACGTGGGGTGTTAAGCAACTTAGGTAGAACTGCGGTAACAGAAGCCGTGCCAGAAGCAGCGCAAGCAGCACAAGAACAGTTTGCGCAAAACTTGGCTTTACGACGACAAGATATAGACGTGCCATTAATGCGGGGAGTTGTTGGCAGCGCGGCTCTTGAAGGGGGTATAGGGGCAATTATAGGTGGCGGCGTAGGTACAATCGAAGCGCAGCAAGCAGATACAAAACTGGCGGAAAGAAGAGCAGCCGCTAAACTTCAGGAGCCGTTAGAGGCGGAAAAAGTGGGAGTTGAAACAGATGACTCTAGAAGAAGACTGCCACAAGAAGAGGAATTTAAAGACTTTGGGTTACCAGAAACGGAAGAAGTGGGGACTTCGGGAATAGCTGTTGACACCGACACGCTAGCGCAAGCTTTACGGGAATCGAGAGAAGAGGAAGGAAGGGTTGGTGTTGAGCCAGTAGTAACTGCTGATGAGGAAAAAAGGGTTGAAGAGGTTGATCCTTTTGGGGAAGACGAGCTTGCCCCCGAAGTGGAAGAAGCAGCTAGAGCTGCGGAAGAAGAAGCTGAAATTGACTCTATACTAAGGCAAGAAAGAGAAGCCCAAACGCTTACCGAAGCGCAAACTGCCGAAGAAGGGGTTGAAGCTGAGCCAGTAGTAACTGCCGAAGAAGTTGTTGAGTCAGTAGTAACTGCCGAAGAAGTTGTTGAGCCAGTAGTAACTGCCGAAGAAGAAGTTGAACCAGTAGTAACTGCCGAGGAAGGGGTTGATGTTGAACCAGTAGTAACTGCCGAGGAAGAAGTTGAAGCTGAGCCAGTAGTAACTGCCGAAGAAGAAGTTGAGCCAGTAGTAACTACCGAAGAAGAAGTTGAAGCTGCGCCCACAATAGACCCCGTACAAACTCCGGAACTTGCGGAAGAACTGGCATCGGGGCGAAAAATTCTGTCCCTTAGCCCTGAGGGTAAAGCAGAAAGAGAAGCGAAAGAGAAAACGGCACTTAAACTGGCACCTACCCAAGCTTATGTTCAACCACCAGTGAATTTGGAAACAGAACGCAAAAAAATAGCGGATAAGGAACGTAACGGCAGAACTCGTACCGTAAGTGGGTTGGTAAACACCATAAAAAATGGGGTGTCCAATATATTACGAAAGAAAGAACATGTCTCTTTTTTCCCCTCCCAAGAAAGTTTTACTTCGTATGGGCAGAATCCTGAAGAACAAATGGCAAATGAGGTGGCGCAGGCTACTGAAGCAAACATAGCTGCGGGTATGGCTCCGGAAGTCGCGGCAGAAACAGCGCAAAAAACGGCGGATAAAAAAAGAAAAGTATTTAAAAAAATAGAAGCGGAAAAAACAAAACTACAAAATACCCGTTTAGATCAGCTATATGACGTTATGGTCATTGCCACTGATCCAAAATTAGAGGGCACAAAAATACAAGCTGCCGCTGTAGAGGCATTAAAAACCGAGGGGGTGACTGAGGCCGAAGTTAAAGACGCTGCCGTTAGGGCGGAAAACACCTTAGTTGAACTGGCCCGTTTGGGTGCTATTCCTGTGCAAAAACCCGTAGCTCCGCAAGTTTCAACAAAGCCCAAACCAGAAGTTGTAGACGGAACGGAAATAGACTTGGGGATGCAGGAACTTGAACAAGCACAAGCACAAACACAAGCCGTTAAGAAATCCGATGATTTAGTCTCACGTACTCGCCTCGCGGGTCCCGTATTGGAAACTAATACCGCCGGAGAAGCGGCACTACTTATAGCTGATAACAAAACCTTAACGGTGTTTGAGCGAATGTTAGCTCGTACACTTAGGCGTTTTTTAGAAAAAACAAAAACTAAATTTGTTATCGTTACCGATGCAAATACGTTACCCGAGCGGCTAAAAAACATTTTTGTTAATACAGAGGGGGCAACCGTTACCGCCGGAGTTTACGACCCCCAGACCAATACTATTTACTTAGACGCCAAGGAAGGCGCTGATTCTGGAACCGCTTTGCACGAAATGGTCCATGCTGTGACTCTGGATATGATTTACAGCTACATAAAAGATCGGGATTCTCTACCTCCAAAAGCACAAGCTGCGTTAGATGTAATCCTTGATCTTATGTACAACGCCCAAGAGCACTACGCCATGTTGGTGGAAACGGGTAGGAATACCCCGGAGCTGGACCTTTATGCAAAAAGCACGGATAACTTCACTGATTTAGCGGAGTTTGTAGCCTATGGGATAACGGGTGCTGAATTACAAAGAATGCTAATGGCTATGCCTCCGGTTGCTAAAGGCGCGTTAGCAAGAATTCGTTCGGCTTTTTCCAACTTTGTGGACGCCCTAGCTGATATGTTGGGTATCCCCAATTTGCAGTACAACGCCTTCGCGCAGCTAATTGACCTCACTGGGGTAGTAGCAGAAGAAACAATGAAGGGCACTCCCTTCAAAGCCAGTGAAGTTGTACAAGCTAAAAACAAAAGGGAGAAAATAAGTTCCCTACGGAAAAAGAAAAATTTAAATACTTCAATTGAACAGGTTTTGACCACACAAAAAAGTATTTGGGAGCTTACGCGAAACCCTAAAGAAGCGGTTAAAAAATTTCTTGAGGTAGCAGATTACGTAACCGGCGCCGCACAAAGGGGTATGCTTAGGGTATTGCCAACCGAGTTAATCAACGAGATAGCAAAAATAAAAGGTTTAAATGTAGCCCAACGGTTGGCAGATACACAAGAACAAGTAATCGTTTACCGCAACGAAAAAATAAAGGAAATTGGGGCGCTTATCGGTAAGTGGGAAAACTTTGTGCTTAACAACCCGGATATGGTGGATAGTTTTTCTGACTTTTTTCGACTGGGTTCTTCGGAAAACATACTAATTTACGATACCGCCAGTAAAACTTTTGTTACGTTAGAAACATCCTTAGACAAGGATTCAGAAGTAAAAGATTTAGAGTTTACTCTGGCGGAGATAAAAAAAATCCCCGAAAAAAACTTAACCTCGGAAAACAAAACAGCGAGAACTAAAGCGCAAAAGGCTTTAGAAAGTCGGACTGACAGCATTCGGGAAATGTTTGCAATCGTAGAATCGGTAAGAGCTAAACCCAACGGAAGGGAAGCGTTGGATATTTATGCAAAAGCACAAGACCGGTATCGGGCTGATGTAGTAGAAAGTATTGAGTTACTAAAAACGGGGGTTAGAGAAGACCCCAATATTGCGGGTACGGAAGTAGATATTGCTACGGATAAAGGTTTACTTTTAAGTCAAATAGACGCTATGTATGTAGAAATGTTGCAGATGAAAAATTACTCTCCGCAACTTAGGCCCGGTAAATTTTGGGTAGAGGCTTTTGATTCCAAAGGTACACGTATATTTGTTAAAGATTTAGAAAGCGATTACCAACGGGAAAAATATATGAAGGCGTATGCTGCCTTTGATCCTACTATGCGGCTAGAACGGCGTAATCCGGAAGACTCTGATAAAACGATGCAAAAATTATTGCAGGGAGATGGGGTAAAACTTACGGAACTATTCACCAATTTGGACAGGGTTGCAGCCCAAGACGTTACCGCTCTTGCAGAAGTTAAAGATGCTATTTACCAACTATATTTAACCGCATTACCTTCTGGTGCAGCGCGTAAAAAAGTTATGCACCGTAAAGACATACCCGGGTTTGACCAAGACCCGTTAAAAGCTTTTGCAATCAACCAAAGCATGGTTGTAAATCAGTTGTCTAGATTAAAATATGGCGCAAAATTACGTAATCAAATAGCCGAGGGTAAAGGCTCGATAAAAGCCCCATTTGACGCACCAGAGCAACGATTAAAAGAGTCGTTAATATCGGTGCTGGCCGAGCGTGTAAATTTTGGAATAAGCCCCCCGGTGATGGGGAGTATGGAAGAAAAAGCAGATGCGTTATCCCGTGCAGCCACGAAGATGACGTTTATATACATGCTTACAGCCGCTAGGTCCGCTCTAATACAACCCACACAGTTAATAGTATTTGGTTTTGGGGGGCTACATGCAAAGTTTGGGGCGGGTAAGACCGCGGCTATGGCTACTAAGTATATGAAAAACTTTTTAACTGCCGAGGCGTTAAGCAGAGTAAAGCTGGATAAGGATGGGCAAGTGCTTAATGAAAAGGGTGAACCCGCCATGCGTAACTCTCGTTACATAAAAGAAAGCCCCATTAAGGACGCGCTCCAAAAAGCTTGGGACTTTGGGGATTTACGAAATAGTTTTTCCGACACGTACACCCGGTCCCTAACCGGTGTCACTGAGGATGTAGAATCTAAGCTACGCACCTCGGGGGCTGGTAACCGCCCAACCGTTGGGAGAGTCTATAATCAGTTTATGGAAATGGTATCCACCCCCATACACCTAAGTGAAAAAGTATCTCGAGAAGTATTTTTTCTGTCTGCGTTTGAATTGGAGTATGAGCGTAGGCAAAAAGCGGGGGAGACCGGAGATGCTGCAATAAACTCGGCGGCAGAAATTGCAGAAAAACTTACTAAAAGCCTTATGTTTGACTACGGTGCACGCAACAAACCCGTATTTGCCCAGACTTGGTACGGCCGTATGGGTTATCAGTTTATGACCTACCAAATACAGGCTATCGCTCATCTAACAGTTAACTTTTACAAGGCGTATGCCGCTTCGGGGTTGACCAAAGCGGAGAAAAAAGAATCCGCAATAATGTTTTGGGACACGGTAGCTTTAAACGCATTACTAAGTGGAGTCACCGGAGTACTGGGGTACACCGCAATAATCGGTATTATAGACGGGTTGCGAGAAGCGTTACGCCCGGATGTTGATGACGAGGACGCTGACCAATACTACGATATGGATGACTCGGGTAATCCCATTGGTTTGCGAAGTTTTGATTTGTATATCCGTAATGAATTTTTAGATAAATATTTTGGCCCAAAGTCTAGTTTAGCTGCTTCTTTGGGGTTGGAACCGGAAACAGCGCAAACCATGCAAAGATCAGTAGAGTTTGGGCTTATATCGGGTTTGACTGACTGGAATTGGCAAGCATCTCTCGAGTTAAACGGAATTATATACAAAGATTTTGGGGAAAAAGACCTATCTTCAGAAGACAAGGCGGTAAATTTTGTTTTTGATCGCGCATTGGGCCCCTTTGCCTCGGTAATAAGAAATGTGTCTAAAGGCACAGAAAAAATGGCGGAGGGGGACATTGCTTTGGGTTTGGAAATGCTGCTACCCGCGTTTTTAAAACAACCTATGAAAGCTATGCGGTTTGCTTCGGAAGGTAATATAACCCCCGGTGAAAATGTTTTAAAACCTGCGGAATATTATACCTATTGGAAGCTAACAGGTCAGGCCCTCGGGTTCGGTTCTACTGAAGTTGCGGAAAGTCAGGTAGCTACTTACAAATTGAAGGAAGTTAATGACGCAATAAAGAAAGAAAGAAACGAAGTTTTTGAGGCGTTTGAAGAATCAATGAGGAACCAGAAAGCCGTTGCTGACAAACACGGTGTGGGTAGCAAACGGGTGCTAGTCGCAAATAACCAAGTGAAAGAAGTGTTGGATGATGTGCGGGCGTATAATTACAAAAATTTCTTTTACCCCATAGAGGTAAAGGATTTGTCTGCTTCTCTACGGGAACGACTACGTAGAAGTGGTCTTACTTTTGAGGGTTACTTTGCGGGTGATGACCTCTCCGCACTTACGATGCGAATAATAATGCCTTCTCGTTCAGTCCAAAACCCACCGGAAGAAACGGAGTAACTACACTCGCCATATGCGGATGCCCCGCACACCGTCTTCAATGACTACCTTGGTAACTACTCGGTAGCGAAGACGGTGCAGGACTTGTATTATTTCTTTCCGAGACTTTCTGGAATCAAGGCAGGGTATAAAAAACGAATACCCCGCTTTGAAGTTTCTCCAGTTAATCTGATACGTTACTTTCTCTACTTGCATCTGCGGGCTCTGCTGGTAGTAGGTTTTCTACGTCAATAAACTCAGAATGGTCGCAGTTTAGAACTAAACACCGAACCCCTGTGGCTACAACACTCATGCCTTTGGACATCCTTTTGTTACGGGTATCAACTAAGATACCTTTATCCTTAAGTTCCTTTAATGTCTCTGAATAGTCCACTTGGTAATCAACGCAGTCTTTTCTAAAGGCAGCAACCGCGACATACATCAGCCGAGTATCCGGCTCAAAACGTATTAACAATTCCCCACGAGGTTCAGACCGCGGCGCCATTTGCATATTGGTGCGTTTATCTACCCCCTCATCTACAACAAGAATGTTGCTAATATGCCTGTAAACATAATCACCAATGACCGCGCCCACATCCCCTACAGGGGCTTTAGTCGCTATTCGCATGTCCTGAAGTTTATCGGTAATGACAGAGTATATCCGCGCCATATTCCAATCGACTAAAAGACCAATACGCTCAGCAATTAATCCCCCCGTTATATTAGCAGCAGCAACCGCAGACCAGTTACGCTCTCTGGAAGTCAGGTTAAGTTCTCGATCTATTTTAGCTTGGACGCGTTTCAGGGTAGTAATAACTTCTTCCAAATTGGATATTACGTAGAGCATGAACGGGACAATAGCGTGCCCGTAATTCTCGTTTAGCTGGTGGTCAAACATATGCTTACCATGCGCCGTGGAAATGCTGTTCTGATCAGTGTAATCCACCTTAAACTCCAATAAGCGCATTATCTCCCCGTCTGCCGCCGCCTTAAGCGCACCAACTTTATCGTAAAAAGATGCGTTAGAAGAGGTTAGGGTAACGGTTTTCCATGTTGTGTTATTTATACGTAACTTATTCTCTTGAGCGTCACCTTTATCTTTCCCCTTACCTTGGGAAAACGCGTAGACCAACTCGGAAAATACTTTTGCATCTAAATTGGTTATCTCATCCAAGGTGTTCACTACGTTGTTTAAGATACCTACCTTAGTAATCCGTGCAACTTTTGTATCCTCCACATTACCCAGCAAATCCTCCGGGTGCCCACATACGCTGTTCGCCATTCGCAGTACAGTAGTCTTACCCGTCCCCGCATACCGGTGGATCATGTTAATAATTGCACCCTTCTGCCCAGTAAATTTGAGTAGGGGTGCACCGAACCCGGTTAATGCACCAAAAGCCTGTACTTCCAAACCCTCCTTTCCGTACAGGGAGAATACTTCTTTCCAAGCCTCTAAAGTACCCATAGGCTCAAAGTGGGGTGAAAGGGATTCGGTGATTGAGGATGAAGGGCTGTGATAAACCCCGTCCTTCGTTATCTCCCGCTCTCCCACAATAAACTTTGTATCTCCATCGGCCCAACCAAATTGTCTTCGCATAACTTCCGCCGTTTTTATAACTTGAAGCTCCTTAAGAGCGTGTATTACGTATCCGTTTACCAATTTAAACTGGCCTTCGGAACCCATAACCCCATGTTTAGCTAATTCTTTCCGTAATTCCATCGGTTGCGATATCTTCGTATTAGGCACAGTAAACTGTTTCACCCCGTCTTGAGGTGTATGCAGTTCAAACACTGCTACGTCACCTAACAGTGGATCGCTCATACGCTTTATTACAAATAAGTCGTGCTCGTATACCAACCGGGGCTCATCGTCCCCATACTGAACATAAATCCCGCCGTGCTTACCCCGAAAATAGGGGTCGGTATAGTGGGTAATGGGCGTTAACGCTTCGTCCACATCGTTATCCGTATCTTCGGACCCAGTATCTTCTGGAGACTCAACAGCCGTTTCCTCAGTTGACTCATCATGCCTGAGTACTTCTCTACCTAATAATATAGGA
>TARA_R110000822_G_scaffold1950_10_pt1 | contig 10329 bp, 14 predicted proteins | sample TARA_R110000822 | Tara Oceans TARA_R110000822 (sample SAMEA4397666) | marine metagenome | biome: Polar Biome; feature: [SRF] surface water layer (ENVO:00010504); material: water (ENVO:00002006), including particulate matter (ENVO:01000060) such as... | depth 5 m | reverse complement strand
TCGGCAAACGTCGTCGGCCCCACGCTGATCACGCAACTGCGCGTCACGATCTGCACGGGTCCAATGACGATGGTGAGTCCGGTGGACTGCTCGACCCAAGAAGTGTTGCTGTAGTCAGCCATGCTCTATCCGTTCCCGAAGATGATGCCATCGGACTGCGCTGTTACAAGGGAGCCGCTCATGCGGTAGCCCTTCACGGCGGCTTCGCTGTCCAGCAGTACCGAGCGGGCAGTACCATAAGGCGTGTAGTAGATGCCGCGAAACCGACCGCAAAATCCATTGGCACTGCCCGAGCCGGTCGCGTGTCCCGTGTTGTGTTGGGACCTCCACGATTGAATCGGGGCAAGGGCTAGCCCCCCGTCAAATGTCAGTGTGCTCGTGATGCGCTGATATAGCTGGTGGTCCCCCCTACTGCTCATTGTCGCGGGGAAGGTCGCGGCGTCCGTCGTCGAAGGGTCAAACAGACCAGAATGTGCGGCGTTTACGAGCCATTCGTGGCTCAAGCACTGGTCCTTGTCCAATCCGCGGTAGATGTGCCAGAAGTTGGACATTGGGGTCAGGCTTGTCGAACCAGCGGTACACATCCCATAGAGCCGGTCATCGTGCTCGACGTTGGCGGCGTTCACTCCCTCGACAATCGCACCGAAGTACAGGAATCCGCAGTTGCTGTCGCCCGCGTAGCGGAAACAGATCGCGCACGTCTCCTCGCTGGCAACGACCCAGACCTTCGTGACTGCGCTGGCACCGGAGCCACTAATGTCAGTGGCAACCCAGAATCCGCTCTCCCTCTTGCCCGTACCGAATGCGTCACCCGCCGTTAACCAATCTGCCGGTGCGGTCCCTGCGTCGTAGCCGTCAGGGCCAATCGCCAGCCACAAATGACCATCCTGGGTCGCACTGTCTCCGGTGTACGCCGCTGTATGGTCACGATAGCTCGCCTTCGTGAAGCTGCCTGTGACAGTCGGCGCACCGATTATCGCGTTGAAATTGCTAATTGGAGAACTAGAGGGGGCGATGATTCGGATCGCGGGGTTGGCTCCCCCCGCAGCTTCGTTTCCCCGGACAGTCGTCCAGACGTTTACCGAAAGGTCCGCGAAAGCCCCCTGGATGGCAAGCAGCACATCCGCTGTCGATGTGCTTGCGGCCGAGATGATCGCGGACTGCTCAAAGGTCAATGCAGGATTAGGTAGTGCCATTTTAGAAGCTCCAGCCAGACGCCAAGGCGCGCACGGTGTAAGAGGTGATGGCTGTTTGCAGTCGAGAAAACAGAACGGTGCCAACGGGGAGTGATACAGCAGGGGCGCCGCCTCCTCCCGAGGGGGGCGCGGGCCGGCTGCCTATCGTGCCGAGTACGCTCATGCCTCGTCCGGCCCCAGCTCCCAGATGACGGCTCCGGTAGCTGTGGTGGTACCATCCGGGATGCCCATAACGACGCTGGCGCCGCTGAACTCCTGGCCCTCGTTCGCAAGGATCTTCCAGCCCACGCTGCCGTTCGCGGTAGGCGTGCTGCCGTCCGTGGTGACCCACATATCGCCACCGACGGCGCGCACCAGAAGACGCTGCCGCGGGCGCGATGAGCCGGAAGTGGGGTAGGGCGCCACGACGGCGGCGAGCGCGGTGGCGCCGGCGAGCGCGATCAGCTCGGGTCCGCCCTGCTCTACGGGGTTGCCGATACCGGTGGTAGCGCGAGCCGGGGCCCGGATGGCTGCCGGTGAGGGAGAAGGGACTGCGGACATCTGGCGTACTCCTAGAGGTGCAGAGACCAGGATACGCCAGATGCCCGCCGGGCGCTAGTCCTGTGAGACAGGTGCTCCCATCCGTCGGTCCGTGTCGACCTTCAGCCCATAGCCGATAAGCACTTCAACGAAGCCACCTATCCACTTTGCGAACTCCTCCACGCCCGGGTTCAGGGCTACGATAGCCACGAGACCCAGGGCGAAGGTGATGCCGATTACGATGAGGGCGAACCGGTTAGAGTGTAGAAGGGTTCTTTTCATATCAATCCTGGTCTGCGGCGGCGTCCACGAGGTCGGTCGCCTTGTTGATGGCGAAGATGACCGGGACGGTCACGACGGCGATCTGAGGGAAGAGGTCATCGAGCACATCGAGGACACCGGCGGCGGCGTTCGCGAAGAAGCGCAACGACTCCAGGAGACGGCCCGCGAGGTGCTCGTTGATGTAGCTCTGGATAGGGTCCGGGATATCACCCGGCGAAGCCCCGATGGCGTAGTTCGCGAAGGTGATGACGGAACCGCGCCCATCGTTCTCCGCGGGCACGTAGCTGATCTCCTCATAACCGGCACCGGCCATCATCTTGCGAAGGTTGTTGGCATGCGCCGCATGCCACATGCGGGGGGCCGCGAAGGGCTTGCCGGTCACACCCGGGGCGGGGATGGCGATCTGTGTGATCGCGGGGTTGAGGCGCGCGGCGGAGTCTACGAGTTGCTTGTCTGGCATGGGGGGCTCCCTTGTGTTTATGAGGGCGCCCTACAGGGCACCTAGGGCGGAGAAGTACGTGCGGAGGCCGTCTGCGAGAGCTTCCACGTAGAGGGATTGATACCACACGAGGTCCTGCCTGTCCTCCGCGTTGGAGAGGAACCAGGGCTCCATGATCACGCAAGGCATAGGAGGCACATGCAGGAAGGCCCCGCCGTTCTCGCCTACCGGACGCGTCTGAACCCCTCTGTCCTGCGCGGGCACTTTCGCGTTGAGCGCGGTGCGCAGATGACGCCCCAATAGGAGGCTCCTGGTGCTGCCTGAACTCAAGATGAGACGCCCACGCGCCCACTTGGACTCCGCGGCGTTCAGGTGCAGGTCGATGGCGGCCATCGCACCCGTCTTCGTGACGTCGTCGATCTGCCTCATGTAGGGGCTGACGCGCGTACGGTCCCCGCCGGTGCCCCGGTAAGAGGCGCGCTCCGGCCTCGTGACGATCACACCGACGAGGTCCTTCTTCACAAGCTCCTCCTTGAGCATGTCCGCGATGGTGGAGTTGTAGAGCCACTCGGTCATCCCGGCGTAGCTCGCACCCTGCGCGTTCCTCCTGTGACCTACGGAGATGGCGACGTGGGGGATCACGACTCCTCCGAGGGCGGGGTGAGGGGGAAGTTCGCACGGCCCGACTCGATTAGGCGGGGGGGCACGCCGGCGGCGAGCGCGAAGCGCACTGCGTCCTCCTTGCGTGCGAAGAGAGGCACCCAGAAGACGGGCGGTTCTCCCTCCCAGGCGACGCCGCCTATGACGATGTCGCTGGATTCTACGGGGAGGCTAATAAGGGCGGGTACGGTGTGTACATCCATAGGTGGACGCTAGCGGAGCCCCACCGGAGGCGCAAGGGCGCTAGAGACCCTTGCGCATCGAGCGGAAGTGGATATCCACGAAACCGCGGGGGGAGTGCGCTGCCGTCATCTTTGCCGTCGCCTGGAGATAGAGGAGGTCACCCGCCTCCAGTTGGTTATCGGTCACGGTGAACGAGTGCCTCTCGAAGTCCCCGCTGCCTGCCGCGGCCGAGACGCCCCCGATCTTGGTGTAGACGCCGCCCCGGGCACGAAAGAGTTCCAGCTCCGAGTTACCTCCCGTGCCGTCCTTGATCTGGTGAAGGTCCACCGACTTGATGGTCTGCGGCTCCATGATGCTGATTATCCCGAAGTCCCCCATAGCCACCGCGTCCTTCGTGCCCGGGGTGGGCGCTAGGGTGTTGTCCTTTGTCACAGCCTCGTTAAACCACGCCGCGGCGGGGTAGAAGAGGGCACCGGGGGTTTGTCCAGGGAAGATAGCGCTCATACGGCCATCCTACCCCAGATGCGCCCCTCGCGGTACCTAGAAGCCGATGTACCGGAGGTCAAGCAACCCGTCGGTGGGAGAGATGTACGCGGAGATGCACGCCGGTCGCGAGTCGACGTAACCGTTCCCCTCATGCCAAGCGTCCGACTCCGCGGGACTGGGCTGCTGAATCAGCATGATGCCCGAGTCCTCGTGCACCTTGAGGTGGTGCAGGTTACCCGTCAGGGCGATGCGGTGACGCGCGTTGCGACCCATCTCCCGGAGCCACGCGTCCGCCGTCGAAGCGAGGTCGACCGCCGAGCGCTCGCCGTGCCCGTGGTGCCCCAGGATGAGCGTCGAGCCGTACATGTGCATGGCGTAGCTGGCCGAGAAGTTACCGAAGGTCACCCGGTCGTCGTTCCTGTATGCCGCCCAGAGGGACGCCATGAGCGCGCGGGAGAGCATCTCATCGTGGTTACCGGGGATGCACTCCATGTGCACCTTGATGTCCTTCTCAAGAAGGTATTGCACCACGTCGATGTAGAGCGACACAAGCTCCCGCGGGAGGGTGTCCGGGCGACCGTCCATATCCTGCGTGTGCTTGTTCGAGGTGGTTGCGCCCTGCATGTTGTCGATGTGCGCAGCGTCGCCACCCACACCCAGCAGGAGGTAGTCCGGCTTGCCGAAGGCGGCCTCACCGTGCTTCACCGCTTCTGCGATGCCATGCCGGAAGCGGCGCGCCGCCTCGACACGGTCGTACCCACGTCGCATGAAGCCGGCACCCGCCTCCACGTGAAGGCCGAAGTGCAGGTCGGACGGCTGGAAGAACACGATATGGTTATCGGGGTCCGGCGTGTCCGGGAAGTTGCTAGCGGGAGGAAGCTCACCCACGACATCCTGCATGATGTCACGCAGGGGGTCCAGGAGGCCCGACTCAAGGCGTAGCCACTTCGTAGCGAGCCGGCGTAGGTCCTGGAGGCTCTCTCGCTCCACACGCTCCGCTAGGGCCCTCCTCTTCAGGGCGAGACTACCCTGGACGAGGACCTCAAGTGGCTCTTCGACCATGTCGTTGCGGGTGAAGGGCTCGTGCTGCTTCGTCAGGCCGTAGGCGGACTTGATGCGCCAGAAGTCACGACGGGTAAGGCCGTGCCGGACGGCTACCTGCTGCATGGACTTACCCGCGCCGCCTTCCGACGTGGCGACGTAGTCGCGAATCATATCGCGTAGTGAGGACTCGGTGAGCACCACGGAGCGGCGCACGCCGGCGTCCGTCCACTCGAAGAGGTGGCGTCCCTCTCCCATATCGGTGTGGGCCGTATCGTCGGAGGGTGCCTCACCGGGCACCTCGTCGTCGCTGCTGATGGGTGTGGGGGCGGCCGACACGGGCTTGCCCTTCCAGTCGCTGGGACGTCCACGGACGAAGTCTAGGAGGCGTCGCGCCTTGTAGTCGGACCACGTCCGGTTCGTATGAGAGAAGAGTTCCTTCTGGAGGCTACCTCGACCTGCTTGCGGGTTATCCGCGAACCAGGATGCGAGTTGGGACGCCAGATCAAGTACCCAGGCAGGCTGCTCTGTGGACTTTGACATATGAATGCTCCTATATCGTTAGGGCTGAACGTAGCACGGCCAAACGGGAGAGAGGCCGGGCATAAACGCGCCCGACCCTCCCGGGGTGTTAGCGAGCGCGCCTTGTGGCGCCGGCAGCTAGATGCCGTAGGCCCGTGTGGACTCCCGCTGCGCGGGGCCGATCAGGACCCACGGTTCTTGCAGGGTCACTGCGGCGTTGTCGCCCGCGGGGCCTTCAATATGCACCAACTGGACGTGGATGCGCTGCAAGCCGCGCACGTCGAGCCGGTCGAGCAGACCGCCGAAGGGCACGTAGATGAGTCCGTCGATATCGACGACGGGCACGGAGCCCGGCTTGAGGACGGAGGTGACCCTGCTCCAGCCGGAGAGTTCCTCGCTGCCACCGGTGCCTCCCACGAACGCGATGCGCTGGTGGATACCCACCGTCTGCCCGGGACCCTCTGCGCCGCCGCCGAGACCCCAGATGATGGCCTCCACGTAGGTGGGGTCGCCCTTCACACCTAGCTCTGCACCGTTCGCGCTAGCTCCGACTGCCCAGCTCGTGATCGTGAAGTCCGAGGTCCCTTGGTCGTCGGACGACTGCTTGCCGATGATGCGCAGCCGGTAGTCGCCGGTGCCGGGGTCCTGCTCGACGAAGGTAGTGAGGTCGGGGCCGATCGTGCCGCTGCCGTCGATGCTCAACTTCAAGCCGTCAGCGATCTCCTGCGCGGTCGCACTGCCGTCCGAGGTCATGGTCGCCGTGTGCGCGCCACTCTTCGTGGCGATCACGATGTCGTACTGCGTGGTGTTCGCCACGGACGCGATCTGCACGATGACCGTACGGTACGCCGCCACGCGACGCACGCCGATGCGGAGAGGGGCCTGGATAGCGGCGCCGTCGGACCCGTTCGTCAAGCTGATGCCGTCGTCGCTCTCGACAGGCGCGAGAAGCTGCTCCGACTTGCTCTGAAGAACCCACTGGGGGTTCCTGCCCGCCTCCAGCTCGCCCTGAAGGGTACTGAGCTGGGAGGGCGCGAGGCCCGATGCGGTGGTGACTGGTGTGGTAGGCATGGTTTAGTTCTCCGAGAGGCCAAATTCGACCTCGAATTGCGTAACACGGCCGTCCGGGGAGCCCGTGACGAGGTCCCACTGGCAGGTCACCTCGATGAGGTTGGCGACGGTGTGGTCGATGTCGACACCGGCGGGCATGTACGCGATGGGCACCACGCCAGAGCCGAGCAGGTAGCCACCGATGGAGCCATCCCAGAGGATCGAGGTGCGCTTCACGGTGCCCTCCACACCGGTACCGCCGTTGGACTCCCCTATGATGGTGACCTCGAAGTCGGCCGAACCCTGCGTACCCGAGACGGCCCAGCCCTCCGCAAAGAAGATGTCCCCGATGAGGGTCGTGGGGCCGATGCGCAACTTGATAGCGATGCTCGTGGCGTTCGCCATCGCGTTCGCGTGGTAGATACCGCGCACTACGAGGCGGAAGATACCCGTGGCGGGGATGGTGCCCGCGGGCAGGGTGCAGCTGGCCGCGACCGTCTCGTCGTCGTCAGCGGACGAGATGTTGGTCACGGCGCTGCCCTGTGTGCGGCTGTACAGCATCGTGGGACTGTTCCTCAGCCACCGGATCCACGCGAAAGCCCAGTGGAAGAGATAGTTCCAAATGGTGTTCGCGGCGTTGTACTTGTCCGGGAACCCCTCAGTCTGAAGGGCGTTGGGGTACGACGCGGGCTGGTTCGCCAGGGTAGAGTCGTGGTCGGGTAGTGTTGATGGTGCGGGCATGGGTGCTCCAGTCTACTAGATGACGCGCGCGAGGGGGCCGGTGAACGTGCTACCGACGCAACTCGTCGGCGGTCCGAAGCCGCCTGTAGCGGCCTCTACCCACAGCGCGAGGCGCCCTGCGGGGGTTGCGCTGGCGAGGATAGCGCGCACGCGGCTGCGGCGCTCGTCGCTCATCCACAACTCCCTCGACGCCTGGATCTGAAAACCCGCGGGGAAGAGGTCAAAGTATTCGATGCAGACGATGGGCTGCAAGGCGACACTCATGATCTGCATGAGACCGTCTACCGTGCCGTCGGCGCCGTTGGCGAGGATGCGCGCCTCAATCACAGGGCGATAGTCCGCGTCCGATACGAGGCTGCCGCGAGGCTCCCCCACCACAGCTCCCCAGCGATCCAGAGAGGCGCCCTGCGCCATCCCCAGTGTGACGCCCTCGTAAACGCCGAAGATGTCGTCCTCTAGCCGCTGGGCGGCCCTGCCCAGGACGGTCGTGAGACGCCGGATGTGCAGGTTGTCCCGAAGCACGCCCGGGAGGTGGGAGACGGCGATACCCTCGTGGTTGCCCTCGTGGACAAGCTCCAGATGCTTCTGGGTCGTTCCATCCCACGCTAGGTTGAGGTCGGGGCTCGTCAAACCTGGATTCCGATGCTCGACGCGAGGAGCGTGAGGGATTTGTCGATGTCAGGCGAGTACGGCAGCGTCTGCAGGAAGGGCCACGTCGCTAGGATACCCGCTTCGATTGTGATGGTGTCCAGGCCCTCGATACCCTGCAGGACCACAGCCTGAATCATGGCGTACTCCGAGAGCGTCGCGCCCATAGTGAGCGTTGCGAAGTAGTCGACCAGGGCGGCCTCTATACCGGGGGTGACGTCCGCGAGAACGAACCCGGGAGTGAGGACCACGACGATCTCCAAGAACATAGGCAGGTCCGTGCCCGTGTCCCAGCTAATCTCCCGGGACGTACTTCGGCCGATATCGGTGACCTGCTTGACGGTCGCGGTAGCCCCGCCGGAGTTCATCATCTGCGTGGCGGCGGGCACCTTCTTGTGAAGAAGGGCGGCCACGTCGTCTTTCTGGGTCTCGGTCAGCGTGGTCGGGTTCAGGAAGACCCACACGGAGTTGGAGTTCATCGACTTGCCGGATATGGTACGCGTGCCGTTGTCGGCGTTTTGGAGGACCACAGCCTCTTCGACGTAGTCGAGGGCGAGTAGGTTAGCCAGGATGCTGGACGTGGAGCTGGAGCCCTGCAGCGTCAGGCTGGCGCGCCTCTTCTTCCGCAGCTGGGAGTCCGTCTCTCGCAACACACCGGGGGTCGCCTCCGCGGCGTTCGTGACGGTGTTCAGCCCGTCCACTGCGGTGACGATCTTCACGATGGACGAGGCCGCGGCGACGGTGGGCCCCGCAATCTGCGCCTGCGCCACGACGGTGGTCGAACCACCCGCGATGGTGATATCCGACGTGGTAACCCAGCGAGCCTTACCGTCGTCGCCTCCACCCTCTACGATGGTGCCCGTAGGGATAACGGTGCCGTTCGTGCCCAGGAAGGACATCGTGACGGTCGAGTACCCCGCGGGGTCCGGGTCGACGCCGACGAGGCGGGAGGCGTCCTGGAGTTGCACGCCCACGGCGGCGTCGACGTTCGTGCCGTCGTAGATACCCCGGAGAGCTTCGTAACAGGCGGCGATACGGTCGCTCGCGATGCTGATGGAGATCATCGTGGCCTGATCGTCGGTGCGTGCGGTGTCGAGCGTCAGCCCAGTGAGCTGCTCGTAGTCGGACACCATCGAGTCGATGATCTGTGCCTGTGTGGGAAGCACAAGACCTGTCGCGGAGAGGGACATGGACTACCTCGTATGAATAGCGCGCAAGGCCGAGAGACGCTGCGTGATACGTGGGTTGGCGTTGCCGGAACGCGCGTTAGAGACCTGGAACTCAAGCTCGTAGACCTGCGCTTCGAGGCGCGCCTCGATGGTACCTGCGAGGTTCCCCGTGGTGGGGTTCCACGTGGTCGTCACGCCGAGCACACTCTCCACGCCGGGGACGCGCGCGACCTGAATGCGTATCTCCTTCTCGATGATGCTCTGGAGACCGGGCGTCATGGACTGGGACATCCACGACTGCCAAGGGAGCCCCGCATTCGGGTTCATGAACCACTCGCCCCTATGAATGGCGAGACGAAGCCAGACGCGCTGCGCGGTAGCCGCCGCGCCGTGGACGAGGGGCGTGAAACCCAGGGGGAGGTCCCCGTCAACGAGCAGGAAGTCGTGCGCTGTAAGACGTGCCATCGTTGCCTACCGTATCATGAGGAAGGGCCCACTGGGCCGCGCGTGTTCAAGTCGCGCTCCAGTCGGTGTCTATGACGTCCGCGGCAGCCGTTGCAGCGGAACCACCGAGCATCTCCCGCATCTCCGACACGGAGAGACCACGCAGGTCGAGCGCGAGGATGTTCCCCACGTGGGCCGGGCCGGCGGCGCCACCGGAACCGGCGTCCATGAGCTTGATGCCTAGCTCTCCCAGCTTCTTGATGGCGTCCACGGAGAGGTCCGGCTCTTCCAGGTGCTCCAGGGCGCGCACGCCCGCGCCCACCGCGAGACTCCTGCCCAGGTCCTTGGTGTCGATAGCCACGAAGCCCCTGTCCTTAAGCTGCTTAAGGAACCACGGGTGCCTCGACAGGGCGAACGTGGGGGCGAGTGTGGAGCCCCCTAGGACCTTGTGCATCTCCTGGATGCTGTGCGTCTCCATGAAGGCGTCCACGGCTTTGTGGTGGCGCGGCTGGGGCTTAAATACCGTCGCCTGCGGCTCATAGTCCGCAGCGGGGAGGGCCGTGTCTGGGACAGCGGGAACGACCTGTGAACGACCCATTAGACCTTCACCTTAATGTCCGTGGACGCCTGTACGTCCGTGATCACGGTGGGCGTGACCGTCGTGGTGGGTGACCCCGTGGGGCCGCCGAGGTTACCGTTGGGGTGCTCGTGCACGTTCAGAAACGTCTCGATGGCCGTAAGCCGGTCGAGTACCTTCTGCGCCGTGGTTAGGACCTGCCCCGTACCCGCGCCTAGTTGGACCAGACCGTCCAGGACCATCGCACCTGGGTCCGTGGAGGTGCGCGAGGCGCTACCCACCCCGAGCCACGGCGCGGGGATGATCATCGCATCCATGATGTGGTGCCGTCGCGTGGTGCCCGCCACCGCGGGCAGTGCCGCATTGCCCACT
>TARA_R110000822_G_scaffold1891_5_pt1 | contig 10332 bp, 6 predicted proteins | sample TARA_R110000822 | Tara Oceans TARA_R110000822 (sample SAMEA4397666) | marine metagenome | biome: Polar Biome; feature: [SRF] surface water layer (ENVO:00010504); material: water (ENVO:00002006), including particulate matter (ENVO:01000060) such as... | depth 5 m | reverse complement strand
TATATATATATATATTAAAAACAAACTACTTAAACATATCTCAATATAATAATATATAACTATTATATAATGGACAACTTGTTGAAGAGATTAATAGAAGGGTCAGACGACCCCAAAAAGCCCAAAATGATTAAACGCAAGGGCAAATACACCAAGAAGTTTAACAAATGGAATAAAAAAATGATTACTGAAAATAAATTAAATGTTTATTACGCAGACCCAAGCTTAGTATATGATAGAAAAACTAAAAAGTTTAGTAAAAAATCTATTGATAAACGCTACAAAGAGCCAACACTCAAAAAGAAGTTCCAAAAGATGCAACTTGCGAACCAAACCTCCACAGAAAATCTTATTAACCCCACCAATAATGATTATTTTATGCAGTCAAGAAACGCTTTAATAAATAGAAATCTTGATAGCATAGATTTAAAAAAAATATCTATGAATGATTTTTTATTAATTGCTATGGACGCTATTTCTAACATAGCAAACAAGGAGTATTATTTAACCGCAAATATAGAGGGAACACCAAACCATATCACACTCAGCGAACAAAACATTAAAAGATTATCAAGCAACTTTGCGGACGATATTAACGATTTTACAGTAAAATTAGGTAGTGACGTTGAGTTCGTTTTTAACCTATCTAAATCTGCGGTAATTAAATTAACTTGGAAACTAAGAAAACCAGAAGACAAACCAGAAGGAGCCTTTTTTAAATATTACCATAATTTAAGCGGATTTGATTTAACTAAGTTTGGTTTATTCGAGGACAAACCGAAACAATACGAAAATTGCTTATACACTTCATTAAAACAGAGCGGTTTATCAAAAGAAAAATTAAACAGTTTTATTAGTATTATGGGCGGTGGTATTTATATCCCTTGCTCTAAATTAAATACAATCTGTGATAAGTTGGCTATTCATATCACAATCAGAACAGCGAGAGAAAAAGATAGTAAAATAGTCCATTACGGAAACAAAGAGTTAGAGCCGATTAAAATCGGTTTAATGGATAAACATTTTTTCTTAATTGAGAAAACACCATTTACAAACTATTCATTAAAAAATTATGAAACATTAAAAGATAAAAAAGATTGGAATAGAATTATTCGTTACAAAAAATCAGACAATTGCTATGAAAAAACGAAAGATAAGTTCATAGATACTTTCAAATTATACAAATTATTATTAGAAAACAAAGAAACATTATTAAGAAGAATACCAATCCAAGATATTTTGGCTACACAATATCACGACGCTAAAATAGAAGACGGAGCATTAGAATACGACGAAACATTATGCACCGACGAAAATATTTTAACAAAATCAAAATCAGATAAACATTATTGCGTGTTTTTTGATTTTGAAACCATTACAGAAGGCGACAAACACAAACCATATTTAATGTGTGCTTTAACAGAAGACGATAAACGAATAAGCTGTTTTGGTGAAGAATGCGGTAAAAACTTTTTAAAACAATTAGCGAACCTATGCGTAAAACTCGGTAAAGAAAAAGTATTATTAATAGCTCATAACACAAGATATGATTACACATTTTTAATGGATTATCTTTATGCTAACAACCCTTGCCTAAAAGGTAATCGTTTAATGACTGGTTCTGCTAAAATATATTCCAAAGATAATGACGAAATAGCGATTAAGTTCCAAGATACATTAAACTTTTTGGTTTGTCCGCTTTCCAAGTTCCCCAAAATGTTTGGTATTAAGAATGTTGTTAAGGAGGTTATTCCATATCGATTATACACCGAAAAGAATGTTTCAGAAAGATTTGTTAAAATTGATAAATGCTTAGACATATTAAAAAACGAAAAGCTATTCGGTAAGTTTGGTGTAAAAACATACACAAAAAAACATTTAGATTATTTCAAAGATATTTCTAAAACATTTATGGATAACGCTAAAAAATGGAATTGTGTTAGAGGTGATATGATAGATATTATTGAATACTCAAAAAGATATTGCGATATTGATTGTGATATTTTAAAAAAGAGTTATTTTATTTTTCGTGGTTGGATGCTTAGTGCAACTAAGTTAGACCTCAAAAATTATTGTTCAATAGCTTCTATGTCGTTAGATTATTTAATTTTAAATGGGGTGTTTAAGGATTGTTTTAAACTAGCTGGGACACCTCAACAATTTATACAAAAATGCGTAGTAGGTGGTAGAGTTCAATTATCCAATAACGAGAAAAAAATTAGAGTTGGTAATATTGCCGATTTTGACGCAGTTGCTGAATACCCTAGTGCTATGTTTCGTATGGAAGGTATTTTAATGGGGAAACCGAAAGTAATTAAAAATAAAGATATTAATTGGCTAATGAATCAAGACGGATTTTTTATTAAAGTATTATGTGTGAATGAACCGACAAAAAACAGAGCATTCCCTTGCTTATCAGTTATCGACCAAAAAACTGGGTCAAGAAACTTTACGAATAAAGTGATGGGTGAAACATTTTATTTAGATAAAACCTCATATGAAGATTGTGTTAAGTTCCAAGGCTTGCAATTCGAGGTGTTAAGTGGTTATTATTATGACGAAGGTCGCAATCCTAAACTAAAAAAAGTAATCAAGCATTTGTTCGATACCAGAATCAAAGCTAAAAATGAAATTAAAGACGGAAAGCCGTTTAAAAATCCAATAGAACAAGTATATAAATTATTAATGAATAGTTGCTATGGAAAATGTTTATTAAAGCCAATACCAACCGAAAAAATAATTAAAGTTAATAAAGATTTTGAGAAATACAAAGCAAGACATTTTAATTACATACATTCATACATAGATTTAAAAAACAGTAAATTAATTACCCAAGTAAAACCTATTAACGAGCATTTTAATAATGTATATGCTGGTGTAGAAATCCTAAGTATGTCTAAACGTATTCTCGGTGAGGTGTTATATTGTGCTGAGGATAATGATATTGAGATATTTTATGTTGATACTGATAGCACACATATATTTAATAAAGATATTGATAAACTCGGTAAAATGTTTAAAAAAGAATACAACAGAGAATTATTAGGTGAGGGAATGGGACAATTTAATTCGGATTTTGATATGGCTGGTTGTAAAGAGGTTCATTCTACTATGTTTATTGGTTTGGGTAAAAAAGCTTATTTAGATGTTCTAAGCGGTATTGATAAAGTAACTGGTGAGATAGTTAATGATTACCATATTAGAATGAAGGGCGTATCAAAAGTAGCTATCGAGGATTATGGAATTATTAATGATTGTAAATATGAAGATACTTATATGAAACTATACAACGATGAAACATTAGGTTTTGATTTAGTGGCGAGAGGTCGTAAATGCAAGTTTGAGTATAACCCAGATATGACCGTATCAAGTAAAAGTGAGTTTAAAAGAAATATCAAGTTTAACACACCGAAAGAACAAAAACAATAAATATAAAACATATATATAATAAAAACTACTTAGAGCTATTTTAATATATATAATTATCAAAGAATGACTAATTGTTTTAAAAAAGGTTGCGTTTATTCTCACCCAGTTATGAAACAAAGATATAAAATTATAACAAAAAACAAAACAAAAATAACTTATATTGAGTTTCGTTATTCTGAAAAACATAATAACTGGTTTCCTAAGTTGTGGTTTATATGTGGTAATAATTGGTCACACGAAGTAGGTAGTGATTTTGGTGGTGATGGAGATGAAAAATATTTTATTACGGAAAACAATTTTAAAACAATAAAAGAAAAAGAATGGGTTTTGGTTAAAGAGGAAAAACAAAAATGCCCTTGTGGGGGTTATTATAAAATCTCAACCAGATTATTCAAACACTATGAAACAGAGAAACATAAAAAACATATCAAGAAACAGAGAGCTAAGGAATATATCAACGATTTTATAACACCAGAAAGTGAAAAACAATAATTAATATATTAAAAAGTTTATTATATTAATTTTAAAAAATTGGTTCTAAATCAATCGCTAACGACTACCATACCGCCAGCTCGAACAGCCATACCACGCTTAACAGTTGCATAGAACTTGTAGAGTATGCTATCACTATATTCCTCATTAGTGGCTTTTCTTTCTAATGTGTGGCGGAAGATAAGCGGAAGATTGGAGATTCTTACACCAACACCACCAGCGTTGCCGAGGTTAATACCAAAATAATTCTGGTTACCAGTTAAAGCCCTCGACTGAGGAACATTCACACCGACTTCAACACCTCCGAAACGGCGGTCAGTAATATAGCCGTCTGCCGTATCACGGTCAAAATCAAAAGTAGCATCAACCATATCAGCCATAGAATAACGAGCGTTAGGAATCTGTAAATGTGTATCAAAGCACCTACTTAATTCTTGATAATGAAGACCGTTTAGTGCAAGGTCAGTATCATAGAAAGGGTTGTTATCAACAAGTAAATTATAGGTTTCACCACGCTGGAAAGAACGAGAATTATATATTCCCTCTAATTTGTTATTACCGATATTAGTATAAGTAGGGTTGTCTGACTGTTTCTGGACTATAATACTGCGAACCGTTTTACCGCCAAGATATAAAAGCGTTGAGGTTTCTGTGCGAGTAAAATCGTTAGGAGTTGCCCCAGTTGGAGCGACGATTGCCGATAGTTGTGCGTCAATTGTAATAACATCTTCATACGGAAGAGTCCAATCGTTGCGTTCTATATCTTTCATAATAGCCAACATTTCAGCATCATAATATAAATAATCACACATCATATAACATTCTGCTTGGGATATTGTGGTAGGTGTGTATAAATGTCCTTGTGGTCTGTGCGAGATAATACGATGTCCGTCACGGTCATTCGCCCACTCAATCAATAACGCAACTTCTTGGTTAATAGCGAATAGTGGAAGTTTTACGCCCTTCATCATAGGGATAAGGTTACTGAGAGGGATTGAAAAACGTGGAGTAGTTGCGAGGGTGTTTCTAATTTCTAATGCTTGTGGAATTGAGATTATTTCTTCATCAACAACGTGACCATCAACCAAGCCAATAAAACCGTCAGTTCCCAAAGCACTATCTCTAAACGTCATACCGTCATTCACACCTTCAAGATGGAATAACATTTTCTGGCGATATTCAGTAGAGTTAAGCATATTCGTAATTGTGTTGAAATGTCCGACAGCGTCTAACGAACTCACCTCCCTCCCACCAATCGTAAGAACAGCACGGCGGATTAACGAGGATACACCAGTAGATATAGGAAGCATACCCCTAGTGTGCTGGGCTGTTAAAGTCATAGTAATATCCGATTCTCCACCAGTTCCTAATTGAAGAACCCAACCGTCGGTAAAATCTTCACTTGTTCTAATTAAATAAGCGGTTTCATTTGGTGGGTTGATAACTTTAATACCATCTTTAGGACCTTGGGCGAGAGCAGTTGCCGAGCTTTGGAAATATTTGCGAACTCTAACTGGAACTTCATCTGGTGATACATTTAGTGAGGCGGTCAATAAATAACCATCCCAGAATCCGTCAGTTTTATCTTGTAGGGTTAATACAACTGAAAATGGATTATATATAGAACCGTGTTTATTTAAACCGTGTGTTCCAGTAAGCGTTAATTTTTTCTGAACACCACCAAGAACAGTCGTGCCGTCTGAGGCGAGAAATAATGTTGCTGGGTCAATTGTAATAATACTACCCTCGGCGTCAGAAGATGTGTATTTAATAATATCCGCTTGGACTATGCCAGTTGATAAAAGAGCGGTGTTTCCATCATCATTTAACCCAAGACGAACTTTTTGACCGACATAATAATCAGCAACATCACTTGGGTTAGTGTTACTCGTATTAGCATCAATAGTAATAGAATATTTAGTTCGTGAGAAAACTTTTAATACATTAGTAGCAACGATGGCGGTTAATGCTGGGGCGAATGTAGCAGTCGTAGCGTCTAAAATAGTAATAGTAGATATTTCTGTAACACCAGCAGTAACGTTATAAATCTGGTCACCAATTACCAAACCAGCAGTAACTAATTCAGTCATATCAGCAACAGCTATAACAGCGGTTGTCGTTGAACCACCAGTTGCAGCGATATCACCAGCACCAAGAACATATTCTACGGCGGTTGTGTTAAACTGTGCGTAATCTGAGGTTGGAACGGCGACCGAAGCACCATCCATTACTAATGTTTCCCCAGCATCAAAATCTTGTGCTGGTGTTTCGTCAATAGTTATGGCTAAGTTAATGCGAGAGTTAGAATCTAATACGCCCTTGTTATCAAATACGAAGCGAGTGGAACGCTGATTAAACTGAATTGGGAAAAGTATTTCTGACTGAATATTCATATCGGTAGGGTGAAGAAGGGGTTTGTTCTGTAGGATTGAAGGGACACTCATTTTTATACAATATAAGAATATTTTTATATTATAGGAAAATTAAACAATATCTAACCGCTTTTAAAAATGTCCTTGTGTTGGGTTTTTTTAACATTTTTCTTTAATAAGCTTTCTTCGGTTTTTTTAAACTCTTTTTTAGTTCTAAGGTGTTTCATATCTTTTTTAGTTTTGCAATCTAAACAATCGCTTTCTTTTTGTTGAGATAAATCAGTATAGTATTTATGTTTAGGATTATTCTTAACTTTTTCTAAGTTTTTCATTATACTATATACTTTTATTTTTATTTTGTTTAATTTTTTATATCTTTTAAAATCTTACTATATCATATAAATAATGAGTCTAATTCAATTATCGTCTAAGGGTTCAATAACAAACGACAACAATAACTTTACTTGCTATTTCAACAGAGGTATAGAAATTAAAGCAAATGCTAAAATAGGGCTAGTATCTGCAACGCTACAACATAAAAAAGAAGATTTAGCAATTATAACAGAATCTAATAACACGTTCTTTATGCGGTTCGGATACAACCCACATTTACATAGAACGATTAAAGTAGAAATCCCAGTCGGCAAATACACATATGAAAAATTAGCACAAAGAATGGAATTGGAAATATCCAAAAAACAAAACTTTTTAAGATTTAAAACACTCACACACCTAAACAACCCACTTTTATCAAATAAATGGTTACAGTTTGGAACAAAAATATACCCAACCGTAAATGAAATTGGAGAATTAACCGCAATAGACTTCGTTAATTTCCAAGTTCCAAGCAGTAATGTTGGAATATATGAAAATGTGGAGGGTGATTTATTATTGGAGAATGGTTTTAAATCACTACCGCTTTTAACAGAAAGAACAAGCTTTACTAAAATAATTCCTAATCATTTTTTGTATGATGAAAAAATAAAATATAATGTAATTGAGGCACATAAAGTTGGAGAGGTAACAACTAAATTAAGTTTAAATAATTTAGCAAATGCCGTCAATAATGGAACTGAGAGAGAAGAGGGTATTCCAGTTATTATTAAAGAATATATTTCGTATGATACAGATTTTAATGTTGTATTTTCTTTAAAGAAACCGACTGGTGGTTCTTGGAATGTGGAAACGGCGAGGTTTGTTGGTTTAGTTTCGTATGGTGATATTATGGAAGAAAAAACAAAAGGGCTTATGTCTTTTATGGAAACCTTAGAAGGAGGAGAAATAGAATCCCCACCTTGCAAAGTTGGCGTTCAGTTCCACCAAGGTGTTGCCGAAGTGTTGTGTTTGGGAAAATTACCTAATGAAGAACAAGAAATGAATGAGGGTGTAGAAATATCCCAATTTGGTTTAGAAGCTAGTGGAATTAGTTTGCATCAATTAGAAGATGAAGTTGATGAATATTTTATTCGATTTTATGTTGGGTATGAAGCCGACGGAGAAGTATTAAGAAGCGGAAACCAATTTAAAATAGAAATGAGCGAGGATATTGATTTTGGAACATTAATTTTAGATGTTTTAACTGATAGTAAAAAAGTTTTTATGGGAACGAAAGCATTTCCACTAGTTCCGATTATGATAAATAATAACGAAGAAGAGGACGACGAGGAGGCAAGTAAAATATATATTCACGCTTCAACACAAGAGGACGGAACGGATTTCGCTTATACTCACGCTAATATTTTAGATAGTGAATGCGAAGTATCTTACCCAAGTGATATTCCGTATAACCCAGAAAAAGTGTATCCTATTAATAAAAATGCTACTGTTAGTATAGAATATACCACGGATGATACTGGGGGCTTAGCAGTAAGACTTTGGGATTATTCTGATAGTTTATTTATTTATTTAAATGGCGAAAGCGGACAACTTTTAGAACCTTATACAAGAACTATTAATGATTTGGTTAATGATAGAGATTTGAAAATAGAACAACTACACCCAACACAAGAAGCGACAATCGGACCTATTATAGGAATTAACACGAGATTCAATTTATTTGATAATGAAACAGAGGGACTTATATTGGGTTCTTATTATTTCCAAATAACAACCTTAGATGTATATGCCGATTATAATAACCCTTCGTATCATATCCAGCTTAATAACTTACCAGTTAAAGCGTTAAACTCTATCAACCATTCGATAACGCCGACGATTGCAGTTATATCAAAAGTTAATGTAAATAAAGAAAGCACAAGCATTACGCCGAATGAAATCCAATTTATAAACATTAATAATAAAGAAAAAATGGTAATTAATGAGTTGAGTGTTAGAATTACAAACGACGATAATACTTTAACAGAAGATTTAGAAGGAACAGTTGAATTAATTTGTTTGATTAAAGATTAGTTTAAAAAAGTATATGTTTAATATTTGTTTAATTTTTTTATATTATTATATTATATAAAAAGATGAGTCAATTCAGTAGTCAATCAACCCTTGCCCCAGCCGAGCATCAAAGAGAATATACCCAAGGACAAATAATTAAGTTTGATGTCCCAGCATTTTATGGAATGATAGACCCTCGCCAGTCGTTTCTACGTATGAATATAGAATTAGTCGGAGATTGTAAATTACGGTTATCAAAACAGCTAGGTTCTCAATCGCTCATATCAGCTCTTCGTATATATGACCATTCAAACGCACAACTATTAGAAAATATTGAAAATTACGGTGAATTAGCAAAAATAATGAATGTATATGGCGACAACGAAACTTTAAAACATCAGCGTCAGTTACTAGAAGCGGTTGATACTGAAACCGCATTAGGTCATTTAGATTTACAGAACGCATTATTTTTTAAACAACTTCCACCACTAGCGGATACAACAACTGATTTAGTAGCGAGTGGTAGTGTGAATGCTAACCGTGTTCAAGTTGCTATGCGTCTTATGTCTGGTATTCTTGGTGGCGATAAAGTGTTTCCGATTAATGCCTTCGGTGGTTTGCGAGTAGAGATAGAATTAAACCGTGCGGTCAAAACAGTAATGATGGCTGAATATGGTGCTTTGGAAACGAACTGCCCTACTCTCGGTGCGGAAATCCCAGCTGGTGAGGTAGAAGAGTTCTTTTTAAAACAACTTGTAGAAACACTTCCATTCTCTGTCGGAAACACAGTAACTATTAAAGACGATTTAGGCGTTGAAGTAGAAGTTAAAATAACTGGTATTGCTCGTGAATTAATCCCAGCGAGTGCCGTCTATGGTAGTAAAATAACTTGCGTGGCTGTTGATATTGCGGATTGCGGTATTGGTTCAAAAGTATTTTTCGGTAGAACGGTTATAGATAGTATGGCGAAAGACCTCAACTTTAAATTAACTAATGTAGAAATGTGCCTCAAACAAGTTAATCCCCCAGAAAGTTATGTTAGTGATATGGTAAAACAGATGGGTTCAGACGAGGGATTATCAATTGATATTCGCACTTATGATTTAGTCCGTAATAACATTATCAACGGACAGAAAGTAAACGAGCAACCTATTAGAAGTTTCTCAAACCGAGTATATTCTATTTTAAGTGTTTTAACGCCTAATGACTCTGATACATTAGAAACGGATTCATTCGCCTCCCTCCCAGCTGGACTTCAATCTTACGCCTACGCCATAGACGGACAGCTTAACCCAAACCGTGCCGTAGAAACACACCTTACTACATTAGTAGGTGGAAAACATATTAATCAGCAATCAACTTTTGAGTTACAGAAAGCATTAGAGTCTTGCGGACTTACAATTAGAAATCTTCCAGTTCGCAGAGATTTCCTTATTGCTCGTGCGGTTGGTCGTTATGGTGGGGTCTTCAATCTTCGTGAACGCAATCTTACACTTCGCACAAGTTTCGAACCAGCTACGCCGAGTATGTTGTGCCTCAATTATTTATGCAGTCTTCGTCGCTTGAATGTATCTAACAGCGGTATTGTTGTTATTCCATAGGGTTTTTACGATAAAATAATTACATAATAAATATATTAGTTTATTATATA
>TARA_R110000822_G_scaffold107565_2_pt1 | contig 10332 bp, 4 predicted proteins | sample TARA_R110000822 | Tara Oceans TARA_R110000822 (sample SAMEA4397666) | marine metagenome | biome: Polar Biome; feature: [SRF] surface water layer (ENVO:00010504); material: water (ENVO:00002006), including particulate matter (ENVO:01000060) such as... | depth 5 m | reverse complement strand
TCGTTTGAAGGATACTGGTGAAGGCATCAAGTACGGATCAAACTTCACGACAATGGACGAGCAGAGTTTGCGCGATACGGCAGACTTGATGGATTCGTTCGTGCCTTTGTTTTCGGGAGACACCCCGGCGCTTTCAATGCCCAGCGGGTGGGAGCGTGAGGGTCGAGTTGCAATCGCTCACGATCAGCCCTTGCCGTGTACGGTAATCGCTATCATGCCTGACATGAATACGGAAGTTATCTGATGGCCGATTACGTTCTTCCCGCAACTTATGGCTTGATGACGGCTGGGTTGGTAACGAGCGCATTCGGCCAAGCTCAGGCTGGCAAGGCTGCGGAAAAAGCGGCCAAGTTCAATGCAGAGATGTCTCGGCGAGAGACGAGCATGGCGATCGAAGCCCAGATCAGAAGGTCGCGACTTCAAAGATCTACAAATATCACACAGGTTGCAAAGTCAGGAGTACGGCTTTCAGGTTCTCCGCTTGTGGAAATTGCCGAAAGCCAGTTTCAAAACATTCGACAGATCGGAATGATTCGAGACGCTGGCGAGATAGAAGCTGAGATCTACAAAATGCGCGGTGATACCGCGAGAGCTGCGTCACGCATGGGTATCGCTTCGTCCGTGCTCAGTGGAGCAGGTCAACTAGGGAGTTTCGCGGTCAAAAATGCCTAAGCTAACCCTAGACACTATTCCAAACCCTGTATCCCAGCCAAGAGCTTCGGCTTCTGATTTTGGCGCAGGGATCGGCGCAGCTCAGAGTAATCTCGGTGCAGCCGTTTCTAGTCTTGGGCTGATCGGTGACGCTTGGCTAGAGCAAGAGGGCACCCGTCGAGCAACAGACTTCTCTTCAGAGTACCAAGAAGAAGCGGACAAAATCGCATTAACGGGTGATCTGGAAAAAGCGCCTGAGCAGTTGAACGCTCTACAGAGAAAGCTGAAAAGCAAGCACCGAGGCGGCTCTGCTGGAGTATTCGACAGGCAATCTAAGCGTTATGGCGACCAGATCACAAACAGGTCGAACCATCGCATCCGTCTCCGGCAGATCGACTCTGGTCGGTCAACGCTAGACGCTGCGATCAATTTCCACCTAACGATGGCGGATCGTCCAGACATTACTGAAGAAGATCTAGGAATTGCCGACGCTCAAGTTGAGTCGCTAATACAGTCTGGAGTTGCCAACGGGTTTATCAACGAAGGCGAGGCAGCAACTCAACGCCAGAATTACATGCTGCGCGGTGCTGAAAAGTATCGAAAGCGTGTATCTCAGAGCACGACCGACGACATCATGTCTAGGGTTGACGAGGAGACTGGAGCGAGCCTATCGGATACAGAGCGAGTTCAACTGGCGAGAGCTATCGAAGACCCAGACCTCCGCGATGATGTAGTTGCCAGGGTGAAGAACCGAATCACAGAGAACGAGAGATCCGAGACAAAGCGTATGAATCAAGAAACCGATTCGCTTTGGGGCGAGACTCTTGCTCTAGTCGATAAGAACCAATTTCAGCAAGCAATGGATGTTGTAGACAGTGGTCTGGGAACGCCCAAAGAGCGAAAGGCCGCGAAGAAATACATCGAGGAAAAGCGAGACGGAAAACTCGAAGAAGTTAACGAAGATTTCCAGTCTGTCGTTTGGCGACGATATAGCGACATGCGGATAGACAACCCTAAAGCGTTTGCAGAAATCGATATTTGGAATGATTACGCCACGGGGAAAATCTCCAAAGAGATGCACGGCGACCTCAAGAAAGCGCAGGACGAGCTCCGCGTTGATGGCGTGGATCAGGGTCTAAGCTACTCGGCATCTGTTCGGAAATACGTTGACACTCAACTGCAAACGATGCGCCCACCCGGCGAACTACTGCCAGCGGTCAAGGCCAATCTCGAAATCAGAAATGCACGAGTGCATGTTGCCATGTACAAACAGGTGCTAGCGGCGGAGTATGCCGAAGGACGCCCGCTGGGGTTCACTGAGAAGTTGCAGCTATTTCAGTCGGTCCTAAACGAGAGCTATGAAGAAAAGGGATTTTTTGGTACCACGATTGGTTCCACGATCACGAACATCATAGATCTGGATCAGGGTCAGATCAGTACTTTCGTTAAAGACGCAAGCGACAAAGACTCTCCAATCTACGATGAGATTCTGCAATCGCTTACGCAACGAGGTGTGTCTCCGACTATTCAGAATATGCAGTTAGAAGCCATCGAGTATTTCGATCTATATGGTGGCGACGTGATTCAGGCACGAATTAACTACCGAGATAAGTGGAGTCGATAGTCTTGGCAAGCGAGCTCGACACATCGGCAAATACGCAAGACGGATCTTCGGCAACGGGTTTGAACTTAGACGTTCAGAACGTGGCGAAGGCCAAGGTTGTCGAGCCACCCGCTCCGGCCAGAATCACTCCGAAGCCTTTCGTCCCTCGGATGCCCCCAGGCTTGGGCATGTGGTCCAGTAGCGCTAGGTCATCAAAAGCACCTTCAGGTCTTGGTGAGTCGCTCACTATTGGCTTGCCCCCAACTGAAGAATCTCAGGAGCGCATCCGCAAACTAAACCCAGGACGGTATGCGTTCGAGAATCCAGAAACCGCCAGAACATTTTCAAACCCTAAAAACGTCGTCGATTCTTTTGATGACATCGAAAACATGGGCACGTTCGAGCGGCTATTCAAGGACACTGCGACCAGCAAAGACAGAGGCTTAAAGGTTCTCGAGTTGTCAGAGCTTGGCGCGAATTTGTGGCAGGGCGAAGGGTATGACCCTGTATCAATGGCAGAGATTGAACGAGTCAAGCGAGAGATAAAAGAGATTCCTGATTTCGGTTGGGAAAACAGAGACGCCGGGTGGGTTTTCAACATCCCCGGACAAGTTGCCGAGATGGCTCCGTTGTCTCTGCACACTCTTCTATCCGCGCAGGAAGCAGGCTTAGCTTCTGGCGCTGCTACCGCTGGACTCGGCGCTCTTGCTGGATCGGCGGCAGGTGGTGTTGGAGCTGGCCCAGGGGCCTTGTCTGGGTTCGCTTATGGGTATGGGACTGGTACGGCTTTGTCCGCTGTTTATGCAGCAGGGAAGGCTGAGGCCGGTCTAGCGCTTATTGAGTTGAAAGACTTGACGAGCCCTGACGGAATACTGATTCCACAAGACACTGCGAAGGCGCTGAGCCTTGCGGTGGGAACAGTGAACGGTCTTCTTGAGACTTTCGCACTCGGCAAAATCGTCGGCACATTTCCGGGCGGTGATAAGTTGCTCGGCCAATTTAGCCGAGGAGGAGTGAAGCAGGCTCTACAGAACCCGACCGTCTTTGGTTTGATGATGCGGCTAAGCGGGGCGTTCGCGGGTTCTGCCGCTAGAGAAGGTGTCACGGAGGGAATGCAAGAGGGCGTTCTCGTCACGGCCATCGGTGCCTTCATGCAAGCCTCTGGCGAAGGCTTTGAAAACTTCACGCATGAAGTCGCAGATCCAGAGACGGGCGAGAGTGTCACGCTAAACGGAAGCGAAGCATTCTGGGCTCGAGTCTTTGAGTCTGCGATTGCTGGCGCTCAGGGCGGCGGCGGCATGGGCTTAACTGGTCAAGCGCTGACAGAAACGTCAGGCGCTCTTGGCCTTAACGCTGATCTTGTCCGTGGTGCTGTCAAGAATCTGAACAATCTGTCAGGCGTCCAGAAGGCTGGGGCAACGCTTAGCCGCGTGATGAAGATGAACAAGACGGCCTCGGAGTCTACCCTGCGGGAGACGAATCCAGAGGCATACGCCGATCATGTAAAGCGAAGTTATCCGCAGGGCGAGATCTACATCTCAAGCGAAGCCGTCCAGCGGTTTATGGGCAATGTTGAAGATCCTCGTTCGATTCAGGAGATCATCGCGTCCATTGAAGGTCTTCAGGCACAGATTGAAGACTCGGCGGAGACTGGCAACGACATCGTTCTGTCAATCGAAGATTACATGCTCAACGTGGCCCACACTCCGTTAGCGAGTGCGATTTCTAGGCACGTCCGGTTCACTCCCGAAGATATGACAGCGGTGCAGGCGGACGCTTTTAAGGGAAGCATCTCGGGCGCGTTGGAAGAGTCCGGCGAAGCAATGCTTGCGGAGCTCACCGAATCCGAGCGTGCTGAACTTGATGCGAAGGTAGACGCAGATCAAGAGTCATTGACTGAATCCCAGGCTCGAGAAGACGCATCGGCAATGATCTGGGGTCAGTTGCGCGGCACCTATGAAAACTCGGAAGCGTCTGCGTTTACAGAGATCGCCCTCGCTCAAATGGAAACGCGCGCAGATCGTAAGGGGATCTCGCTCAGCAAGTTGATTGCTCAAGAGGGTATGCCGCAGATCATTGGTCCGGGTCAGGAGTTGCCCGAGGGCGCTACCCGCACCTTCGACCAGCCCGCCTTCCACGGTGGCCCGCACCGCTTCGACAAGTTCAGCATGGACGCCATCGGTACCGGCGAAGGCGCGCAGGCGTTTGGGTGGGGGCTGTACTTCTCTTCGTCGCGCGGGATTGCGGAGTTCTACAGAAAGTCTTTATCTAATCCAAACGCCGAAGAGTATGCGGAATACGGCGGCATTACGTTTTCAGAAGATGCGTTTGGTGGTGATCTTGATAAACAGGCTTACGCAAAGGCAATAATCGACGATTATGGAAATTTTTTGCCGACTGGTGGAAATTGGCAAGATTTGGGGGTCTATCAGGCAACCGATTTAGCTCGCGTCACAGTGGAAAACATCGAAGAAACTGGAGACGTTACCGGCATTCCAGAGAACATGGATCTTGCGCTAATTGAGCTTCGCGAGGGCATCAACGAGACGTTTAACGCAGCAGAAGAAAAAGTCATAAGCGTTCGAGACAATATTGTCGATGAAGTGCTTGCGGGACGAGTGCAAATTGCTTGGGAAATTAAGCTCACCGAAGCGGACGAAACCGGCCAACTCTTCCAAGTCGAGATCCCCGAAGACAACGAGCTGATGGACTGGGACGCGCCGCTAAGCGAGCAGCCGGAAGCGGTTCGTGCTGCAATGATAGATTTCCGCAGAGAAATACATAACGACAATTGGTTTGAGGAGGTGAACGGGGAAGTAGTAGACAGGACAATAGACGAGGCTGTTGCAGACCCGAACAGCCGTATACATAAGTCCACAGGGGAGAGTTTCTACAACACCCTAGTGTCTTGGAAGGAAGGAAGGCCGGAAGAAACTGCACTGCTGCTAACGTCTGATGATGCCAAGAAGGCCGCATCCGAGGCGCTCGCCGCCGCCGGCATCAAGGGTCACAAGTACCAAGCCAACCAGATTAGCGGCGGACCCGGCACAGCCACCAACTACGTCATCTACGACGAAAACGCGATTGAGATTGCAAAGACGTTCTTTCAGCCCGAACGCGGCTCCATCGACCTATCAGACCCCGAGCTCCGCAACGTCGTCATCCGGCTAAGCGAAGCCGCTGATCGTTCTTCGTTTCTTCACGAGTCGGGGCATCTCTGGCTTGCTCAACTCGACAAGGACGCCCGAGTAGACGGCGGCGAGTTCGCTGCGGATCTCGAGACGATCAAGGCGCACATGCGCGAAGCAGTCGGAACGGATGATGTTTTCTCGTCTGAGTTCCAAGAGCAGTGGGCTTCGTGGACTGAAAACTACTTCATGCGCGGAATCTCTCCCACGAAAGCACTCCGCGCGGTGTTCAAGAAGTTTGGCGCATGGCTCACAAAGATCTACGGGGCTATGGAAAACATCCCTGGATTCCAAGGTCCGCTGTCTCCTGAAATCGTCGAGATCATGGATCGGATGTTTGCCACTCAGGAGCAACTGAAAGACGAGCAGGTTCAGCGTGAAGTGAGCGATCTGCTTGTCGAGGAAAAGGACGCATCAAAGCGCGCAGGCGTCCCAGCAATGGCTTTGAGTGAGGCCAGGGGCAGGGCTCGCGAGATCATAGAGAACACGCAGTGGCGGCACCTGAAGCCTCACAAGTACCGGCTAGCAGCCGCCAGAGAAGGCCGGCTCGCTCTTGAGGCAGCAATCCAAGACGACTTTGCGAAGTCATCTATGCACAAGCGGCGGCAGGTTTTGAATGCTCTGCTTGAGTCTGACGCAAGGCGCGCCAAAGAGAACGGGCTGAAGGCAGCTAATTTCGCGAACCGTCTTCAGACGAAGAGACGACTTTCGCGAATAGGCTTGGCCGGTCAAGAATACTTGCAGGTCATACTCGGCTTGCTTGGCCGTTTTGATTTGAACGTAAGCAGAACCATCAAAGAGATCGAGAACAGGAAATCTCTTGCTGAGTTCATTATCGAAAGAGAATCAGAATACGACCCGATCTATATCTCGGACAAGATCAGGGACGAGGCTTTCACAAAGAGCTGGAAAGAGCTGACCATCAAGGAGCTTTCAGAGCTCACCGATGCGCTGAAGAACATCGAAACGATCGCCGTTAGGCAGTTTGAGTTTAACGCTGCCGGTCAAAAGGAAATGCAGGCGGAAGTTCGGGCATCGTTGGTTGATGCGATCAAGAAGAACGTGACAGGGCGTGATCTACGCAGAGGTAATGCGCGACTTTTAGACAAGATGAGAAGCATATTCGTAGGAGCAGAGGCTTCTCTAGCAAAGATGGAAGCTATCTCTTTATTATTTGACGGGTTGGACCCCAACGGAGCGTGGTCCCAAAAGGTCTATCAGCCAGTTAGTGATTCAGTAGAGCGCCGAAACGATCTATCTGCCGAAAAGACCGAAGAACTAAACGCACTCATGGAGAGCTACCTAAAACCTCGAATCGAGGAATACTCAAAAGTCTTCGAGACTCCGTTCAAAAGCAGGCGAACAGGCAAGAACGTAGAGATGAACATGCTCGAGGTTCTCTCTCTGTTTTTGAATATCGGTAACAACGGAAACGTGCAGAGGATTGAAGACGGCAACGGCTGGAAACTTCAAGACGTTGAAGCGTTTGTATTCAGCAAGATGAGCCGAGAGGATTACGCTTTTGCCAAAGAGGCTTCCGAGATCATTGGTAGTCTTTGGCCGGAGATCGCAGCGGACGAGGCGCGCATTGCTGGAATCGTTCCTGAGAAGGTAATCGGTCGCACGATCAAAACTCCATTTGGAGATTTTCAAGGCGCTTACTTTCCAATCATTTACGATCCGTTCCATTCAATGCGGGCCGAAGACCTAAACAAGAAATCTATTAACGACGGGATCGTTAATCCGTTTGCCTCAATCTCTGGAAGGCCAGGAGCGGCAAACGAGCGAATGCGAAAGGTGAAAGACCGCGCAATCCTCTTTGACCTTTCAGTCATCCCTAACCATATCGACGAGATTGTGAGCAAGGTGTCTACTCGAGACACGCTGATGCAAGTTCACAAGCTACTCAAGCACGAAGACATCCGAAGAGCTCTTCAAGAGACGACTCTGGGGGAAGAGTATTTCTCACTCTTTGAGCCGTGGCTTATGGATATAGCCAACGACCGAGTTACCGAAAGCGCCAACATTGCTGGGCTCAATTCGTTTATGAAGCGTATCAGGCTAGGTGAAACAGCCGGCGCTCTTGCATTCAGGCTGAGCACACTCATGGGCCAGCCGTTGGGCCACTCAAACGCCTACGGTGTAGCGCGCAAGATGATCCCCAACTATGCGAAGTATCACGCAACGGTTATGTCGAACCCTGCGTTTGTTGCTCGTGAAGCTGAAAGTGTGTTTGAAGAGTCTGCGACGATTAGGCAAAGGATCAAATACATCGGCAGAGAGGCAAGGGATCTCAGCCGATCTGTAGACGTTGGCTCGATGAGCTTGGCGAGCAAAGACTCATCAACATTGGCAAAGAAGGCAATCAAGGGCTCTTTAACTACTGAGCAGAAGAGCAAAGAAGTCGCAGACTTTGGTATGCGTCTGATTGGCAAAGTGCAGGTGTATGCTGTCGATCTCCCGGTGTACTTAGCGGTACAAGAGGCCGCGATACAAGAGCTTGATATGTCGCCCAAGGATGCCCAGCGATTAGCCGAGAAGGTTGTTCGGCTTTCACAGGGCGGTGGCGATACTAAGGATCTGGCCGCTATTCAGAGAGGTACGGAACTCTCAAAGATCTTTACGGTCTTCTACTCGTACATGAGTTCCGTCTACAATCAGGCTGTCACGCTGGGATTGAGGACCGTCAAAGACAGGGGAAAGGCTGCAATTTTAGCCGACTTGACTTTTGCTCTCATCATCCCTGGCATCACATACGACTTGATGAAAGCCGCAATGGGTGGGCGTGGTGGGCCAGAAGACGACGCAGACGTTGTTGGCTACTTGAAGTGGCTGGCTCAGATTGTTGTTTCAGAAGCTATGGGCACAGTCCCAGTTGTCAGAGAGTTTGCGGGGGCCGTCACTGGTCAAAACGCCTTTGGGTTTGAACCGTCTCTATCGAGAGCTGTCAAAAACATGGGGACGTTCTTGGGTTCAGTTCGAGAGGGGGACATCGAAGATGCAGCTTGGGAATCGTTAGATGTTATGCGGTCGTTTTTGTACGGATTTCCTCCATCCTATCCAGTCGATAAAATCGAAGAATTTCTAAGGGAATAACATGACTATTTCAAGCCAGTTGAATCGACTATCCTACTCTGGTAACGGGTCTACGACTTCGTTCGCTTACAGTTTTCGCATTCTCGACCAAGCGAGTTTGAAGGTCGTCGTTCAAAGTGCGGCGGGTGTTGATTCCGTTAAAACGATTACGACTCACTACACCGTATCGGGTGTCGGTTCGTCAGTGGGTGGCGCTGTAGTTTTCGTGACTGCCCCGGTTTTAGGCGAAACGGTTTCTATCATCTTAGACCCTGAGCTCACGCAGCTCACCGACTACAGCACTGGCGGCGCATTCCCTGCACAGTCTCACGAAGACGCGCTTGATAAGCAGCTTAACGTCAACAAACGAACGCGGGATCTCGTAGACCGTTCTCTCAATCTGCCAGACGGTGACGTAGACGGATCGGGTGCGTATGACGCAAACAGCAACCGGATAACAGACCTCGCTACCCCGACAGGCGCTAACGATGCGGCCACTAAGTCTTATACGGACTCTGTTGTAGCGGCAGCGGTGATAGACCCTTCAGTCACCGTAACGCCCTACGCAGCCACGATACTTGACGACGCAAACGCAGCAGCGGCTCGGTCTACGTTAGGCGGTGGGTCTAAGGGCGTAGCGATATTCCAAGACGCCACGTCGGCTGACGTGATGACAGAACTGGGGATGACCACCTTTTCGCAAGATCTCCTAACGGGGAACGGTAACGCTCAGGCGTGGCGGGACGATCTTCTAACGGAAGCCCAGATACCCCTCGCAAACGTGCTTGATAATTCCGATTTTCAGGTATGGCAGTGGGGCACTTCGTTTACGTCTACCGTGCCTTACGCGGGCGCAACGAACGACGACTCGTACATAGCTGACCAATGGAAGTTGCTGTCTGACGGAAATGACATAGCAGACGTTTCCCGCACGGGAGTAAACGATGTTCCACAGGGCGCAAAGAGTGGAATAACGGTTACTCAGAACGCCACGGCAAACACGAAGTGGGGAATTTGGCAAGTCTTGGAAAGCCGCGTCTGTGAACCCCTCGCGGGGCTAGAAGTGACCCTTTCGGTTTACATCAAGACCGGCACCGATGACCTAGAGCACTTCGAGCTACTCGCAGCCGAGTGGTCGGGCACCGCTGACGACATCGGTACAAGCGACCCGATTAGCGCATGGAATAACGCTGCGGTAAGGCCATCGTTCGCGGGGGATTGGGCTTTTATTTCAGGGTCACAAGGGATAGCGGTTTCATCGGGGCCTGGGTGGGAGCGAGTCTATGTGACCTTCACAATGCCCGCGTCTCCAAACAACGTGGGCATACTCCTTTGCACTAAGGATAACTCTTTTTCTGCCGGTGCGTCGGTGCAGATCTCAGGTTTCAAACTTGAGATCGGTAGCACGATGACGCGCTACGAATCAAAACCGTACTCGGTGGAGTTGGCGCAGTGCCAGCGGTTTTACGCCAAGACCTTCCAAGACGAAGTATTCCCTAAAGACAACGTAGGATTTATCGGCGCGCTCGGAACAATGGTTAACGAATGGGGCGGCAGCAGTTACGCAGTGGCTTTGTGTTGGTCGCTTCCAGTAGAAATGCTGAAAAACCCAGCAACCGTTTCATACAATCCGGGTTCTGGAACGGCGGGGAGATTCAGGTCGGTCGCGGGCGTAGATAGGTCAGTCAACACGGTACTCGTTGATGACCAGAAAAAGGTAATGCTGAGCGCCGCAGGGTCGGCTGGGGGGATCGCTGAAATTTACTATGTCCAAGCAACAGCCGACGCTAGGTTGTAACCCCAAACCAGAATTTA
>TARA_R110000822_G_scaffold48935_1_pt1 | contig 10344 bp, 14 predicted proteins | sample TARA_R110000822 | Tara Oceans TARA_R110000822 (sample SAMEA4397666) | marine metagenome | biome: Polar Biome; feature: [SRF] surface water layer (ENVO:00010504); material: water (ENVO:00002006), including particulate matter (ENVO:01000060) such as... | depth 5 m | reverse complement strand
CTCCTTTTTCACATATTTCCTTTTCGGTTTTACTTCCGCTTTTTGAGAGGAAAGTAGTGCCTTGTATTCTTTCATCGTAAGCGGTTTGTCGTCGGGATCTTCTTTCGGGGTTTGCTTAACTGGTTCGCCCTTGTATAGAGATGTATCAAGTGTGACTTCTTCCTTAACTGGTGCTGACTTTCCCGCCCGACGTGCCGCCGCTGCATCTCGTAATCTTTGATCGTTCGCCAATTGTTTAGCACTACGTTCCTTTTTTGGTTTTTCTTTGACGAGTTTAGGAGGTGCGGGGATTTCATCAAACTCCTCCTCTTCACTACTGGAACTATCCTCAATTACTTCTATATGTTCCTTCTCGCTCAACTTCTCAATAGGTTTTCTCACAATCTTTTTTCTCCCCATTATATATATATGGAGAATATAAAAAAATTAGAGAATACGGCGGATTTTGAGTTGCTAAATAATAATATAGACAAAATCATTAACGAGGCGGTTTATGACGACGGGAGAGATTGGACGGAAGATGAAGTTGAATTATTTGTTAAACAATTCTGCGACTTTTCAAATAGGGACGATTGTGAGATTGATATGAATAAGTTAGACCCTAATTTTATTTCACTCGAAGATTACAAGGAAAAGTTTTACGGATTTGATGATGAAACTCTTAAATATATGGCGGAGTGTGAGAACAAAAAATTAGAAGACGCTCGCATTCCCCCCCTTATAGTGCGGAACGAAAGTGTGACTTTAACAGAAAGTTTATCTAATGTTATAATAAATGACGAGAAAAGTAGTCAATCAGAAACAGAATGTAACACAGATAGTGAAAGTAATTCTCGGGGATTTGAAGAAGCCGAAGAAGAAGAGGAAGAGGAAGTCAGCGTCTAAACCTAAAATGCGGTCAGCATTAGATGTCGCCCGTAATCCCCAACCTTATCAAATCCCGTTGTATTACCCCCCCTTTCCTACTCTTATAAATCAACAGCCGAAACAGAGCGGGTTTGATAGAGCAATCGCAGGGGCTTTAAGAAATTATCAAAATGTTAATTCTGCTGAATTAAGAAGATTGCGTGGAGATTTAACTGCATACCGCCAAGAACAACAAACAGCATTTAACACAAATGTAGCATACCCGAGAGCGACCGTCGATGTGGGGTCTTTTGATGGGGCGAGTATCGACGACGATACTAATTCTGTTGATTATAGAACAGCGGTAGAACCCGAGAGCGATTATACTTCTTCTTCATCGGCTACAACAGCGGCAGAACCCGACAGCGATTATACTCCTTCTTCCTCGGAGGCTTCCACTTTAAGTTTTGGGAGAGCAGAACGTTTAGTCGCAGAATTACAAAGAATGAATGCCCCGAGTGAGAGTGAAAGTGAAACGCCATCGGCTTTATATAGGAGAGCGGGTGTGGGGGCGGGACGATTAACAGAACCCGAGATGACGACCGACACACAGTTTTCGCCCACAGATGTTAGTGATTTTGAAGGACTAACTTCGGGGACATCAGTCGGTAGGGGTGCAGGTGGGGGATTTAAAAAAGTTTCATTTGGAGAACCTATGGATTTAACAGAACCCGAGAGCGATTTCGCTCCAAGAGCATCACAGAGCCAACGGGCGGCACGGCGGAAAAGTGGGAAAGTGTATGTGGATAATGCGGCGAATAGAAGGTTGGGTCGGGTGGGTCAGAGTTATTAAAAGTCCCCCAGTCCCCCAAGTCCCTCACTTTTCCAAACCCTTTTTCTTTTCATCTTCTTCGATACATCTTCCGTAATCTGTAAAGAGGTTTGGGATTTGCGGGGACTTGGGGGACTGGGGGACTTTGGTGATTTTAATATTATTATTCTCTTATTATATTATAAATGAAAATCAGGGAGATTGAAAACAAAGAATTACAAGTCAATAAAGTTGAGATGGATTGTGATAAATGTATAAAGGACGGTAAGGGGCGAAGCATCGCAGACCCTCTTATGAATACTTCACATTTCTATATCATTAATGGTGCGAGTGGAATGGGGAAAAGTAATTTAATCGTATCATTATTGAAGTCGCAAAAAATCACCAAAGATAAGAAAGCGAAACTATCTTATCGTAAAATGTTTGATAAAGTAATATTTGTATCACCTTCCGCCGCCACTATCAAGAACTCGCCGCTGGAGAAAATAGCAGACGACCAAAAGTTTGACGAATTAAATAGTGAAGTTTTTGACTTGCTGGAAGATATAGGCGATGAGGCGGTGGAGGAGGATAAACACAATCTGTTAATTTTAGATGACGTTAGTTCGCAGTTGAGGACGAGAGAAAATGAGAAAATATTAAATCAAACCATTAAGAACCGTCGCCATAAAAACTTATCTATATGGATTGTGGGACACAAAATTACAGACCTCGCCCCTTCGTTGCGATCCAATGCGAATATGATTTTTCTTTTTAAACCTAAAACCAATAAAGAGGTGACGGCTATACAAGAGGAATATATGCTTATGCCGAAAAAACAAGCAGAGGAGATATTCGACGCTACTTATAAATCCCGATACGATTTTCTACTGATAGATACCTCATTAAGGACGAGTGCCGACTTTCGCTTCTTTAGGAATTACAACGAATTGGTTTTTGAGGAAGAAGACAAAAATGAAAACAAAGATTAATCTTTTTGTTGCTATAATATATAAAATGGCAGGAAAAGACGTTTTCTCTCAAATCCGTAAAGGTATTGATATGTCGGGACGAGCGGAGAAAAAGCGACGCCGTGCGGGTAAGCAACTCCAACGTGCGAAGCGTAAGTTTAAGAAGGGCGATGTGGCGGGTGGCGACCGAATGCTCGGCAAGGCGAAAAAATCGGGTGTAGGTATGAAACGGGCGGGACGCAAAGCCATCGGTAGTGGTATGCGGGTCACCGACCAAGCACGGAGGGCGGGTACAGCACTTGCAACGGGCAATTATGCGGGAGCGGGTGCTGCTTTTGTCGAATAAATATTATATTTAGACAATATATATGGAAAATCTTGAATTACAATTACAAAATAATATAATAATGTTCGCTCGTCCCACCTACCCATTTGTAGAGGAAATTAACGGATTAAGCGATTGGTATGACGAAGAGGAGTGTTTTCATCAAGAGAATAAAATCCGCTGGGTATTAGATGCGATAAAGTTAAGAAAAGATATTAATATGGAGAGGCTGGAGTGTGAGTGGCGATTTTTGGTGCAAGATATTAAAGGTAATTTCTTATTTTCTTGAGAACTTTAGGAAAATAATTTTCAAAACAATTAATTAAAAAATGATTTAGAAAATTATTTTCTATGTATAGTATAAAATGAGCGATTTGGAAAACGTAGTGATTTGTGAAGTTGAGGGAAACGAGGCAATTAAAGAAAAAATTGATTTGGGAATGCCACAACCTTCCATAGGCATATCCCCGATGAGTTTTGTAAAGTTCTCCGTTCCCCGTCTTGAAAGAGATGCGAAAGGCAAGAAAGAGATGAAACCCTATGAACCAAGATGGAAAAATGAAAACCCCGAAGACCCCAACGGGAAAAAGGTAATGAAGTCCAAAGAAGAATATGCGAAAATGTATAATCCCGCTCACAAAGTAAAATGTATTCTAACTGGTAAGATTAATAACATTACAGTATTTGACTTTGATAAAGAGGGAACTTACGAAGACTGTATTGAGAAGCACCCCGAACTCAAACAAGCATACACCGTCAAGACAAGCAAAGGATTTCATATTTATTGTAAGTATAATCCCGATTACAAGACCACACAAAATGCGGCGTGTGGAATTGATATTAGAAACGATGACGCACTCGCTTTCGGCAACGGCACAAAAACCGAGTTCAATACATCATATGTCCTACTTGATAATGAGAAAAGACTGGATTTGGAAATGCCGAAATCGTTCTACGAAATGATTACTCCTCCACCAGTAACAAAACCGAAAAAAACAAAGAAAAAACTCGTTATGAAAACAACAGACGAGAGCAAAGAAGATGCACCCACTTTTGCGAAGAAAGTTCTACAAATCATCAAACCCGATATTATTGATGAGATGAATAACTTTCGCCGTATTGTGTGGGCGATGAAAAATGAAGGGTTCTCCCTCGCAGATGTTGAGAAAGTGGCGAAGAAATCACAGCATTACGATAAGGAAACTTTCGCTACTTGGTTTGCTTCCACTAAATTGTGGGACAGCAAAACTAACAAAAATAGTTGTAAAATCGGCACTCTTATTCACTTCGCCAAATTGAGCGACGAAAAGAAGTTTTACGATACTTACGTTCAACACAACTCATCGAGCGAGTTAAATAAAAGCGATATTGCTCTCGCACAAATATATTTGGATATTCTTGGCGACAATCTGTTCTACCAAGATAAAAAAATATACATCTACCTTGAAAACGAGTGGTGGTGTGATACAGAAGGACACTTTGTTAAAAAGAACTTCTTTCAAGAGATGACGAAATATTATTTGAAACTAAAAGACGAAATCAACAAACAAATCAACGAGATTGAAGGCGAGGAAGGTAAAGAAAATGATGTTGAGGAACTTCTCGCACAGATTGAAGAAATCAAAGAATGTAAATCACATATCTACAAAGTCAATACTTTGAATAACGTTTTGTCGGCTATTAAGACGCTGATGGCGACACTCAAAGAAGAAATCATATTTGATACTAACGAGGAGCAAATATACAACATTCACTTCAAAAATGGAGTATTTGACCTCAATACCAACCAATTCCGTCAAAGGAATAAAGATGACTACGTTTCTATGTATTTGAGTTGGGACTATGAACCCGAAATCGTCACAGAGGAAGCAAAAGAACAATTGTGGGACAGTATCTGTAAGATAGAACCGAATGAAGAGAAACGGACTATGTTGCTCTCATATCTCGCATATTCTCTTACTGGGGATTGTTCCAAACAAAAATATATTAATCTTGTAGGTTATAGTGCAGCAAACGGCAAATCGCACACTTTCAAGATGATGAGTAAATGTTTCGAGTTCTACACGCAACAACTTTCCAGCGACACATTCTGCGTGGGAAATGCGAAGAAACACAAAGAACTTATCCACCTTCACAAAAACCCAGTTCGTTTTGCCTATATGGAGGAAATGGATAAGGACAAAAAACAAGATGCAGAACTCATCAAAAAGGTCGTTGATGGCGACAAAATCCCAGTTGAGGTGATGTATGGGACAAAAGAAGATGTTAATATTCAAGCGAAGATTATTACCAGCAGTAATGGCGACCCAAATATCAAAATGGATAAGGGGGTCTTACGTCGAATGGTGATTTTGTATTTGGAGAGCAAGTTTTGCGATGTTGGAGAATGTGATGATAATGGTAAGTTATATTTGCCCGAGGGGGAAGATGTTCCCGAGAAACGCTACTTCAAGGTCAAGCACGGAATGGAGAAGATGTTTAATTGTCCTATTATGAAAAATGCGGTCTTTGAACTTCTCACTCGCCTCGAGTATAAAGAGTTCAAGGTTTGTAATAGCGTGATCGCAGAAACCGCCGATACTGCAAATATTCTCAACTCATTTAAAAATACATTTGAAGAAAACTACGAGATTACGGGAAATCCTGATGACGCAGTCAATAAAAATATCTTCTTGGAAACGATGAAACTAAAACTGAACGACTTGAAAAAGACGATTAGTGAGATGAAAGACCTGGGTATTGAATACAAGAAAGATAAGAAAAAGGACAAGGTGAAGGGGTGTTTTGTGGGATTGAAGGAGATCGGGTCGGGGGAATATAAAGGGGAACTATAAAAGTCCCCCAGTCCCCCAAGTCCCCCACTTTTCCAAACCTCTTTACAAATAATATAATAAATAATAAATAAAAATGAAAACTTTACTAACTTTTAAAATGGGGGACTTATAGTCCTCGGGGACTTTACTAATATATTAATATTTTTTATTTACTAATATATTTCTAAAATGTGTTGTATTCGCTCTCATCGTTCATAGCCCTTACTACTTCTTTGGATAAATACTCGAACTTAAATGTTAAATAACCAGTTGTGAGAGGGTGAGGGGTCTTATCTTCTTCAAAAACCCTTACTCTTATTTGCGATGGTCTTGCGGAGATTAAATATTTTACATCATTTTTTAAAAAAGTGTGATGAAATCTCGTATTGCCTTGCTCGGCAGTAATTGTAAAACAACCTAAAACAGCGTCGTCTCCGCCGTTATTATTAACACCTTGTAACGAAATAGCGATTGGTAATTCAACAGCCTCTGCGTCAATAGAAGCGTCAGCGAGAGAAATAAGACAATACTGACCTTTCGCATTTGATAAGTAAGCAGATTGTGGAATATTAAAAGTGCTTTCGGCAAGTCCAAAATTGGAAATATCAGCAGTTGCTGGGAAAACAGTATAGTAATCTGCGATTGGATAAACTCCACTCATATATATAATATACTTTTATAATATTTGAAAATCTTTTTTATTTATTATATCATTATAATATATAATGCCGCCGAAGAAGAAACCCCCGAAGAGAAAACCCGTTCTTAAAAAGAGACCTGTTAAAAGAAAACCTGTCAAGAAGAAACCTGTGAAAGTAACAGCACCTACAAATCAAATACAGCGACCACCCGTTTATCGTCGTAAGCCGAAAGTAACAGCACCAACAGCAACAATACAGCGACCACCCGTTTATCGTCGTAAGCCGAAAGTTAATTGAGTTCGGTAAGTATTTCAATCGGTATATAATAATATTGGTTTAGTTCGGGACGACCTCTGTCCCACCTTCCACCCTCTCGCAACTCAAATTGGTTTATAATATCTTCTGTTATTTCTATATTATAAAGACCATCAGTAAAGTTAAAAAGACAAATTGACTTTTTACCACTTTTCAGCATATAATCTATTTTTCCTTTGCTTATCATCGTTGTGGGGTATTTGCGGTAAGTATTTCTCCTACTTTTTAATTCAATCAATACATCTTCGCTCTCGTAATCCACTCGACAATTCTTCGCCGTTTTGCAGATATTCTCTCCATATTTGTCTTTTATTCTACTAAATAAATCATCTTCTTTTTGGAAACCGAAATCTAAATCTCTTTTATACATATATATAATCTAAATATATAAAAAATGGAGGAAATTGACTATGAGAAGTTTTTTCTTGATATGTGATTAATCTAAAAAAATAAGGTCTTTTGGTAGGTTCATTTTGTAGCAATAATATTGAACCCCAAATGGTGGGGTATATCCTTTTTTAGGTCTATCTTTATGGCTGAATGTGGGTCTTGTAAAAGGAATAATAATTTGTAGATCGTCTTTGAAAAGTTTTTGAAACCATTTCATTAATATTATTTTTGAAAATCCAATAATAATAAATGGTTTATCCAACTCTTTTAATCTTATACAACATTCCTTAAATGTGGAAAATGGAGGATTATCTATGACGACTGTATCGGGATAATCATTTTCAAAAAAATCTTCGTCTTTGTGGATTACATCAGTAAAACCCAACTCATTTAGATATTTTTTCTGTGTCCCTTTACAATAAAAAGGACACCATAACGTCTTGTCTTTTGGGATATAATCCTTAATAATCTCCCAACCCTTTTTATCTGTTTCGTAATTGTCTTTATCAACAGCGTTGCAGAACATCTTATATTTTATAAAGATAATAATATTGTAAGAATATATATGAAGGACACATACTATCTATTTCGTAGCAACAGACCCGATAAAAAGTTTGTGATGGTGATGAAAAAACATAATCATATTCATCACTTCGGCTCGTCTGCACATCGTGACTTTACTTTGATGAATGATAAATCTTCGAGGTTTTACCTGCCCGATAAAGACAAAAGAGAGAATATAAGACAAAATTATATTAATCGTCATAAAAAAGATCCGAAAGGAGTTCATAACCCGAGTTCTATGAGCGATTTAATATTATGGAGTGAGCCAACCTTACGGAAAGGCATCACAAAATACGAGAAAAAGTTTGGAGTAAAGGTGGTATTTAGTGATACAAAATTAACAGACGCTTTAAAAAAAAAATTGATTTAGATTTCCTCCAACCTCTCTAACAGCATCAAGATGGAAATTGTAAGCAAAATCCCCGAACCTAAATTGGTGTGGAATATATTTACGTATGTTGCGGAAGCACCACTAACCAAAGAAAAGAGAAAACAGATAGAAGAGTGGAGAGTTATTTGGAGTGAAAATGGGGAATATGGTTCTTTTCCAAGGTTCATAGAATATTCAGTTAGCGACAAAGCAGTTGAGTTTGAGGACGCAAAGGATAATCTGGAATATGATGAACCCAACCCTCTCTCTATAACAACAAAATTATTTGAAAATCAAGAATACGACTGGACGCAACAAACAAGCGTCCAAATAGACCAAGAATTATTTGATAAGTGGGACAAAGATAATGGGAATGGGTTTCAATTTTGGATAGAGTTGTGTGCGAGACGGAGTTTTGATGTTGGTGTAAAATTACAACTTGACTATGATATAATTCCTCCTCGTTATTGGGGTATTGCCGAAGAAGAATATAGAAAAGAATATGAGCGGTTGCTTTCCGCCCCTATGATTAATCTCTTTTAAAAAACTCATAAAAATATAATCTAACTATTTTTTACTGATGACCGAACCAATCCTTTTAGAAGAAAACAACCGCCACACATTTTTCCCAATTCAGCATCAAGACCTGTATGCTCTGTATAAAAAACAATTAGGTTGTTTTTGGACGACAGATGAGATAGATATGAGTAAAGATAGGGACGTTTTTGATAAACTTGCAGAAAACGAACAGCATTTTATCAAGTCTATTCTTGCCTTTTTTGCTGCGAGTGATGGTATTGTAATGGAGAATATTGTAGGACGCTTTATGGAGGAGGTGAAGTTGAGCGAGGCACGAGCGTGTTATTCTATCCAGACCTTCATCGAGCAGATACACAGCGAAACGTATTCACTTTTGATAGATACAATTGTGAGAGAAAGTGAAGAGAAGGACAAGTTGTTTAATGCTGTGGAAAACTTCCCCGCAATAAAAGAGAAGGCAGATTGGGCGACAAAATGGATTGGTGATCGCAAAAGGTCTTATGGAAGTCGTCTTGTTGCGTTTGCGTGTGTGGAAGGCATACAATTTTCGGGAGCATTTTGTGCAATATATTGGTTGAAAAAACGGGGTATTGCTATGAATGGTCTAACTTTCAGTAACGAATTAATCAGTAGAGATGAGGCACTGCACGTGGAAACTGCTGTGTGTCTTTTTCACAAATTACAGAAGAAACCATCAATAGCAAAAATAGAAGAGATTATCAAAGAGGCGGTTGAGATCGAGAAGCATTTTATTTGTGAGGCTTTACCGTGTAGATTGCTGGGAATGAATGAAAAAATGATGAGTGAATATATTGAGTTTGTCGCCGACAGACTGTGTAGCCAACTACAAATTAAAAAAATATTTAATACAAGTAATCCTTTTGATTTTATGGAAGGTATTTCAATAGAGGGCAAAACGAACTTCTTCGAAAAGAGGGTGAGCGATTATGCTCTCGCAACAAAGACTAAAACTGATGATGATTTTTCTATGAGTGTGGATTTTTAAAGTCCCCAAGTCCCCCAAGTCCCCCAAAATCCCAAACCTCTTCTCAAAAATCAATAAAAAAAAGGTAGTTATATTATTTCAAAATTAGTTTGGGATTTAGGGGGACTTCGGGGACTGGGGGACTTTTGGGGGACTTTTCGCAAATATAGGATTTTGTCATACAAATTATCTCCTTTAAATATATAATGATGAAAATTAGACACAAACCACGCCAAGAGCCCCACCTTCGCCCAATCTTTAAGACAAATCAGGGGGCAGGACACCCTTTAGTACCGACAAGAAAACCCCACCCCGATAGTAAGTATTTCAACGTCCGCACCTTTCGCCCAACCCCACCTAAAAGAAAAAAGAAGAAATAAATAATATATATTGATATTGTATAATGAGTGAAACAATCGACGGACATTACGCCAATCAGGAAGATGCTGATTTTGAAGATATTAGCGACCCAAGTTATTACGAAGAAAGCGGAGAGGGACAGCAAGTTTATTTAGACAGCGTTTTACCCCACGCGTATGACGCTACTCTTGAACCCTTCAACACCCAAGCATTAAACCCGAAGCGATACCAAGAGCAAGACCAATATGGTTTCCATCCCAAAATTAATAACGCATATCAATATACCTACAATAACACAAATGTTTATTTCCAACCACAAAACAGAGATTTAGCATTTTCATAAAAAATTGATTTAATTTTAACAGAATAATTATAGCAACAAAAATGGTCTGTTATATTTATTGTAAGATTAA
>TARA_R110000822_G_scaffold95140_2_pt1 | contig 10351 bp, 12 predicted proteins | sample TARA_R110000822 | Tara Oceans TARA_R110000822 (sample SAMEA4397666) | marine metagenome | biome: Polar Biome; feature: [SRF] surface water layer (ENVO:00010504); material: water (ENVO:00002006), including particulate matter (ENVO:01000060) such as... | depth 5 m | reverse complement strand
ATCTCCATAAAGTTCATACCACTTTACCAGATCTCCTATTTGAAACATCTTTCTAACCCCTTTTCAATTGTAACGGCTGGGCTCCAACCTAAATCTTTTTGAATCTCAGAAATATCAGCTAAAGTGTGTCGGGCATCTCCCTTACGCGCAGGAGCAATATTCCATTCGACTTTGTGCAAAGAATTAATATAATCTTTGATGTAATTCACTGAAACCGATGTTCCGGTTCCTACTTCATATGTTTTACCTCCGAATAACATAGATGACTGCATACAACAAATATTTGCGTTGACAATGTCCTCAACATGAACAAAATCCCGAGTCTGTTCGCCATCGCCGTCAAGTCGCAGGGGATTTTCTCTCTCGATCATTTCCATCCAAGCACAAATGGCAGTAGAATATGCACCTCCAAATGGTTGGTCTTCTGAATAAGCATTGAAATAACGTAAGCTGACAGTATCTAGGCCATAAAGTTCAGAGTATAATTTACACTCCATTTCTGTAATCTTCTTATGTAGGCCATAAGGTGATTTCGGAATCCCATTGCCATCTCCAAGAACAGCAGACGATGAAGAAAAAATTACCCTAGTTACTCCGTGGTTCTTTGCCCACTCTAGCAACACAGAAGAAACTAAAACGTTTTGCTTTAAAGTATAAGAAGGATTCTCCACCGAATATTCTACTCTCGGCATTGCAGCGAGATGAAAAACAAAATCGAACTCTTCATCTGGAAGACAATGGAGGATGTCTTCCCCATCTTTTAAATCTATCCCTACAACATCATAACCTAGTTCTATTAGTTGTTTGTAGAGGTGACTTCCGATGTAGCCTCGATGGCCTGTTACTAAGATATTCAAAGTTCCCTTTCCCAGCGTTCTATCATTTCTTCTAACATAGACTCAAAAGTATATTCTGGTTTCCACCCCAAGACTTCACGAGCTTTAGAGGGGTCACCTCTGAGATATCTCAACTCTTCTGGTCTCATAAATTTAGGATTCTGGACAACATAATCTTTATAGTTCATACCCAATTTACTGAAGACGACGTCGCACAGATCCCTTACTGTGTGGGATTCTCCCGTCGCGACGATAAACTCCTCTGGTGTATCATGATTCAAGATCATATGCATTGCTCGAACATAATCTTTAGAATGCCCCCAGTCACGAGATGAGTCCATGTTTCCAAGCTCCAAAACATCTACAAGCCCTTTTTTAATTTGAACTGCAGTTTTTACCACCTTATTTGTTACAAAGTTAGACCCGCGTCGAGGTGATTCATGATTGAACAAGATGCCGTTGCATGCATGTAATTTATAGGCTTTTCTATAGTGCCTCACTAAATTATAGCCCATTACCTTTGCTACCCCATAAGGACTAACTGGATCAAATGGTGTCGTTAACCTCTGTATTCCATCTTCATCCACATTGTTCCCAAACATTTCGGATGAACTTGCTTGGTAGAATTTTGCATTTGGACATAGCGTTCTATAAACTTCTAGCATATTAAGAACACCAAGTGCATTGGTTTGGATAGTAAAGGAAGGCATATCAAAACTAATCCTTACATGACTCATGGCTCCGAGATTATAAATTTCATCGGGCTGTACTTCTTGTATGATTCGTACCAAAGAGGGATAATCTAAAAGATCCCCATAAAAACCCTTAATTTCACCTTTAACTTGTTGAAGTCGATAATTTTGATTTTCCGCTACAGAATGTCTTCTGAAAATTCCATAGACCTCATATCCTAAAGATAATAGATGTTCCGATAAATAGCTTCCGTCTTGGCCTGTAATTCCTGTGATTAACGCTTTTTTCATTTAAAAATCTCCATTTTTGTTAGATCTGGCCAATCTTTCGTTGTCCATATTTTTGGCTCTGTATTTATTGCAGTCGGCAGTTTTTCAATCCCTCTAAGGGCAGTTTCAGGGGTCATATAATAGTGATAGCCTATTGTAGAAATGTTTTGGTCTCTCCAAGGTATATTAGGATCTCTGCCATCATATGACATTTTCTTTAGTAGTATAGCATCTTTTTTGTTATCTGTCAAGATAATTCCACCGCGACCCAAACTTAAATGCTTTCTATATTGAAAACTTACACACATAAAGGTTTTAGGAATATAAGAATTTTCTTTCCATAGTACTGCCGCATCGATGATATTTGTGCCGCCGAGATAATAATAATCCTGCCATTCGTCGTCTCTCCAAGTAAATTCAATCCCCAACTTAGCAGCCAAAAAAGGGATTGAAATATATGTTCTTTTCGGAATACTGTAACTTTTAATTTCTTGATGTCTAAGACACAATTCTATGGCATGAGTACAGCAGTCAACTGCCACTGCATAAGGGGAGCCAAACCATAATGCGATTTGTTCTTCAAATTGTTTAATTGTTTCAAAACTCATTTTAACTTACACTCCACATTTAAACTAATTAAAGTTCCATTAACCTTATCCATATGAGGATAATAAGCTTGGGAGTGGTCATCGTAATCTGAATGTTCAGTAGAATCCCACTCATAAAGTTCAACCTTTGTAAATCCACAACCTTCTAACAGAACGGTTATTGATTTAAAATCATAAACTGTTTTATGATAAATCCACTTATCTCCCATTGGCATTCTTCCATATAAAGGACCAGTAAAATGGTTTAAAGAGATTCCACTGGAATACAGACTACACATGGAACTAAAATCTGGGACTGCTAATCTTAACTTTCCTTCTGGAGATAAAATACGTTTCCACTCTTTTAGTAATTTTTTTATCTCTTCACAATCGAAATATTCAATAACATGCGAAGCATAAATTAAATCAACCGAGTTATCTTTGAATTGGTTTAAATTTGTTATGGATTCATAATCCAAATGGTCATAATCTCCTCCATCTATGTGAACCCAATCGGATCCAAAATTTCTCCAACCGCAGCCCATATTTATCTTAATCATATAAAGACCTTATCTATCTTTTGTCCCTCGTAAGGTCCGGTTTTATATTCATATATGATAGTGTCTTCTTCTAAAATTCTATAATTGTGACCCCCATAGAAAGTAAAACTAGCATCTCCGGGATTTAAAATATAAGTTTCTATCAATGAATCATCCAAATCATAAAAATAAACTTCGACGCTACCTTTTATAACAACCCAAGATTCTTGTGCTATGTGATTATTAAATGTTCGAGTCTTCTCTATATGTTTATGGGCTTGAAAGGTCTTGTTTTTTTCTAACTTTAACGTAGCGCATTGCATAAATTCTTCATCCGGACACAAGTCCGTTCTTTTTGTGATTTGATTTAAACGATTAACTAAGTGTAATAATTTTTCAGGCTTTAATCTAGAATATACTTTCATTACATATTCTCCAGAATCTCTTCAATATAAGGAAAGAAATTATATTTATTTAATACAAGATCTCTCCCTTCTTTAATTGCTCTGATTTCTTCAGTTGTAACTGGTCGAGTTAAATGTTCCAGCTTCTCCTTGGTAATAAGACTCTCTATATCAATATATCTATAGGAGCCTTCCGGAAGGAAATCTTCTAAATTAGGGCACCCCCAATAGATAGGCATTGTCCAAGATAGCAAACTCTCTTGTGGTCTAGTAAAAAAGTTTCTTCTTTTTCCATTTTCTAAAGAAAAAGAATGGTGATAATTAAAAAGTCTAGACTTATCCCTAGTGCTTTTTCCAGGCATCTCTACTGGGCCTCTATAGTTTTCAAAAAGGCTTGATAAACCAGATTTTCCATAAAACTCTATGTTAATAAGGCTTTGTGCTTTCTTTAGGAAATTCAATCTTTGGCGCTGTCCTAATGTAAATGCTTTGGGGGTGATGATACAGATGGGATTTTTTTCATCCTTTTTCATATCTTCATATTTAAGATCAGTTAAATAGTTATAATCATAATCTAGCCACCAATCTGAGTAAGTATGCATTGTATCGTAGGTTATAAATTTATCAACCTTGTTGGGATTGATTCGCAAGGGGCCTTGTACGTGCTCTGGTTCTCTCTGTAAAAAGATTTTTGGTTTTTTCAAAAATTCTTGGAACTCATCTTTCTTCAAGCTTGGGACTCCATCGCAAATAACCACTGTGTCGGCTTCTTCAATGTTTGAAACTAATTGAATATTTTTCCAAGTTCGACCGTTCGGAGATTGTTTAGATAGACGTGTCGACCATTGTTCCGGGGTATCGCCCCAGTTGTTATAAACTATTATTTTTTTCATTCTTCAATCCTGATTGTATATCTCTTTTGTCTTTTATTTTAAAAGAACTTTTTACCTTATCATCTATTAATAAATCATAATGTAGTTTACCCATAACTAATTGATCATATTTTACTCCCCACTCTTTTAATTGTCTCGATGTAAGTTCATAAAGGTTGGAGTAAATTAAACTAACATCTCCTCCAAATGTACTCATGCCTCTTGCCGTATAAATAATTATACTTGCTCCGTCATCATAACAACTGTTAGCCACTGCTATCATTTCGGGGATTGGCTTACATTCATAATATTTTTCTATACCTATTTTCTTTGTTTCTCTATAACACAAGGTGTCATCTAAGTCAAATGCTATAATTTTAGATTTCATAAAGTTCCTCTAATTTTTTTGTTATAGTTTTTCGTATTCTATGATCTATGTCAGGTTTTATTTTTAAGAATTTTTCATTAGAAAAAACATAATGACAACATATTTTTATTAATTTATCCTTATTATCGTTAGGGTTAAAGGTTGATGGTACCCATTTTTGCCATTTTTTAGATAAAAGACAAATTTCAAACAATTCAGATAAAGTTTTATCATTTTTGATAACATCCAAATAACACAAAGTTTCTATTTGACCAAACTCGGGGGCTATGTTGATAGCAGATAAGCCCAAATCAAACCTTTTACTTATTTCTTTATTCGTTAGATAATCGCCATTGTGTTCTTTAGATAAAATTCCAAATTCTTTACAAACAGAAACCATGTTTAATAAACGGTCGGCGTTAAAGTCACCAGTATTATTCATTGATCCCAAGTCTAATCCCACACCTGATTGTACCACCGCATAATCAATGTTGTTGAATATATCTTTTGGAGTTTTCTCTTTTAAATCTTTCAAAAGCTGGTGAAACTCAGAAACTTCAAACCTTCGGATGGCTTCTTCTGTTCCTATTTCAAACTTAACATTTTTATTAATTGAATAAATGTGATTCATAAATTCCAAAGTTTTGCTAAGTCCTTCTTCGTAATCACTATATTGCTTCCAAGGATCTATATGAATCAGATCAAGACACAGACTATCTACTGAGAAGGATGCAGTGCCATCATCTTGTATTTGACCTTGTGATGGGCCACCATGATCTCGTTCTAAAACAACGGATTGGCTCCTACTCTTTACAAATGTAGAGAATCTTCTAGTATTCCAGTTATTAACATAACCCCCATTGAAATCAACTTGTCGTCTCGATGGTATAAGACCGATAGATTCGTGTCTTTGTTCACAGAAATCTATTATAGCAAGGACAATATTTAAACTCATTGGTCCTATAAAATATTTAGGCATATAAGATCCCCGTATATAAAAAGAATTGGTGGAGTGCCTGGTTCCTAGAGAAGAGTGTTCCTTGTGGGGTTGCAACTCTTAAATCTAAAAAATTATTTGATTTATGAATAGAACAAACATCAATAGGTGTGCAATTAATAATGTTTTCTTCCGTGAGAGTCTCAATTAAGTCCCAGTTATCTCTGGTGATGATTTGATAAGGAAGTGAGAGTTTTTTAGCACTAGCTTGAATAGCTTTCGATAAGCCGCCGCTGCCAAGAATATAAATTTCCTTTTTTAGATTTTCCAATAATTGTAAACCAGCATGGTAATCAGTGTTATAAGCTATAAGTCGCCCATTTAAATTAACAACAGTGTTACTAGATCCAATCTGGCATACTTCTTCTGAAATATCATCAACATAATTTAATATATCTATTTTAAATGGCATACTTATAGCAAAACCACTAAAGCCCAAGGTTCTAGCTGACAGGACTGCCAACTCTATACTATTAACACTGTACGACCTATAGATCGCATCTAAATTATGCTTTATAAAGGCAGCATTAAAAAACCTACAACCGTTATTTCCAGATGTTTCGGCGAAAGACCCATAAATTTTTGTATCTTTATTTATCATCTATTCCCTCTAACATTATTTTAGAATTAAAGAATAAGAAATCTCCGAACTCTTTGCTGTGTAATGGAGCCATATTGAGAAAGATTAATGCTGTAATCTTCTTTACTTTTGACAAATCATAGCCATGCTCTATAATCCACTGTTCGTAGAAAGAAGCAAACTTACATAAATTCACAGTTTTTTTGTGTTCATAAGAAATTTTTCTATCTTTATTAGTCATGGTAAAATTGGATTCTTCTTTCATTAAACTGTAGGATATTAAAGTGCCTCCATATAATTTTGCAAGATCATAATAAACATCTCCAATTGTTGTTGAGCCTCCAAATTCCTGTCTCCAATCAATCAAATAAAATTTCTCTTTTGGTGTGTAAATTATATTATCAAATTGTAGATCTCCATGGAAAGTAGTCGTTGGAATAAAATTATTACAGACTTGATTCCAATCAAAGTCTTCTAGTAAACTATGAATATCTTTAGTTTGAACACCATTTACGCTGTGGTTTCCCCTATAGGACTCATCTCTTGGCAACAAAAATTGCTGTAATCTGATTATACTTTTATCTCTATAAAAGTTCTCGCATTGTTCAGCGAGGGTTCCAACATCATCACAAGGTATCCATAAATTTTTATTTGCAAAATCTAAAAAGTTCTTAAATACGTCTATATCATCTAATTCATATAAGGTTTTCCCTGCTATAAAATCATAAGAATAAATATGTTTACCGGTAAATTTCAAATCAGGTGTGAATTCGGACAATATTTTATGACGGCGTATTTTGTTCGAAACGGATTTTGTGTTGTTACACATCTTAATAAAGTTGTTATTAACTTTGTATACAAACTCCCCATTGAACTTTAGGATCCCCAATTTTTCAGTATCGTTAAAAAGACTTCGCGCTTTTACATAATTATCAATAGTACCTAAATCATACCATGTTAAATATTTTCCACGGAAATTCGAATATTTCTCTATGTCATAAAAAGCAGACACTATTTCACCCGACTCTACATCCAATTGTTCCCAAAAGGTATTAAAATCATAAATCGAAGCTACACCAATAAAAGCATTTTCGTGTCCGAGTTTATCTTTGTTTTTAAAAGAATTGATCTCTCCGTCTTTTATAGAAACTGTGGCATAAAGCTCTGGTATACTAGTTGGGCTAACTCCCAGCCAATTATCTTTTAATGCTGGTAGTGCCTCTTCTATAAATGCATCACAAGTCATAAAATAGAATGGTCTCTGGAGGTGTTTTTTACACTTATCTATTGAATAAGAAGGTCCTGTGTTCTGTCCTTCAAAATCTCCAACATCAACAAAAATAAATTTTCTTTCCGGGTGTGCAGCCAAACAGTATTCCTTGACCGTTTCTTTTTTATATCCAAGAGCAATAATTATATCAAAATCTTCCGGAACCTTTTCAATCATATGAGAAATAATCGCCTTATTATCTAAAGGCAATAAACCCTTATTTACTATGTCTGAAAGATTCGCCATTCTGCGGCCCGTTCCAGCCGTTAAAATACAAGCAGCATTTTTTTGATGTTCATAGTCAATTCTACCATCGTTACGTTGAGCATCATCCTCTATTCTTATTACATCATCAACTTCCGGAGTGGACACTTCTTGTAATACTAAATCAGTCAAAGCTATAACACGGTGCTTCCTAGGAGGAACAACAGTAAAAAAATCATTGGCGGTCATAGTTGTTTTCTCGATCTCACCGAGGTCATTCTCTAACCAGATCTCTGCTATTCCTGAAATTATATAATTCGTCTCTAATTTCTTTTCATGATATTGAAAACTTGTTCTGGTTCCTTGATTAATATAGATTCGTTTATAGCAATACTTATCATTAAGCTCTAACCACACTTCCTTACCCCAGGGTTTATAAATTGTCTTCATTAATTCTCCAATGATTATTTACTATCTAAACATAATATAACATTTTATGAGAGATTTGTCAAGATTTATTTTGTTTATAATTCATAAAATAAATCTTGTGCTTGGATTAATATTCTCCAAGATATCTCTCTTTATTTCTTCTGTATACATTGCTGCTTTAAGGACCACTAAGGGGCTTTCTAGGCCTTTTAAGATTACAGGGGAGGCTACACCTAAGGAGGTGCCATAAAGCCTGTTGTTCTGCTTTGCAGGGTCGTTATCTAGCACCTTCGAAAATAAGGTCTCGGGTAAATCAAATCCCAACAAAAATTGTGTGAAAATATGAGCGCCAAAAATAAAAGTGTTTTCTTTGTTAGTATTAATTTGATCTTTTATTTGGCGTATTTGTTCTTTGTTCTGCTTCACGAAATTCAAAAAACACTCTGGATCATTTATAAAATTAGTAACTTTTTGAACTTTGTTATTTTTTTGCGCTGATACAAAGACACAATGTTTATTAAATTGGCATTCATCAATAATTTCAAATCCAACATTTGCTAAAATAGCATATAATAGAGCTTTAGATAAACAATAGGTGTGTTCAAAGTTCATAGCATTTGTAAATCCATCATTTAACATATTGTTTATTAACGGAGCAGAAATTATCATCTTTCCTCCCTCTGTCAACAGATTAGCCATTGATTTAATTTCAGATATAGGATCATATAAGTGTTCAATTACATGAGAATGAATTATAGCATCAGGTGTATCTATCACCGTTGTATGATCAAAAAAGCATTCTTTTGTCATAACTTTCTCACTATCGGGGGCACCTGTAATATTTGTATCATACACAGTTATAGTCTTTATCTTTTCAGATTTTTCCAAATGATTTGCTAAAATTAAATGGGCGCCGCCTAGTTCAACAACATTTCCACTAGCGTGTTTCAAAATAAATTCAGAAAAATGTCGATGATGTTCCAGCCAGATTTTACCAACCGAGCCGTTGTGTGAATCTTTATATAAAACTTCTAAAGGTATAAGGTTTCTCACTTGGACACAATGACATCTAACGCATTTTGCAAAAATCATATCAACAAGCACATCCTCTTTCTTGTCCTGGCTTGTCACACCCATAAAAATCGGAAATTCTTCCATAACTAATAAATTCTTAATCGGGCTTTTACAATAAAAACACTGGTTTCTTTCAATTATTTTCATTTAAAAAATTTCTCTATTTTCTTATAATTACACATTGGAAACATCATTAATATTTGGTTGAAACCCTTGAAACACTGGGAAAGTGGTAGTGCGCAAAATATCGCCGAAGTTTACATTCACCACTGTCGTTCTATCAACTACCTCCATAAATCTCTCTTTCTCTTCCTCGGAAGACATTTCATAGATCTCTTTCTTATCTATAGGATTCATACCACTAATATTTATCTTTCCTCTCCAATGTTTGCACAATGAATGCACAATCGTCGGGGACCAACGATCAATCGTAGACAGCACATCATAACCATCATTATTATTTCTTCCGTCATTAGCTTTAGTTTCCCAGTCGCCAGTAGACCATCCTCTCTCAAGGGTTCTTAAAAACCACTTTCTGTTCCAAATTGAATTTGAACAAGAAATTCTATATACCCTCGGAGGTGGATTTTGTTTCTGTTTACAGAATTTTACTCCAGAATGCTCTTTATAAAAATCGACCCAACCTCGGCGGTTGGGGTCATATTGAACAGAATTCCATAAATCTATTCTTCCAACTGTCGGCGACATAATTTCTTTGCATGCTTCGATAAGCTGTAAATCTACGGGTCTTATTGTTAAAAGATCCTCAAGGCTAAAGTGAAAATAATCATCATCAATAGACTCAAAGAAATCAATTATAGGAGCAGACCAAGATTTTGGCGAGGGATCCCTTTTATCAGCAAGAGAAATAAAGTGCATGTTTTCATCTAAATCAATGCCCGGGTTCTTATAACCTAAAAAATAAACTTGTACATGCTTTCCCCAATATTTATTAAATAAATACTGATAATATTTTATCATAAAATTAGTTTCATCTCTTACTGGGATGTACATATTTAAGCTCTTCACTCTCCTATCTCCTGAATTAATTTGACATCTACTTGGTCTTTTTTCTCGTTTCGAAATCTTTTCATTTCTCTAACAACATTCAAAGACGCAAACTTTATACCATGAAGATAAAAGTGCAAAGCCGGATTATAAATAATTTCATTTTTATCAACTCTATAGTGGTGACTTTCTGGGTTGTGACAATCAATGTCTAGGGCTATC
>TARA_R110000822_G_scaffold3036_6_pt1 | contig 10379 bp, 8 predicted proteins | sample TARA_R110000822 | Tara Oceans TARA_R110000822 (sample SAMEA4397666) | marine metagenome | biome: Polar Biome; feature: [SRF] surface water layer (ENVO:00010504); material: water (ENVO:00002006), including particulate matter (ENVO:01000060) such as... | depth 5 m | reverse complement strand
CTGTACCAACGGCAACTGGCGCAAGACCACCGCCTGCAAACACAGCGAACATTAGACCACCTAATGCCGAGCCACCTTGTGTCAAAGAGACAGTAGTGCTGACAATACCACCAGTGCCAGATGGGTTAGAAAGATACTTACCACCTTTTCTAACATCGCGCGCGACATTGATGATGGCTTGCATATTTGACTCAAACTGTTTGCCATACTCAGGATTAAAAAATAAAGCACGTTTTGCTCTTGGTGATAACCTTTCATAATTAGTCAAATAAGTTTCTGTACTAAAGTTTTCTGCGAAATCATCACTTGCAATGTTTCCTGATTTTGCCCTGCCCATGCGCCGTAGATATGCTGATGTGACTATCTTTTGTTCTTCAACAGGCAAGCTTCTCATAACCGCAAGAAGTTGAGTAGCACCTTCACTATTACCATCAACTAGCTTTTTAAAGATAAATTCACTGCCACCTTTTGCATTTATAACATTAGATATCTTATCTATGCGATCCATCCCAACCTTGAAAAACCTATCGCCAAGCTTTAATTGATGCAATGCTTTGTTATTTCCTGCAAGAGACAACTCAATGTCTTTTGATAGAGTCGCATACAATATTTTTAATTGTTTAACATCAACATCTGGATTAAATACGGAATTTCCTATAGCTTCGCCAACGCGAGATCGCAATAGCTTTAAACCTTGATATTGAAATCCACTCCCACCACTAGTCTGCATATTGGCAAAGTCTGTATTTAATGCGTCTGCAAACTTTTTTAATAAAGGGCTTTGAATAAGTGTAGACTCAGATGTTGCTTCCAAGCCAACAATAGGTGTCGTAATTTTATTAATGTATGCCATTGTGTTAACTGGTTCAACAACATGATTTGGCGAGATAAGATCATCTACTTTGTTATATTGTGTAGACGCTTTTTCATAGAACGCGCTTTTAAACGTTTCTGCGCCATGCTTGATAGCATTGCCTGCAATCGTAGCATCTGCATCACCAAGTGATCTTGCAAGATCATCAACAGATCCGCCAACTGCGGTCTGAATATTTTCGGCATTTTCAGCCATAATATTACGACCACCTACAGTCTGTGATGCAAGTTGTTCTGATCCACGAGCAAGCTTTGTACCAGTAACAGCCGAGACAGGAATATTCGCTCTGTTACCGATTACTTTGCGCCAGTAAGCAATTATAGATTGTAGTTTAGCGTTTTGTTCTGGAGTCTTTGCGCCAGATAACATTACCCTTAATTGTTGTTGCGCCATCATCGGAATCATAACTAAGCCAGATCCAAACATTGTTGCAAGCATCGTCTCTACTGGATCAGCTTTTGCTTGCTCTGCCAACGTGAATCCAATACCACCGCCAGTACCTGACACAAGTGTTGGAAGAATTCCAAAGTCACCGATGTCTTTTGCAATATTTTGAGTTACTTCTCGACCAACGCTGATGTTTTGCATAGGCTTTGGCTTTAGCGCATTGGCAAGATCCATCGCGCCTTTTTTAAAAATTCCTGCGCCCATAGTCATTTCAGCTACTGTCATCAATGACTGCTCTTCTGGAGTTGGTTGTGGCAAGCCAATCCTGTCGCCAAGTCCATTAAAGCTTTCTCTTGTAGATGGCAATTCATATTTTTCAGGAAGGGCAAGATTTAAAGTGCCTGCAAGCACATCAGTAACCAAGCCATATGGCGATCCTGCTACAGCATTTAAACCAGTGCGCGCAGTAAGACCAACGCCTCTGCCGAGATCTAACAACGTTTCTTCAAAAGAATCTAGCCATGATTTTTCAGGTTGTTGTGGTGCAACAAATTGATCCTGATTTGGAACAGGCACAGTTTGGGCAGACATCAATTGCTGTTGTTGTGCAATTAGCCTTCTTTTTTTTTCTTGCTCAATCTGATAGATTTCTTCATCAGAAATTTCTCGCGCCATGCCACCATTTGCGGAATCCATCATTTTTATTCCTTAACTTTAATCATTTTTTTAATTGTGATTGGGTTAAAATAAATTGCGCCGATAGGAAGTTTTGCAAATTCTTCAGGGGTTCTGACAATATAATCTACTTTGTTATATTTCATAAATCTTTGTTTTAAAGACCTTACCCTTTCAACATTGCTAGCATAATCCAATCCAATGTTTGGATAAACGCCGATAGCCCATTCTTGCTCAGACGCATTTAAGTCGCCTTGTCCTGCAAGACGAATGTATGCTTTAACAGCATCTGCCGACTGCTTGGTGATGTCGCTAATTCTGCGCTGTTGTTTGCCAATATCAGTAGGTGTGTATTGCATAATCTGCTCATATTGACCTGTGTCTATAAATGAATTATTCGACATTGCTCTAACTGCGTCTTCCATTTGAATAATATTTCCCAACGCAAGTAACTTCGTTTCTTTTATTTTATCTAAATCATCTTGCGCCTTTGATGCGTCAACTCTTGCTTTTTGCAGTTGGGCTTGTGATAGACCTTGTCCTTGTAGTGCTTCTAATAATAGAATCTGTTGCCTTTTCGCTTCCAATTCATCTATAAGTGCTTGTTCTTTAGAAACTCTTGGCAAAATCTTAGGTTCTTTAGTAGTGTCATTAATAGTCATCTGCTGTGTTAGCGGATCAATATTGTATTGCGCGTATTCTTCTTTGGTTGGAACGCGATAAGAATCTTTTGGTGTTTGTTGTGGTGATAGTCTAGCGCGAGTAACTCCACCTAATGGTCGCTCAGGCATTGCAGGTTGACCATCTTGTTGAATGTATGCTTGCTCAAGACCTTGAATTCCTGACGAGCCAAAGAATCTGCTAGGCTTGCTTCCGTATGGTTGTAGTGTAGCGAACTGGCTTGGATTGTCTTCCATCATCGGTTCTGGCATTAACGCATTAATACCTTGTGTTTGCATCTGCTGTTGCATTGGCATTTGCTGTTGCATTGACATCTGCTGTTGCATTGGCAATTGATTTTGCATTGGCAATTGATTTTGCATTGGCATTTGCTGTTGTATTGGCAATTGATTTTGCATTGACATTTGCTGTTGCATTGGCATCGGCGGTAACGTAGACGGAATTGGTGTTGGTTGTAGTTTTTCGTCAGACTCAATAGCACTACCGACATTCGTCATGCCTGTATTGTTGCCATTACTTTGTGCAGATATAGCTTGTTGAATCGGTACAGATGGAACTTTATTTGCGCTAGGCGGTGTTGCTTGTGGCGGTTTTTGCGCATCAAGCCATTTGTAATATTCATTTGCATCAACGCCTAATGGGTATTGTGAATTAAATATATTTGCGCCTTCTTGAAGATCACCACGATCATTCGTGAATTGATACAGACTGCGCTCAACAGGGACACCATCCTGAACATCTTGCCTTGTTACAATTTTGCCCTTTTGACCACCACCGCCAACTTGCGTGACGCTTGATCCTTGAATTTTGTATAGCGTATCGCCTGCACCTTTGTACTCTGTCGGTATGTATGCAGAAGCCATTTGCTTGATGCTAGAAACTACTTGTTTGCTGTAAGCATTTGGCAACGGTTTGTCAGGAAATAACTGGCTAAGTCTTGGGAACGCTTGCTCATACAAAGCTTGCTTATCGGTCTCTGGTGCTTGCTCAATGATGTCTGCAATATTATATGCAAGTTGATTTTTGCGCTGTTCTTCTGCCTGTGTTTTCTGGCTAATCATAAAACGGTCTTGAAGACCATTTATCATTTTATTGCGCTTGTCAGCTTTGCCTTGTTGCATGGCATTGTAAAAACTTGGAATGTATACGTCAGGTAATTGCATTTTATATTTCCTTAACCTATGTACTTGTCGGTATCGTCTGAGCCATTTCCGTAATACCCTTTAATCATATCTTCCATATATTTTGACCAGATGTTACCTTTGCCAATCTTTGCAGTAGCTTGCGCACCACCTTTCAGCATACTTTGATTCATGTAATTAGTAAGGTAGTTTGAGCCTTCGTTTGCAATAGATCCAATGGCAGGATATCCGATATTAATGTCACCACGCATACGCCCTAGTGCGTCATTGTATTTTTGTGAAGCATAGTCTGCGCCGAGACGACCAATGTCACGAACAGCACCGCCACCAAGCGAATTACCGCGCATTGCAAATGATCTGTTGGCAGAGTTGATAAGTGAATCTAAACCAATATTATAATCGGGAGTGTTCTGGAAAAAAGAGTAGTCGCCTTGTCCTGCTTTATTGATGGCATCTTGGTATGCTGTAAGTGCATTCGTGCCAAACTGTGCAAATGGGTCATAGCCTGCAACATTTCTTCCATAAATATCTTTAGCCATAGCCATGTTTTGGTCGGCAGTTTTACCTATAATATTTGATGCGCCTTTGATGCCTTTGCTTGCCTGACTTGATGCGCCATAGCCCATCAGCGCATTCATCAACCAGTTGTCATCACTACCGCCTGTTGTGTTGTCGCCCTCTGCCATAATCCTACACCCTTGTATTTTGTTTAATTACATTTGCGTAAATAATACGCGCCCAATTAACGAACTTCAACACATTGAATCTAATGCAAGTGTGTTTTAACACTACACACTACTCTATTCTGCGCGCACATAAAATTTAACGCCTAATGTTTTTGGTCTGTTGTCGCCAAGAATTAAGTTGCCAGAATCTGCGCCAGAAACAGTTGCACCAGTGCCAGACGCGTCCATAACCACAATTGGTGTGTGTCTATGCTGTAGACCAATTGCGTTATCGCCAAAGATTGTGTTAAGCAAACCAGTGCTTGCATCAGCAAGATACAAACCATCGGCATTGTCGGGCAGTGACTCAGTACCAAGCACAGCAAACAGTTGCGGATACAAACTTCTGCTGTAAGTAGATCCCATCGCTAAAAAGCCTTTTGGCGCAACATTTGACAGCGAAGCAATGATGCCACCAATTGGAATCTGTACTTGCAATAGATCACGCAAAAAGTTAAAAAACTCTCTAGTCGGCGTGCCATCTTTGTTAACCAATGGAATGCGTGAATGTGGTAGCTGATTAATCACTAAGTCAGTTCCATGCTTGCTGTAATAATTTCTCTGCGCGAGTTGCCACTAGTGATAATCTCAAACAGGCGATTCTTGGTTCTACCCAGATTGTAAAATCGAACATCTTTTGCATACTCACCAGTCGCGCCCAGAGACACTTTACGATAGTTTGACCAGTTACGCCCACTGTCATCGGAATAACGCAACAGAACTTCACTGGTAGTGTTTGGCGGTACATCGCCAGTGTTCATTATAAGTTCTAGCACATTGCATCGCATCCACTGACTGTTGGTGTGGTAATACTGTGTACGTCTTTTACACACAAGTGTGTTGAAGGCATCATCATCTTTGTAGTAATCCCAATCAAACAAGTACAAGTTGCTCGTGTTACGGTCAATAAAATATTGATTGTTTGCCACGCGCACAACAGCCCACGCATTGCTATTCTTGCTTAAGAATGACTCGCGCCGATGCCAGATCTGTGTCGCCATATCATAGCAAAAAGTCATACCATCATTCATCGTTAAGCAGTACACAACATGACCGCGAGATTCCCACTGATAGCTGTGACAGTTAGATAAGTCTGCTGATTTTGATAACTCTGCTTCAATAGCAGGAGTGCTGATTGCTTGTGCTTGATAGCCATTCGCCATGTAAATACGCGAGTCATCACCTAGCCAAACTGGATTTCCACTGACCACTTGGATGCTGTTGTTTGCAATACAGCCACGCTGAATGATTGATCCATTGTTTCGTTGAAACTGTTGTCCTGCATTATAAAATATTTCAGTTGTTGATCTATTAAATACCCACACTTCGCGCGTAGTCACAGCCAAGCCGACTAGGATGTCTGGTGACGCTTCAGATGAGTAGGTATCAAACGTACTAAATTTAGATGCATCACCTACATCAGATGTAAACCAAAACGTGCCGTCTGGTCGAAGACCAATCATGTACTGATCTAAAAAACCACAGGCAATTGAGCCAAGAAAATCTGGTATCTGAGTCAGTGTGTTATTAGTTGTGTTAAACACATAGCCGTTTTGACCACTGTAAATGCTGATGTCGTAGCCTGTGCCATTTTGCATATAGTTCATGTAACATCGACCAGTGCCGAACACAACAGTCTTTGTGCCAGTTGCAGGAATCATTGAAGCACTTGCTTCGCCAAAGTTTACTTTAAAAAGTGCGCCATCGACCACTAAATAAAGTGTGTTGTCGACTACCAGATGCGCTTGCGTAGCACCAGTATCCCAGTTGCTCAGTGTGATTGCTCTGTTAGCAGGAACAGTCTTTAAGATTGCAACATTGCGTGCGCCATCTGATACCTGTGCTATCTCTGGAATGTAGTTAACTGTGTCTTGGTTAGCAAATGGAAGCGTATCGTCAGTATAAAAACCACCGAGTACATTAATTGGCTTGAGCATAGTTTAGCCGTTGACTATTGTGAAAGGTAAAAATGTTTGTGGTAGATGATCAACATTACTCAGCACTGGCGCATTGGCATAGGCATCGCGCAACATTGTGTCGTAGCATTCGCGCGCTTCTTGCTCATAGCCCTGTGATGGTGTCATCTGATACTCGTCAAGCAGATCCAGACCAAGTATGTAAACCATTGAACGTTTGTGCTTGTCTAAAACATATAGCGTATCGTTTGCAGAAGTTGCATTTACCCAACTAATTTGCAAGCCGTCTGCTTCAAGTCTGTGCATCAACATATTTAATATATCTATACCGCGCGTAATATCTTCACCTTCAATTTCTTGGTTACTGTCACGAATGCCAGTTCTAAAGAAGGATGCTTTAATAAGATCGCCAACAGTGTTCATATAATCTCTCTAAAAAAGATAGGCGGTATTTCTACCGCCCATCTTGGGTTACACATCAAAACAAAACAAGCCTTAGTTAGCCAAGATACGGCAAGCCAGTTCTGGTCGGATGGTTTTATAGCCATACAAGATGTCCAAACGGCATGGGAATGCATCGTTATTGATGTCGTACTGACGCACAACGCGCATCGAGATACCGTCATACACTTCGCGTGCTGTGAAGTCACAGCCTTTAGGCATAATCAAGTCAGCAGTAGCAAAGGTAAACGCATCCTTTTGGAATGCAAGTGACTGCGTAACATCTGCACTTGCGGTAACAAAAGTTGTTATCACAGCATTGTCGGCAGGAACTGCATTTACTGTCTGGTAAGCACCAGTTGCAGTGATGGCAGGATAGATAGAAACAGTACCGCCACCGCCAGTGTAGTCAGCAGTAACAACGAACTGTTGCAGAACGCCAGTTGACAGACGCGACTCAGGATGCACAGCGTAGACGCTAGCAATACTAAACACAGTGCCTTTTGGCATTGCGCCAGTACCAGTATCTACAATCAACGAAGTGCCAGATTGCGAAGCACCGTTGACTAAATAGCTTGCGCCTGCGCCGAACGAGAAGTTAGGAAGCAATGTGTTCTCGTAAATTGAGTCGTAGCCTGCGGTCTTACCGACCATACCTTTTTTGTACTGCTGTGCAATGGTTGAACTGTCTTGAAACAGACCTTTCAGCGAATCAACTAAATCTACGTTGTCTTGAGTGTTCAAGATCAATGTGCGATCAGATTCAGGCGCAAGATTGTCTGCAAGCTTTTTGCGTGCTTCCAAAATGTTTTTGAAAGTAACAGCAGAGCCGTTTTGACCAACGGCGTATGGAATATCTTTAACCATGCTAAATGCATCAGCTTCGATAGAAGCAGACAACTGAGCCATCGCAGGTTCAAGAATACGCTTGCTGAAATCGTCAAGTGACAAAGTCAGTTCGTTAGAAGTGAAGTTAAGATCCACACCTTTTTGTGTAGCAACTTGCAGTGTGGTTGATGTTTCTACTGTGTCTTGTGCAACAAGAGTAGCACCATCACGAACAACGTACTTGTTCGGTAAACGGATACGAAGACTATCACCAATCTTTGCGCCCGATTGGGCAAAAGACGAGTCATAGGCACGATTCATCGAGCCAACGAAGTTAAGCTTCTGATGTAGAATGCGTAAAGCTTCTTTGGTGATGACGGAACTGGTGAGAATTGTATTTGACATTAATTATTTTCCTTACAAATTGATTGATTATTAGCGTTTAGAGAGTTGTTTGTTTCGCCATGCCATAAATTCATCAGTCGACATTTTTTCTGGGTTTTTATTAACAACAGAACTTCTTGTAGACATACTTGGAATTGGTGATGGCGCATTTGATACTTTAGAAGGTTTCAATCCGCCTGCGGATTGTGCTTGAGAAATCTTTTCACTGATCTCGCCAATAGCTAGAAATTGATCACGCTGTGGCATATTCGCCACGCGATACGCGATATCTTTATATGTTGCCAAGAAATATGCGACCTTTGCACCGTTTTCATCTGTGCGAATGGCAGTAGCCATCGTATCGGTTATAGGCACATCGTTTGCGTACACTTTCTGTTGGTAGTCAGGAAATTCTGACATAACTTCATACTCGCGCATTTTAAACTGATTAACTGTCTGCGCTGTAGACTGCTGTTGCTGATACTCAGCCTGCTGTGCCATTGACTGCGCCAGTGTGGTGTGTACCTTGTAGTCTGCCAGTGCTTCTAGATAAGCTTCTTGATCATAATCATGTTGCTCTAGTGTAGGCTTGCTGTACTGTGGCACTGCTTGTTGCTGTGCTTTTTGTTGAGCCTGCATACGCCAGAAATCGCGCTCTCTTTCTGCTTCTCGCCGAGCCTTTGTGATCTCGTCAATGCGCTTCTGTACCTTTGGTCGTTTTGCGGTTTCCGAATCATCCGCATCATCGTCTTGGTCTTCAGCGAGTCCTTCTTCTTCGGCAATTTCCGATTCTGCCTGTTCTGCTACTTCATCAGTAGCTTCGGAGTATGGCGTTTCTTCAAACGTTTTTTCATCAATTTGCATAGGATACCCTAAGATTTTTTAGCCCAATGAAACTCATTGGTAAGTACGCACAACTTATGGCACACAACGACATCAAGTCAATATGTGCCTTTTATTGCATATCATTTCTTTGGTCTGTACGCACTACCCATCAGTAGTTCGTGTGCTTTTTTTATCGCATCTTTACCATAGAATTTGATGGTCACTTCGTCTTCGCCTTCCGATTCGTCTTCTTCATCGTAGTCGTCTTCTTCAGCGTAGTCGTCTTCTTCATCGTAATCGTCTTCTTCTGGTTTGACGTATTGAGAATCCTTGCCACCATGCTTCATGGCTTTGTGCTTGGTCAGCATCATCTCAATCTGTTGCATCATTTTTTTATTCATTGTTATTCCTTAAGTTTACGGAAATTCTCTATGGCTTGACTTAAATTATCTACCCATTCTTGGTCAAGATATTGAATTGGTGGATCTAGCATTGCCATATATGTTGGATTATTTATAGATTTTATATACTTTGTTTGCATTAACTTAGAGAAGTCAGGAAATACAGTTTCATATGGTAGTTGAATGCCAAACGTACCCATTGGTGAGCCTGCTATTTGACTATTGTATGTGTTGTGCGTTACGCTTGGATTGATAATTCTACCGACTTCAGGATTATACTTACCAATCGCAAAGCCAGACGACATATCTGGTGCATTCAATAGTTCTGGTGCTGTGTTGGCAATACGCAACTTACCGATGTCTGGGATTCCTTCTACAGACTGAATTCCTTTTTTGTCCATCATTTTCATAAAGTTGGATCTGTTGCTACCAGATATGCCTGCTAACCAGTTTGGCAACTCATCACTGTTAATGCCAACAAAGCCACGATATGGATATGTAGTAACTCCAGTTTTTTTATTTCTAATGGCAAAGTTGCGTATATGTTTATCTATATCTTTTGCTGTTTTTGCATTAATACGACCAAGAGATCCTGAAAACAAATCAGAAATCATTTTATTAAAGTCTACGGCTTTCCCACTCATTAACAGGTGATTGCTATAGACTGGAGATCCACTTTCAGCCAATTCATTTAATTTGTTTAATAGACCTGTAGATGTTCCATATTCCGATGCCATGATGCTTTCTGGGTTATCCATCATCCAATCACCACCGCCCTGTTCGCGCACAGGAACAGATAGTTTTCTGCCGTCAATTGCTTCGATAACTGATCCTGCGTTTGCCCTGTCTCCAGTCCATCCAAGCATATGTCCACCTTGCAAGGCAGACGGATCGATAACCTGTTTATTCTGTACATTAGGATTAACAATTTTTCTGGTTACGATGACATCTTCTGGCTTGTATGGCTTTACAAGACCACTGTATCCACTTGTGTTGCCTTTTATTCTGCTTGGTGTGGCAGTCACCGATGGCAGTACATTGCGCAACGGCTTGGCATCCTGAGCAACTGCGCGCGCTCCCTTTGCGCTTTTAATAGCATC
>TARA_R110000822_G_scaffold43935_1_pt1 | contig 10385 bp, 18 predicted proteins | sample TARA_R110000822 | Tara Oceans TARA_R110000822 (sample SAMEA4397666) | marine metagenome | biome: Polar Biome; feature: [SRF] surface water layer (ENVO:00010504); material: water (ENVO:00002006), including particulate matter (ENVO:01000060) such as... | depth 5 m | reverse complement strand
TTTCTTGCGTATTATATAGTATAAAAACAGGCTCTCAGATCCATTTTAAGCCGATTCTAGGTGGGTTAACGGTCTTTACTCACATTAGTATATAAAAATGATTCCCTGCGATCTGGACGTGTCAACCCCTAAAATGAGGAACAGAAAAAGAACAAACAGTGAACGAATCATAAACAGAAAACCCTGACAAAATATGATAAGTCAATAGCTATTTTCTATTTGTCCTAGTAATGGGAGGGAACAAAACGGGAACAGATTATTTATGGGAACAAAACGTGAACAATCTATTTTGGGGAACAAAAGGTGAACGAATCATGAACGGGAACAAAACAAGAACAAAAGGTGAATAAATAATTATGATAAATTGTATTGAGTCAAGGTGGTATTTTGACACGTTGCGAATCAGTTGCATTTATGTCACTGTTGTATTTATGTTACACTGTCTCAAATATATCACTGTTACTAATATGTCACACTGTTGCATATTTATCACTGTTGCATATTTGTCACACTGTCACATAAATGTCACTGTTGCATTATTGTCACTGTTGCATAATTATCACTGTTGCAAAAATGTCACACTGTTGCATTTATACCCCCACCGATGGAAAATGACCCCACCAGTGGAAATAGAGAGTCGACCCCCCACCGATGGAAAATGATTTTACTTGACCCCACCGATGGAAAATGGCATACTGATTCGTATAAACCAGAGAGGAAATATAAAATGACTGATACTAACAAAGAAGATACAAAATACATAGACAACCCACCTACTATAGACTTAGAGAAACTACTTAGAGATAGATTGAAGAGTGATGGTATCTCAGAAGAGTGGATGAAAGACCATTTAGAGGTGATAGTATGAGAGATATAATAATAGAAGATCCATATGAGGTTAAGGTGGACAGGAAAATAGATATAGATGTGACTTTTACTCTACTTGAGGATGGTGACTTTGAGATGTCAGACTCTGATTGTGGTAGGGTAATAATGGAGCCAACTAAATGTCCAGAGTTTAAACTTGTTTCATCTACCGACCCCGATGGAAATGAAGTTGAGCTATCAGATAAAGAATTTGATGTAGCTATGGATAAGGTTATAGATGAATATTGGGATTGCATGAAGGATAATAACTATGGAATGTAAATTAAAAGAGTGTGAGAGATGTGGTGACAAAGTGCCAGAAGAAGAGTTAACTGAAGATGCAGGAAAATGTTTGGCCTGTTGGTATAGAGAGGATAGTTAAATGACTAAACATGAAGAGCTTATAGAGTGGTTAAAGACTTGCCCTGTAGATTACTATCGTCATGGCACAATAAAATTAGCGCATATACCAAGTCAAATTATTGTTACATTTGATGTGAATCAGGATGATTAAAAGACGTAACCCTGTAGCTAAGATTTTGTATAGACCTAAGTTTAGACTTAGAGTTATAGCAGACAAAACAAAGAGCCTATTCAGAAAAGCTAAACATAAAAAGAAGGATATTATTAATGAATGATGGAAGCAATGTATATATAATAGCACTACTAACAAACGAAGATTTTATAATACCATTAGATGTTGGTAGAAAGTATGGAAGGATTGCGGCTATGAATAGAGCTGAGATGTTAGAACAAAACTGTTGGCTAGAAAAGGAATCACTTGACGGCAAGAAGTTCATAGCGTACAGTAAGAATCAGGCAACATAGGAGAATAAAATGTTAGATCCAATTATGGTAAGTAATGTACTAGGTGATGAAGTAGGTAAAGAAGTCACTGTTAAGTTCCTTAAAGACAACGATGAGGAAAGAACCTACACTGGTTTAATTAACTCAAAGGTAGGACTTAAGAATAACGAACGTGGTAAGACTACCACTGAAATGTTTGAGAAGCATGGCATAGTTCCACTGAAAACTTTAGGTGGTTATAAGTCTTTTAAGGTCCACAGGGTACTTGCAATGAAGACAAGCGATAGACATATCTACTGTATGGGTTCGCATATAGAGGACTAATTTTTAGGAGAATACCGATGGAAATTGAGAGTAATAGGATATTAAAATATAGCAATAACAAAGGTTTTATTTATATACTTAATATTATCCGAAACCTTATGGGGAAAGTGGACGGTGTTGATAAGACTGACCCCGTTGATGATTGGGCAAAAAGTATAGACAAACTACCCAAGCCAGTTAAGAAACCACCAGTTAAGAAAGATGGTAATATGGATGATAAAAAGATACTGAAGATGTGCAAGAACATAGCATTTAAGTATAACAGGCCATACTTACACGAAGATATAATGTCAGAATGTGTACTTGAGTGCTATGAGCAGATAGAAATAGGCAACACCCACCCTGCTAACTTACATAGAATGGCTAATAGAAGGGTGCATGACTTTGTTAACTTAAAGTCCCTACCCGTTAGTGTACCTATAAGAGAGGAAGCTAGGACTATAGCAAGGGGTAATGAAATAAAAGTAACGTCTATGAATGAAAATGGTATAGAGAACTTATCAAATGCCGTAAGGTCAACATACATTGACATAGAGGGATATGAAACTCAAACTCAAGATCATGCTATAAAGTATGAGAGTGATGAGTACTTCAATCACATAGTGAAAGTAGCTAAGTTCTTTCTTACACCTACACAATGGAAAATAATACAAATGAAATACTTACAAGATATGTTTCAAGTTGATATAGCAGATGAGCTAGAATGTACACAACAATACATATCACAAGAGGAAAATAAAGCACTTGAAACAATCTGTAACAAATCTTTACTTGTAGAAAGAGGAAAAATAGTGCTATATAATAAGTATGAACCTTAAACGTAAGTATAACGTAAGTTAAACTACTACTAGTACTACTAGTAAGTAAATAACGTAAGTTAAAACTTAAGAAGGAAGTATAATGTCAGAGATAATACATAAACCATGTCCTTATGTAGATTGTGAATCAAGTGATGCCTTTGATTACAACAGTGTAAAAAAAGTTGGTCATTGTAAATCTTGTGAGAGGGCTTATCCATCTAAAGAAGCTATGTTTAGTTGGGCTAAAGATAAGTACCCTCTAAAAGAAAGGAATAATATGAATAACGTAGTAGACTACACACCTAAGAATATAGAAGATAGTGGTACGTGGAAATACGAGCCTCTGCGTGGTATTAAGGCTTCCACTATGCAAGACTTTAATGTTAGAACCTATAATGACAGGCAGGAATACATATACCCCAGCGGGGGAATTAAGGTTAGGAAGCTGTCTGAGAAGGTGTTCTACACAAAAGACAACTTTAAGGGTGATGAGCTATTTGGTATGAATATGTTTACAGCAGGTTCAGCTAAGATAGTTACAGTAACTGAGGGTGAACTTGATGCTTTATCTGTAGCACAGATGCTTAAGAGTGGTTATTCTAATCCTGTAGTATCATTACCATCTGCTACTCCATCCAAGAAATTGTGGGAGAGCTGTAAAGAGTGGTTAGATAGTTTTGATAAGATAGTTCTGTCTGTAGATAACGATGATGCAGGTAATGCTGTAGCTGATAAGATGGCTAAGTTGTTTCCTAATAAGATCTACAGAGTGCCACATGATAAGTACAAAGACGCTAATGACTTTTTACAGGGTAATGCAGGTCAGGAGTTTAAGTCTGCTTGGTGGAATGCTAAGAAGTACACACCAGAGAATATACTTAATACAACTGATCAGTTCTTATCTTTATACCATGACACACCAGAGCATCAGTATGTTCCCACAGGTATAAGGGCCTTAGATGAAAAGATACTTGGTTTAATGCAGGGTCACTTTACAGTTATTAAAGCACAGACAGGTATAGGTAAGACTGAGGTTATGAGATACTTAGAGTACACCTTTCTTAAGCAAGGTATTCCAATAGCCGCTTGGCACTTAGAGGAGACTAAACTTAGGACACTGTTAGGATTAGTATCCTATGAGCTTAAAGACAACGTGACTAGAAGGGACTTAATAGATGAGAAGAAGTTAGAGGATAAGGTAGTAGATGCCATAGAAGCTATTACTAAAGATGAGTTATTCTACCAATTCTACCTTGGTGATGGTCAGGGTGCAGAGGAGTTGATAGATCAGATACGTTTCTTTAGTCAGGCTTGTGGTTGTAAGTTCGTATTCTTTGAGCCTATACAGGATGTTGTTGCAGGTAGGTCAGAGTCTACTAAAGAGGAGTTACTTTCAGATCTGTCTATACGTTTATCTAAGTTAGCTGCTGAACTTAATGTTGGTATTGTTACTATTGCACACACTAATGAGGATGGTGATCCTAAGTACTGTAAGATGATAGGGCAACGTGCATCAGTTATTATAGACTTACAAAGAGATAAGGAAGCTGACAACGTAGAGGACCGTAACACTACCTACCTTAGTGTACAGAAGAACAGACCTTGTTCAGAAGAAGGACGTGCAGGTAAGATGAGGTTTAATATGGAAACATTTACTTTAAGGGAAGTCATATGATTTTTGATATAGAAACGGATGGTTTACTTGACGAGATGACTAAGATTCATGTTATGTCATACTCCACCGATGGAAATAAAGTGTATCATACGCATGATTATGATGAGATGAGAAAGTTGCTATTGGAAGCTAACGAGCTTATTGGTCATAACATAGTAAGGTTTGACATACCTGCGGTGGAAAATGTGCTTAATATTAAGGTTAAGGCTAGGCTAATAGATACCTTAGCTTTATCTTGGTATCTTAACTACAGTAGGCCCAAGCATGGGTTAGGTGGTTATGGTGAGGATTATGGTGTACCAAAACCAGAGATTGAAGACTGGATTAATGCAACCCCTCAAGAGTACGCCCATAGGTGTGACGAAGATGTTAAGATTAACAATAGGTTATGGAGGGATTTATCTTTTAAGTTGAGTAAGTTGTACTCTGATCCTGCTGTTGAAAAATCTCTTATAGACTACCTTACTTTTAAATTAGACTGTGCTAGAGAACAAGAGGCCCTACGATGGAAATTGGATATAGATAAGGCTACCTCTTATAAAGAACAATGGGAGAAGCTAAGAGAAGAAAAGGTAAACCTTCTAGCTGATGCTATGCCAAGAAAAGATCTTACTAGAGTAGTTAATAAACCTAAAGTTATGTATAAGAAAGATGGAGAACTTAGCTCTCATGGTGAGCGTTGGGTTGCCCTGTGCAAAGAGTATAGAATGCCTTTTACGACACAAGCATTTGTTGTTAAGGTAGGGGAAGATCGAGCTAACCCTAACTCCACAGACCAAGTTAAAGATTGGTTATTTTCTATTGGGTGGATACCTAAGACTTTTAAGTTCTTGAGAGATAAGAATACTGGTGAAAATAGAAAGATAGAACAAGTGAGAAAAGGCAGTGAGTTATGCCCCTCTGTTAAAAAACTATCTAGTGTAGACAGTAGAATTGATTTATTAGATGGACTAAGTGTTTTATCTCATAGAATAGGTGTAGTAAAATCTTTTGTTGAGTGTGAGAAAGATGGGTATTTAAGAGCTACCATTGCAGGTTTGACAAACACTTTAAGGTTTAAACACGCAAGGCCCTTAGTTAATTTACCATCTGTAGATAAACCATACGGTAAAGAAATACGTAGTTGTTTAACTTCACCAGAGGGTTACACATTGTGTGGTGCTGACATGACTAGCTTAGAAGATACGACAAAGAGACACTACATGAAACCACTAGACCCTGACTATGTAGATGAGATGTCTAAGGAAGGCTTTGATCCCCATTTAGACTTAGCTAAACACGCAGGTTTAATAACTCAGTGTGATATAAATAAACACAATTCTGGGGAGAGAAGCCTAAAAGATCTAAGGAAGAACTACAAAGTTGTTAACTACAGTGCTACTTATGGTGTGGGAGCCTCTACGTTAGCTCGTAACACTGGTATGTCTAAGTCTGAGGCAAAAATGTTACTAGAAGCGTTCTGGTCACGTAACTGGTCTGTAGAGGGCGTAGCTAAAGATCTAGAAGTTAAGGATTTACTTGGTTTTATGTGGGTTAAAAACCCAGTGTCTAAGTTCTGGTACTCTTTAAGGAATGAGAAAGATAGGTTCTCTACCTTAAATCAAGGTACAGGTGTTTATTGTTTTGATAATTGGGTTAAGATTTGTCGTGAGAAGAACTTAAGAACTGTAGGTCAGTTTCACGATGAGGTTATAGCTATAGTAGAAAGGGGAAAAGAAGATGAGGTGATGACTATTATGAACAATTCTATAGAGGACTTAAACAAAGTGTTGAAGTTAAATGTTCCCTTGGGTATGGAAGCTCAGTTTGGAAACACATATGCTGATATACATTAAAATAAATTAATTATTTACTTGTATTATTCTGAAAAATAGTGCTATATAGTAAGTATCAACTAAAGAAAAGGAATCCGACAATGGCTAAATATGTTATGGAAATGGTACTTGAGTACCCAAAAGTATTTGAAGAGAACTTAGACATGGGTGACCATGATGGGCCTACTGCCGCACAAGCGGTTGCTAAAAAGGGCGGTCAGTTTGTAGTCAATGGTTACTTTACTAACGAAGATCAGATTGATCAGTTATACGGTGATGGACTTGATCCTTCCCCCATGAACTCCCCTAGGATTATACAAGGTAACTCAGAGTTTGGTATAGGTAAGTTTATGAAACTCAAACGTTATAAAGACAACATTAAAGTGTTCCAAGATAAGTTTGGAAAAGATGTTGAAGTTGATTACGGTGGCACACCTAAAGTGGTTGATCTTACGAAAGGGGAAGACAATAAGCGTATGTGGTCTTTTGATGATGATGGCCCTCTAGGTAATGGCACTAAAGCTAAAGTGCAGTTTGAGACTTACCGAAAAGGGGTAGGAGTTAGGCTTATGAATATTGGTGTAGTTAACCATGTTAAATATGAATCTAGCTCTGTTATGTCTGAAGACGACAAACTATTTATGGTGGACTAAATGAAACTTACTATTATCTTTGAGAGTGAAGAAGAGTTTGATGGTTACGATGGAAAAATACATTTAGAAAGGACTGTAGTAAAAGACTTAAATCAGTTAGCTTGGGCTTTTCACGAAGCTACTAAAGCAGTTGGTTTTGATTATGTAAAAAGTGTAGCCTTTGAGAAAGATAATGGTGAGATGGTTTGGAGTGAGTTCTGATGGATAAGGGAAAGGTTCTGATTGATGGTGATATAGTAGCTTATAGGGCAGCTTTTTCTACTGAGAAATTAAGTAGTAAACATGCCATAAAAAAAGCAGAGGAATTAATTGAATACATATTAGATCAAACAGTTCTATTTCCCTCTCCAGATGAGTATAAAGTTTTTCTTACTGGAGCAGGTAATTTTCGTCACGAAATATCTAAGTCTCATGTGTACAAAGGTAACAGGTCTGACTCTAAGAAGCCAATCTATCTTGGTATTATAAGGGACTATCTTGTTAGTAAACATGGAGCTATAATTAGTAAAGACGAAGAAGCAGATGACCTTATTGCAAAGGAAGCCGCAAGGAATAATAATAATGTCATTGTCGCATCAATAGATAAGGATATGCTACAAATACCTTGCTGGCATTTTAACTTTAATAAGAAAGAGTGGAAAAAAGTAAGTAAGTGGGAAGGGTTAAAGTTCTTTTATACTCAGATATTAACTGGGGATAGAGCAGATAATATAGTTGGCTTGTGGAAAGTTGGCCCTGTAAAAGCCTCTCAGTTGCTACAAGACTGTAAGACGGAGATTGACCTATGGAAGGCTTGTTTAGGGGCCTACGGTGGAAATAAGGACCGTGTGATTGAGAATGCTAGGTTACTCTGGCTAAGAAGAAAGGATAACGAACTTTGGCAACCTCCGAAAGAAGAAGACACGCTATAAAAAATGGCTATAGGTCTGGGTTAGAAGATGATATATCAAAGGATTTAACTGAAAGAGGTGTTCCATTTAAGTATGAAACTATGAAAATACACTGGGAGTTATCTGAGGTAAAGTCCTACACTCCAGATTTTATATTACCTAATGATTTAATTATAGAAAGCAAAGGTAGGTTTACTACAGCAGATAGGAAAAAGCACCTTAAGGTAAAGAACCAACACCCTGACATAGATATAAGGTTTGTGTTTTCTGACTCTAGGGCTAAGTTATACAAAGGATCTAAGTCTACCTATGCAGATTGGTGTAACAAGCATGGCTTTTTATACTCAGATAAAAGGATACCCGAAGAATGGATAAGTCAAAAATAACATTTATGATACATCGCGTACATCAAGGGCCAATAGAAGATAAGAGTGGTACTTGGTGGTTGAATTGTTTAGTTCAAGATACAGAGAATGATCAACTGTTTGATGAAGACGTACCTTTTATATCTTTTGATGCAGCTTACGAATTTAAAAAACACTTCTTTAAGTCTATAGACCCAATCAAATTAGAGTTTGACACCGATAGGAAATATGATGCCTAATAAAACAGCAGTGATACTAACCTGTGGACATGCAGACCCCGCAGTGAAAAATGACCGTTACTCTTGGTTAGGAGAGTTCCTTTACGACATAAAACCTGACTACGTAGTTGACCTTGGTGACGGTGCTGACATGAGGTCTTTAAATACCTTTGATGGTAAGTACCCAGAAGCAGTAGTGAGTCAATCCTATGAGAAAGATATAGAGGTGTACAATGATTCGATGGAAAGAATTAGGTGGAAGTTTAGACAGAATAAAAGAAAACGCCCTTACTTTATTGGGTTTGAGGGAAACCACGAGCATAGAATTAAAAGAGCAATTGCGTACGACCCCAGACTTGAGGGAAGCAAGTTCGGGATTTCCTTTAAGCATCTTCAAACGAAATACTGGTTCGACGACTATCACGAATACCAAAACTCAGGGCCTTCTATTGCTGATTATGACGGTGTATCGTATGCTCACTTCTTTTCTAGTGGTAATTTCGGTACAGCTACTGCTGGCTTGCATCATGCTTACGCCTTATTACAGAACAGGAACTATTCTAGCACCTGCGGTCATAGTCATAAACGCTCTGTGTATTTTAAAGATGGGGCACATCCTACGGGAATTATTGGGCTTGTTGCAGGTTGTTTCAAAGGGGGAGAAGAGTCTTGGGCAGGACAAGCAAATAGGGATTGGTGGAAAGGTGTAGTTATAAAGAGAGATATAGACAATGGTATATATGACCCAGAGTTTGTATCGTTAGATAAGTTGAGGTCAGTGTATGGGAAAACGTAGTGATTTTGAAAGAGTACCGCGTGATTATTACCCGACACCTATACAGGCTGTAGAGCCGTTACTGCCTCACTTACCTTACTCTTTTCAGTATATTGAGCCTTGTGCAGGTGACGGTAGGTTAATAGGTCACTTGACTAAGTTAACTGATGGTATGGCAGAGTGTATACTAGCTCTTGATATAGAGCCTAGAGCTGACCACATAATAAAAGGTGACGCTCTTCATTTTCATGGTTCTCGTGAGTTTGATGCTGAGATATTAACAATAACTAACCCACCGTGGCAAAGAAGGGTGCTACATGATATAATAGATCAGTATTTAGATATATGTCCAACTTGGTTACTGTTTGATTCAGATTGGATGCACACAAAACAGTCTTCTTTCCTTATGACTTACTGTAAGAAGATTGTAAGTATAGGTAGGGTGAAGTGGATAGAAGGAAGCAAGAGTTCCGGCAAAGACAATTGTTGTTGGTACTTATTTGACAAGAGACATAGAGAAGCAACTGAATTTTATGGTAGGAATGTAGAATGAACTTTAATGATTATCAAATACAATCAAGTAAAACATCAATTTATGATGATAAGTATAATATTACGTACCCTACTTTAGGGTTAGTAAACGAAGCAGGTGAGGTAGCAGGTAAGGTAAAGAAGGTCTTTAGGGATAACGGTGGGGTCTTTGGTCTTCGTGAACGTGAGTCTATCAAGAAAGAACTTGGTGATGTGTTGTGGTATATGTCAGCTTTATGCAATGACTTAAGTATAAATATGTCAGATGTTGCGGAGTCTAATCTTGCTAAATTAAATAGTAGGTTAAGTAGAGGGGTAATTGGAGGATCTGGAGATGAAAGATAGTATAATTGTAAGATATCTTAATTACTTAAAACACTGGAGGGTTCATAGGGAAACTATTAAATCCTTAAATAGACTTAGTGATAGAGAACTTAGGGATATAGGTCTACACAGAGGTGATATAGATAAGATGATATGGTTAGACGAAGATAGAGTGCAAAGGGGCAAAAAATGAATAATTACTTACCTACAGATTACCAATCATTTATACACACATCACGTTATGCAAGGTGGGTTGAAGAAGATAACCGAAGGGAGACATGGCCTGAGACAGTGGGAAGGTATATGTCTAACGTAGTTTCTCCTATCGTATCAGATTTAAAC
>TARA_R110000822_G_scaffold24506_2_pt1 | contig 10413 bp, 5 predicted proteins | sample TARA_R110000822 | Tara Oceans TARA_R110000822 (sample SAMEA4397666) | marine metagenome | biome: Polar Biome; feature: [SRF] surface water layer (ENVO:00010504); material: water (ENVO:00002006), including particulate matter (ENVO:01000060) such as... | depth 5 m | reverse complement strand
GAACTAGACATAACTGACCCTGATGCACTTGCTGCGTTTGATGGCGCCCGTGGCCTATACGTAGATGCTACCAAGACTATATATCTATCTGCTGAAAGCGGTTTAAACAACACGGTAGTTCTGCACGAAGCATTGCACGCGGCGACAGTCGCCAAGATTGAAGCTTACCTGAACAACGCGGGTAAAGGCTTAACAGATAACGAGAAGAAAGCAATCGAAGAGATTATGGCCTTAATGGCTGCGGCTCAAGATCGTTACGCTCAAAGACAGCAAGCTGGTACGCTAACCCCTGCGTTAGAAAGATTGTTTGAAAACGGTGCCTTCGAAGACGCCCGTGAATTTGTGTCCTACGGTATAACACAACCAGAGATGCAAGAGTTTTTAGGTTCTACACCCGGCACTAATATTGTTACTAGTATATTTACAGACTTTGTAAACGCCTTGCGCCGCATGTTCAACATACCCACTAGCATGAGCAATGCGTTCTTAGATTTGGTAGCCGTAACAGATGTATTACTTGGTGAAGAAACTACCACTGTTAGTAGCAGTGCTATTGTAGCTGCGAAAAAAGCGGCGAAAGAAAAAGCTAAGAAAGTTACTGCTGAAGAAAACAAGATAGAAAAGAGTAACAAAGCCTCTGAGATTAACGACGCCGCGGGCAAGCTGATGCTGCTGACGCGTAACTCTGATGAGAACATAGGTCTTTTACGTGCTGCCTTCAAAGCTATGGGCGTAGCAAAAGTAAAAGCTGTGCTACCTGTCCTAACCACCACAGACATTACACGATGGATAGGCGACAGGTTAAATAACGTCAAGGGCATAAACCGTCTAGTTCAGGACATGGCTGCCGCTCGTAGCAAAGATATTCGTGAACTGGCTGAGAAAATACCCGAATGGGTCGCATTTAATAAGGCCAGCGAGGCAGGTGGAAAGCTATTAGGCGACGTAATGCACATAGCTACTCTGCTACAGGTAGACCCAAGCGCACATCCAACCCTAGCCGCTGCCTTGCAACAGGACGAAGAACTCAACGACTTAAAGGCTAAGGCCGCCGAGATAGGGCTTTCACCACGACAAAAGTCTGCCCGCCAAGGTAAGGTAACTCAGCGTACTAACCAGATAAAAGGCGTGTACCAGATGTGGAACAAGCTCGGTACCTACGAAAAAGGTAAAGGGCATAAAATCTACAGCATGGCTAAGAAAGCCTACGAGACTACGTTTGAGCGTCACCACCAAATACTGGTGGATAAGGTTACTAATGCTAACGTACCTGCTGACGCAAAGAAAAAGCTGCTGGCTTCTATAACTTCTAACTACCAAGAAGCAAAGAAACTCAAAGTCTACTTCCCGTTGATGCGCTACGGTAACTTCTGGATGCGTGTGGGTAAGGGTAAGGCGGGGGAGTTCTACATGTTTGAGTCTGCTACGGCTCGAAACAACTTCCTGCGTATTAGAGCAGAAGAGCTACAGAAAGCAGGTGACCAACGCTCTATTACTACAATGCTAGAAGACGGCGACTTAGACATAGGCGACCAGTTAGACAAGGGCCGTAACCAGTTTGTCGATTCAAGCCAAATGCTGAAAGGTGTCTTTGACCTGCTAGATAACACCGGCATGCAAGACATAGAGGCAGTAAAAGATCAGGTATATCAAATGTACTTGATGACTCTACCTGACAGAGATATACGCCGCCGCTTTACTAACAGACAAGGTAAGACCGGTTTCAGTGCCGATGTTATCCGTAACTTCATTACCTCGCAGCATACGTCTGCAAATCAACTCGCTAGGTTAGAGTTCTCCGAGCCGATACGTAGAGCAATAGAGCAGGCAGAGAAAGAACTTGAGGGTCTAGGTAAAGACGAAGGACAAGAGAAGCTAAAGCTAGCTGCTATGATCGAAGAAATTAAAAAGCGTGCTATGGCGGAAATGACTCCTTCTGTTCCCGGCGCATTTGATCTTGATAAGGTCGCTTCGGTAGGCAACCAAATAGTGTTCATGTACATGTTGACCGCGCCTAAATCAGCGCTCGTCCAGTTAACGCAGTTGCCTATTGTGGGTACTTCTGTGCTTGTTGGTCGGGGTTATGGCAAAGCAAACATATTTAAAACTATGGCGCGTTACTCTAATATATTTAGGTCGCTAGGCACGTCAAAAACTGATGCCGACGGTAACGTGACTACTAACTTCGGTGAGCCTTCTATTAACGACTCGGGTTACGTTAACAACCACCCAGACCCAGAGTACCGCAAAATACTTAAAGAGTTCTGGGAAGCAGGTCGTGACCGTGACGTATACATGGCAACCTACGCTGCCGACATGAACTCAAGGGCTAAAAGCCCTACTGCGGCATTCGATAACCCTGCTACTAAAGTTATGCGTGGGGTTATAGACTTCATGAGCGGTGCCTTCCACCATACCGAGCGTATGTCGCGTGAAATTATGTTCATGTCTACGGCAGAGCTTGAGTTTGCCAAACAGAAAAAAGCGGGGGCTACCGACGCAGAAGCTAAAGCCGCGGCTATTGAAGCTGGAGTAGACGTAACATACGAATCTTTGTTTAACTATACGCAGTACGAAAAGCCGCGAATAATGAAGACTCCTGTAGGTAGAATATCTACGCAGTTCTTAACCTTCCCTCTGCAAATGACTTCATTCTTAGTGCGTAATGGTCTAGGCATGATATTCGCCCAACCCACTCCCGGCGCGCGTAAGGAAGCAGCGACTAAGTTCTTTGGCACCCTAGGTATGACTTACATGTTTGCCGGTGCAGTTGGTATGCCGTTGTACTCAACAATGATGGGCCTCGCTGAAGGCATACGCGAAGCTATGCGTCCCGATATGGAAGATGAAGATGCGGACGCTTTGTATGATGTAGACGACAACGGTAATCCCCTCGGTAAAAGAAGCTTAGACTTATGGTTCCGTGAAATTTTCTTACCTAACACTTTCGGTCCGGGTAGTTCCATAGCTGACTTCCTAGGGTTAACTGATGCGCAGGCAAAACTACTACAGCGTAGCGTAGAGCTAGGGCCAATCTCTGCCATTACCGATATGAACGTAGGTGCATCTACTTCACTTAACAACATGTGGTTCCAAGACAAAGTTCCTTCAGAAGACCTAAAGAGTGGTTTCCAACAAATGGCGTTCAACGGTATTTTTGGTCCGCTAGGCAGTATGGGTGAGCAAGTAATGTCTGGTATAGACGACGCTAACAAAGGTAACTTCAACAGAGCGATAGAGAAGTTCTCTCCTGCGTTTATCCGCGGCGGTTTCAAAGCTGCACGTTTGTCCGAAGAAGGGGAGTCTACTGCGGGAGGGTTTAAGCTCAAAGAAGCAGAGTGGTATACCACGGGTAAGATACTAGCCCAAACCTTAAACTTCTCTAGTACTGAGGTTGCGGAAATACAGAAAGCTAACTTCTTAGCTAAGCAAGTAGCCGTGGGTATAGAAAAAGATCGTACGAAAGTTCTTGGTTTACTCGACACTGCAATCACTAAGTACAATACGAACCCGACGGATGCTAGGTGGGAGTCAGTGGAGGAAGCTTTACATGGAGTGCGGCAATACAACTACGTTAACGGCTTCTATCCTATCGAGACGGAGACGGTTAACAAGTCACTTAAAGGTAGAGCTGAAACTAGAGCGGGGGCGTGGCAAGGTCTGTCAGTATCCCCTACGATGGCACCGTTTATCTACCCGCTAGTTCAAAGTAGTCGAGACTAAAAAAACCCCGCATTGCGCGGGGTAAGCCGAGTCAAACACGCCAGAGACGGATACCTCTGATGCCTTCCTCGATTACCACTTTCATGACTATGTTTAATCGTAGCCTGTTAGTGGTAGTCAAGATTTGTTCTTTTGCAATATCAGAGTCTAAGCACGGGATAAAAATAGAAGTCCCACGCTTAAACCCTCGCCAGTTAACGTCGTAATCAACCCGCTCTACTATCATCAGTTTCTTCTTCCGGTGGCACTATACTCTGAGCAATACCTGAGAAGTCTGGGTGAGAGCAGTCAAACACTAAAGCGTGCACTCCGGGAGAAACAATCTTCATCCCTTTAGATAGCCGCTTAGTTACAGTACCCAAGAAAACCCCCTGTGCCTCTAACTCTTTTAACGTCTCTTTGTAGCTGATCTGCGTCTCCACACAGTCTTTCTTAAACTTGCTAGCCACAATAAACATCTTGTTAGTGTCGGGTTCAAAACGGATTAGCAGTTCACCCCTCGGCTCCATAGTAGGCAGCTTAGGCATAGTGTTGCGCTTGTCGATGTCGTCCTCTACTACGAGCACATTGTTTACATGCCTGTTGTAGAAGTCACCTATCACTGCGCTTGAGCTTTGCATCGGTGGCGAAGTTTCGTGTCGTAGTTCGTGTACCATGCCAGTGGCCCAGTTATAGATTGCAGTCATGTCCCAGTCGATCAAACCTATACGCCGTGCTATAAGCCCACCCGTGATATTACATGCAAGGATGCCTGACCAGAAACGTTCTCGTTGGGTAAGCTTTAACTCCGTGTCTATCTTTCGCTGTATAGCTAGTAACGCTTCCACTACACTCTCCAAATTGTTAATCAGGTACTCTGCGTACAAAGGTCCTGCGTGCCCGTAGTTTTCAAGGAGTTGGTGGTCGAACATCCCCTTAGCTTCCTCCGTCGAGATTACGTTCACATCGGTATACTCTATCTTATACTCTAGTAAGCGCATCATCTCACCGTCAGGGTTTGCTTTTAGCGAGGCTAGTTTCTCGTAGAAGGCAGCGTTAGAACTACACAGCGACAGGTTCTGCCACATAGTATGGTTCTGGCGTAGCTCGTTTGATGATGCTTTTACCCTGTGCTTACCCCGTCCCTGCGACATACTGTATGCCAACTGTGAGAACTCAAGTGGGGGTGTGTTCGTCATTTCGTCCACGGTGTAGCAGATGTTGTTCATAATACCCAACTGCATGATCTTGGCATTCATAGTATCCGCGAAGCTTGCACATAACTTCTTCGGGTCACCCATTATGCTGTTAACCATGTAGAGAATAGTAGACTTACCTGTACCCGACTTGGGGTGGATCACGTTTATTATCGCGCCGTTCTGACCTACGAACTTAAACAACAACGAACCAAATCCAGTAAGCGTGGCGAAGGCATGGGGTTCTAGCCCCGGTCTGCCGTACAGAGAGAACACTTCTTTCCACTTCTCTAACGAACCTTTGGGAACCATAAGCTCTGCAAGGTCTGCTGTAGTAGATGAAGGGGGACTATGATACGTGCCGTCTGTAGATATTTCTCGGTCGCCAATAATAAACTTGCTGTCTTTATCGGCCCAACCAAATTGCGTACGCATTTGTTCAGCTTTTTTAGTCACTTGTAGCTCCTTAATCGAAAGGAATATGTATAGGTGTAATAGATCAAATTTCTTGGGGGTGCATATAACCCCGTAAGAGGCCAGTGCTTTACGCAGGTCTGTCTTCTCTGAAACTTGAACATTGGTAAGTACGAACTCTTTAATCCCATCGCGAGGCAGGTGCAGCTTTAAAACTACTACATCTCCCCACTGTGGGTCGTTCATACGCTTGAGCACATACAGATCATGCTCGTAGATCAAGACGGGTTCCGCTTCGTCCTCCCCCGGTGGTACATAATAGATACCCCCAGTCTTACCTCGAAAGAACGGTTGTGGATACTCAGGTATCTTGTGCTTTGGAGAAGGTGCCTCTGTAAGCTCGTCTTCGAGCCGTACCTCAGAAACTATATTGTCTTCCGCAGTCGCTTGTAATACCTCTCGACCTAACGCTATAGGCCCGCTTATCTTGCCCTTGTGTGGGCAGCCTTCACAGCCTCCGGGATTATTGCGTTCAAATACTGCACAACTGTGCGGACCTCCGGCGTTAGATGCCTTTGCGTCTGCATTGGAGAACGAATAATCTGGGTGCTTAGAAGACATCTTTACGATAGCTTCATCGCGGTCTACGCACTTGTTAGCAACAGATAACGCATCAAACCATCGAGGTTCAGCTAGCACCGCTTGGTTCTTGTAGCAGTCTAGGAGTTGTTTACACCCCGTACCCTGCGCACTTCGAATCATAATCTTGCTGAACTTCGTGATGTTGTTACCGCCCCCAGTTTGCAAGTACTGCCCTAGAGCTGTACCGCGTCTCGCGGGTTTCTCAAACGGTTTCTCCTTAACCCCTAAGAGGTCAGAGAATTCCTGTAGTGCTACAGGTTCAGCAGTGTTTATTACACTTACTGGTGTAGGTGGATCGTCTTTAAAGTTGTACGTGCCCGGTATGCGTAATATGCGAGCGACTTCAAAGACAGAGCTGTCAATGTAGAACTTGTGAGTAGTACAGAGTTCGCGCAATCGTTCTGCAACTGGCTCCCACTCTTCTCTTGTGACTTCTTCCGTAAGCGCCCAGTACACATGTAGGCCGCGTCCAGAGTTGACGATTATAGGTTGAGGCAGACCGATCAATTTGCAGAACCTTTTGAGTTCTTGTATTCCCGTTGCTTGGTCTATGTACCCCTCGGGGATGTTGGTCTCGGGGTTTACCTCTGCCTTACCTTCACCGCAGTCTATGTCTAACCAGAAGGACTTAAGCCCCTGCACGTTATTCTTAGTGCGGTTATCGCCAGTCTTATATTTAGCTAACCCGTAGAAGACGTTTCTTTTTTGTTTTACGAACATGTCTGTCAGTTCGTCTAGTTCTTCTCTAGTAGCTACAAGTTCTTGTCTGACATCTTTACCCTTTATACCCACTATAGCAAACCACCCATTGGCGGGATGTACTGTGTTTAAGAGGTCAAAATCAGTCATTTGCTTTTTTCAGGGGGAATAATCCCCCCAAGATTCCTCGGCTTTAAAATTAGTTTGGTTTATTTAGCTAAGTGACTCTATTAGTTTTTCGACAGCGGGCATAGAACTTTCTTGTGGAGACGTATCCCCGCAGAACCAGTTGTATACCGTCTGTCTGCTAACTCCGAGCCTATAGGCAACTTTCGCTACAGGAAAATCATTGCGTATGCAGACTCTCCCAAGGCGAACGCCTATAAGCTGTCGGTTAGCTTTCTTGTTGATGTCAATCAGCCTTGCGCTGTATCCATACACCATAGATTACTCGTCATTAGCCCAGTCAGATAACACGTCAGCGATATCATCTTTAAGAGAGACAGTGTCCTTCTTAGATGCACGTTTGACAGGCTCTTGTATTTCTTCAACTTCAGGCTCATCGTCCGGCTCGTCTGAACGAGTTACTACAGGCTTAGCTTCTGCCGCAGGGGGTAGCTTCTTAACATTGTCAGCTTGCGCTACTGTTATCTGCGTATAGCGTTTTGCTTCAGGGTTAGCTTGGGCAGCGAGTACCAGTTCATATTCCGCGTCACTAACATTGCGTACTGGAGAGAACAACAGCTCCATAGAGTCTGCATTCAAGTCGTAGCTTATAGTAGTAACGATGTTATCAGGCGATTCTTTGTTCGCCGCGAGGAACCCTAAGTAGCTTTCGAAAGGATGCACATTGCCTACGCCCTTACCAAACAACGACTTAGCCGGAATGTTAAACTGGTAGATATCACCAGACTTATCGCCCTCAACCAATACAGAAATACGACGTTGGAAGCGGCATGCACGACCACCGTTCTCGCCAGAACCCTTAATATTTTGCGGGCAGGTAGCACAGCTTGTACCCTGCGGATCGAGCGCACTTGCTTCAGGCTTGTCGCCCATGTTCGACCAACAGTTTGGCAGTGTCGCGTCTTTTTTCGGGTCATATTTCTCCTTGTAAAAAACACGAGATACTGTTGGCAGTGCCCATATTACAATAACGTTAATCTCTCCGCGTATCGCGTCACCAATCTGCTCACCATTAACCAGACGCTTGAACGTGCCATTGGTATTGGTTTGAATGCGGCGGCTCGTAATGCCGTTAGAAGACTTCGCTAACTCTTGAGATAGTGCGCTAGGGGCGCGGTTACTAGTTATTACTTCTGACTGTTGCTTAAAAATAGATACATCATTACTCATTTTGTTGTCCTTATTTTGTGTTTGGTTTTCTTACTTGTACTGTGTAGCGTTTGTCAGCTTGAAGCCCCATAGGTAATTCATCGGGATTATCTTCAAGGAATTCTTGCATTGCGCGGTTGTTGATTCTACGTTCTAACAAGTGGGCAGCGTCATGCTGCTGTATAAAGTTGTACATAGAATCCCAATCGCTAGTCCAATATCTAGATGTAATGCGCCTAGATATAGTTCCGGCAGGGGTTTTTATGCTATCAGAGTTTAGGCCGTTGCAAAGTTTTAATAGCTTATCTCCTAGCAATTCATACTGCTCTTTGAGTTCTGCCATCTCTGCTTTGTGTTCGTCTTCTTTATCTTTGATAGCGGTGCGCACCTTGAGGTACACAGTCACTAGCTTCTCTACTTGAGAACTTTCTTCACTCATCGGTATCTCCCGTAAGTATTGTTGGGGGTAGTCATAGTACCACTGTGTTTGACAAAGTCAATACTATTCCGTCAGCTCCTGTCGATAAAGATCAATTATCCTTGTGTGGTTCGCAATGTTACCTTGGAGCATTTTATACAGCCGCGCTTCAACGTCACTACCCTGTATGTGCACGATAGTCATTGCGTTCTTCTGCCCCGGTCTGTTGATACGGGCGTTAGCTTGTAGGTAGGTTTCAACACTGGTAACCGGGGCGTACCAAATAATGGTGTCTGCTGCTGTTAGCGTAAGACCATGAGATGCTGCTTGCGGTTGTATCAACAAGACCTTGGGGTCTATGTCCTTTTGAAACTTGGTAACTATTTCACTGCGTTTGTTTACCGGTACCTTCCCGTTGATTACAGCGAAAGGTATTTTATGCTTGGCTAAGAACTCACTTAGTAATTCTATAGTATGGGTAAAAGGAACAAACACAAGTACCTTGTTAGACGTTTCTTCAATGACTTCAAGAATTGTATTCAAGCGGTTCTTAACGTCAAACTCTAGCACCTGCCCATCGTCCGTATATACTGCACCACCAGATATTTGCAGTAGCTTGTTCAGTTGAGTAGCCGCATTAACTGCGCTGACTTCCTCACCCCCTGCTACGAGTAGCATTTCTTTCTTTAGCTGTTGGTAGTACTTTAGCTGCTGCGGAGTTAGGGGTGCCTCGCGTTGTGTGTAGGTAACGGCGGGTAAATCTAGGCATTGGTCTTTTTCGAAACGTATGGCGGGTTGTAGCACTGCATGTACGCGCTTATCAGCGTCTGGTTTCGGTGCCCATTTATACTGCGTGACTTTGTACATGACCTCGTCACGGAACCTACCAAAGTAGTTGGGTGTGTTCTTGGGGTTAACTAGCTTAGCTAGACCGAAAGCATCTACCGGAGACTGAGAAGCGGGAGTACCTGTTAGCATCCACAGCCAATCGACCTTAGCTACTACATCACGTAGTATCTTCCACCTGTTGGTTTGTGCATTCTTATAGGCGTTTGCTTCGTCTACTACAATAAGATCAAAGCCTCCGTCCATAATTACGTCTTTAACCACCGCCAACCCGTCGAAGTTTAAGATAACGAAGTCTGAACCCGCCTCTATTATTTTCTTGCGGGCCTTAGCATCGCCATAAGCAACTGAACAACTGCGGTGCATAGCAAACTTAAACAAGTCCTCTTGCCAAGCAGACTTCATAATAGACAGAGGGCAAAGCACTAGCACGCGCTTTATCACACCAAGATTTAACAAGTAATCAGCCGCCCATATAACAGACGCAGTCTTACCCGTACCCTGCTCGTTAAAGCAAAAGGCTTTTTTATTTAGCGTGAAAAACCCTGCGGTTATTTCTTGATGTTGGAATGGCGTAAGCTTGCCGCTCCAATCGTAGTCCCGTGTTATCGGGGAGGGTATGTCCTGAACGCCCAAGCGGTTTAGCTTCTGCGCTTCTTCTAACCCCCAGTAAACGGCAACGTCATACATGTCCCCGTTCTTAGCTATTACTTTACTTTTTTCTATCCTCTCAGTTACGAGGTGCGGGCGTGTAGTTTTTATTATGAGCGCCTTCCTGCCGTCTGCTATGTGCATGTAAATCTATCCTCTGGTTCTGTTCTTGCGCTCACGAGTGCTTGTTTCAGATACAAGGTTGCCCTGTGAGTCACGCTTGAAAGAACGGTTGCGGCTTGCAGTTTCTACCCTAACTCCATCAGAATTCTTGCCGCCTTTGTCCATTGCTTTCTTATGGGCTACATCTTTACCGTCACCCTTGGATACTTTGCCTTCTTTCTCAGCCTTACGGCGTGCGGCATTGCGTTGGGCGCGTTTCTTCTTTTGTTCTTCAGTGCCTTGGTACTTAGCGTACTCGGCTTTGTAATCTCTTGGCTGTCTGCTACTTGTCATCTGTAAGGCCCCCTTTAAGTTCTGTGTTGTACAAGGAACTTAATGCAGCTATCC
>TARA_R110000822_G_scaffold167262_1_pt1 | contig 10423 bp, 7 predicted proteins | sample TARA_R110000822 | Tara Oceans TARA_R110000822 (sample SAMEA4397666) | marine metagenome | biome: Polar Biome; feature: [SRF] surface water layer (ENVO:00010504); material: water (ENVO:00002006), including particulate matter (ENVO:01000060) such as... | depth 5 m | reverse complement strand
GCTGACGCGTTAAGTGATTTAAGATACATTTCAAGAATGGGTTATAGAGACCCTTGGGCTGAAGCAACTAAAAGCATATCTGATAGTTTATTAGCTTATGGTAAAAGTAAACTACAACGAGATACTTTAATTCAGAATCTTCAAGATAAAGAAGAAGAAAGAGATTATAGACGTACTCGTGATGCTCAAACTGATGCGATGAAGTTGTTTCAAGGAGCAACTCCTGAAGTTCAGTTAGCATTGTTAAACAGTTCGAAATTTCAAGGTAGTTTACCTGAAGATTATGTTGAGATTGCGAAACCAATAGCTGAACAACAAGCAACCTATCAGACAGAAATGAAAGACTTGTATTCAACTGTAGTTGGAACTGGAACTGTAGATGAAAAATTAACAGCTTACAATTCTGCTAAATCAAGGTTTAGAAAAGAAGACAAATATTATCCAAATGCATTTAATAGAGAAATTACAACTTTAAGAACACAAGTAAAAGACGCAGGTACAATGAGAGTAACAGATATACTTGCTCAAAAATACTATAACAAAGGCATATTAAATCAAGAGTCTCTTGACGCTATTACAAAAGAAAATACAACAGGAACTGCAGATGCTGCTTCAGCTTTGTTAAGAGATGCTTTAAACAATGAAAGAACTGAAATAGAAGATATAGAAGAAACATTCAATGCGCAAGCTAAAAATATAATAGATACTGGTAATAGATTTAGTGATGACAGTTCTGTTATTGACACCAACCTTGCAGAAAATGAAAAACTATTTAAACAATTTATTGACCCAAGAATAAGAAATTTAAGAAAGAGAGATAATTCAGAATACACTCTTCCAGAAATGATTGCTCTTCAAAAAATAGGATATAAAGAAGCTGTTAAACTAAATGGAAGTCCAATAGTACCTACTCCAACACCTTTACCAGATGACTCTATAACAGAACCAAGTGGTGAAAGAACTACAATACAAAACCCAACATACTCAACAAATTCTTCTGCTAGATTTGCTGTTGAACAATCAGATTTTGCAATGCCACCTGAGTCTAAAGTTGAATTACAATTTGAAAATGGAGTAAAAAAGGTTGTTACTGGTCAAGCTGCTCAAGATATATTAAAATCTAATCCCAATGCTAAAATGACTGGTCAAAAATCAGGTATGTATTTAAAAATGGGAGTTGGTACAAACCCATTATTAACTGAACGTTCTGGCAGTAGAATACCAGGACTTATAGCAGAGGATTCAACAATGGATTTAGGTATTGTTTACCAAAGTCCATCATCAGGTCAATATAAAGGATTTTCTCTAAAAAAAGATACTGCTTTTACTACAAGAAATATAAAACTTAAAAATAATGATTTATTAATTGATGGTAAAACAGGTGAATATGCTAGAGTAACAATTATTCGACCAGGAAAAGGAACTCCTTTAAAGAAAGATAAGCTTAGCACTCCTTATAGTGAAACTGAGAGAGATAGATTAGAAAAAACAATATTTAGAGTAGCTGGTAAAGATTATAAAGCTAATGAATTAATTAAAAAGTATATGATTCCTATGAGTGTACCTCAAGAAAATAAACCTGAAGAAGTACAACCAACTAAGGGAGCTCCTAGGCTTATTAAAATGCAACCAATTAATACAAATAATGCACAAACAGAAGATAATACATATCAAAATTTCTTATTTAATAATATAAATGATAGCGTTAGTAAAAAAAAAGCCCTGAGATAGTAGATACTGGATTAAAAAATTATTTTGGTAATAGAATAAGAATGGATAAATCAATGGTAACTCCATTTTTAAAAGCAAGGGATAGTTTATCAAGACAAGGAATAGATTTGCAAGTAGTTGATACTTTTAGATATAAGTCGGTTCAAAAAGAACAATATGAAAAATCATTTGGCACAGCAAAAGAAGGGCTTGTAGCTCATCCTGATAGTTCTTATCATCCAAAAGGATTAGCTTTTGATTTAGCTCAAATACCTGAAATGAAAAATCCTAAAATTGCTCAAGCTCTTAAAAAAGCTGGATTTAAACAATCACGACCTGATGACGAGTGGTGGCATTGGTCATTGGATTAGAAATTAGATAATATGCCTCAACAACAAAAAAACCAATACGTTTACGAATACCAAGGGTATCAATTAACCTTTGAGGGTTATGAAAAACCAAGTGAAATTGATATTCAAAAAGCGTATACAGAAGCTTTAAGTCAGCAAGACCAACAATCTGACCCAATTATGAGTATGCCATATCTTCAAGTTGGAGATGTGGAAACAGAAGACAATAGAAATAAAAGAAATGCTGAAGAAATTGATTTTCAACCAGATAAAATTTATAAAGATGGTACATTTTGGGAAAGATTTGGTGAAGCAACTTTTAATGCCTTACCTTTTGTTGAGGCTGGTGAAAGTCAATATACAGAAGCAGATGAATCTTGGGAAATTGCAGCTGCAGCTAGTGGTGGAATAACTGGAAGTGTAGTTGGAATGGTTGGAGCTAATGTAATGATTGGAGGAGTAGCTACACCCTTAAAAGCTCCTGCATTTATGGCTAAGATGAAAAAATATAATGATTTATTAAATCAGGCTAAGACTGCTAAGAAAGCAGGTAATACAGCTGCATCAGCAAGATTATTAAACCAAGCTCAAAATATACAAAGAAAAAATCCTGAACTATGGAAACAGTCATATTTAGCAAAAGAAGGATTTGTAGCTAAGGGTCTACTTGGTGGAAGTCAAATGTATAGAACTGCAATAACTAACATGGCAGTAAAAAGTCCAAGAGCTGCAAGAGCTGCTAATTTATTTATAAGTAATGCTGGTACATTTGCAACATATGGTCAAACTAAAATATTTCCTGAAGGAAACTCATTAGATAAATTTCAAACAAGAATGAATCAAATGGGTAAAGATATAAAAACAAGTCTTATATTTTCTGCCGCTGCTTTACCGACTCCACTTGGTCTAACAGGCAAAGCTGTTAAGTATGGTGTAGAACCATCTTTAGTATTTGGAGCTGGAGCGTATTCTGACCTTGGTGAAGAAAATTTAACAGCGGAAGAACGTCTAATTCATGGAGCTACATTTTTAGCTTTCCATAGTATTACAAGAGGATTAAACGCAAAACAAGCTAAGAATCATATTGAAACAGCTTTTAGAGTTAATGACCCTAAATTATCTGAATCTAAAATGCGTGACGTAATGGACAGCAAGTCAATGAACTCTCTTATTAAAGATGTTCAAACTTTTGTAGAAAAAAATCCAAAATATCTTTTGTTTACTGAAAGAGCAGATGCAAACAATGTAATTAAATTAATTCGTTCAGAACCTTCTAAGAAAAAAGGTGAAGAACCAAAAATGGTTTATCAAGACTTAAACAATGGTAAAGTAAATACATTGCCTAAAAAAGATTTTTTCAGAAAATTTAGTAAAAATGTTGTAGACCGTAGAGGTGAAGAAGAGTTTGCTAAAGATTTAACAGAGCAAGAGTCAAGTGATATTAAAAGATTAGATGCTCATGAACTTCAACTAAGAGATGCCTTAGAATCTAATAGATATGGTGAAGCTGTACCTATGAAAATGAGAGATGTTGATTCTGAGTTAATTAGTCCATTTAAGAAAAAAGTTGGTTTAGATGAAGTAGATAAATTGGGGAAAAAAATAGAAAAGGTTAATGAAGAAATATATCAATTTAGAGCATCAAATAAAAATATCTTTTCTGAACCTGAATGGGCAACAAAAAATCCTGTAGTAAAAAAGAGATTAGATGCATTTGAAAAACAAAAAAATACTCTTAATATACAAATAAACGAAGCTTATGGTAAAGTATATGAATCAACTGTAGCTAATTTTGACCCATCTACTGATAAATTTAAAATTGGTGATTATGTTAAAATACCTAAGTTTGATGAAGCTAATAAAATTTTAGATTTTTCTGAGTCTGGCATAGGACAATATATTGGAACAATGAAAGATTTTAAACCTGGTGAGGTTATAGCTCCTGAATGGATGCAAAAAGAACCAACAAGATATACAAATTATTTTACTAATATTCCTGTTTTTGAAGTAAAAACAAACAAAGGAAATGAATCTATTAAAGTAGCTGTTGGTGGTAAAATTCCTAATAAAGTTAATGAAGCTATTGAATCAGCTAATAATGCAGATAGACCATTAACTCAGTATGCTATTAATAATCCTAAAATGATTAACATTACTCAAAATCCAATTGTGACAGAGAGTGGTAGTGGTGGTATGTTTTCTGAAGTATCTTTTAATGAAAAAAGTTATTTATTTAAAACACTACTTATGAAAGGTAGAGCTGATACTCCAAAAGATAGATATAAGACAACAATTTACAAAGAAGTAGAACAACCTGTTTCTACTGCAAAAGACATGGAAGCTGCTATGGTAAGTGGTTTAGATAAGGAAACTCCAGAAGGTCTTATCAATGATTTTTATAATGTAAAAAGAGAAGTTATAAATTATATTGAAAGATGGAAAGAGAATGATTCATCTAGACAAATGCAATTACAAGAAGCTAATCAATATATACCTAACCCTAATCCAGCTGTAAGAGCTGCTATAAAATCTCAAAAAATGCCGAATATGAATCCTATATCAACTGAAAAATTTCAAGAGATATTTGAAAATGCTAAAAGCAAAGGATTTAAAGGAAATTCTAAAGACTTATATGAATTTTTTGAAGACTATAAAGAAACAGAAACAGTTACAGTTGGTGAAGAATATGTTGCTCGACCTCCGTCTGCTTTAAATAAAATTAAGTTATCTGACGGTTCAAAGGCTTTTCCAAGAGGAGAACTATCTCCTGAATTAGCAATGAGATTTGAAGCTGATAATATTCGTAAAATATCTGAATCATTAAGAGAACAAAGAGATAAAGAAATTGCTAAGTTTGGTCAATTTAAAGAAGCTAACGTATCTGAATGGCCTGACATGAATCAATTAAAAAAGAATCAGCCATTGAAAAAAGATATTTTTGAATCTAATCCTAACTTTGACCCAATGTATGATAAACCATTTGGAGCTATGGCTGTATGGGATTCAAGACAATTAGATAAAATAGTTCAAAAAGAAATGGTTCTAAAACGTGGCGATGAACCTATGAGGTTTAAAACAAAAGAAGAAGCTTTAGATGCTGTAGCTGATAATTGGGTAAATCCTCAAGCTGTTGAAGGTCAAATTGCAAAAACTGTTGGAGCTAGAGAAAATATTTTAGGTCCAGAATATACTTTATATAAATCTCTACAAAGACAATTAAACACAGCAAGAAGAAAATCAGGATTAGAAAAAGGCGACCAAACACTTTTACTGAGAGAAATTTTTCCAAGAAGTAAGGGTTCATCTAAAAATATGAGTCCACAAGAATTGAGCGAGGCAATTGCAATATTTGAACAACCTCAAGTGAGCGAATCTTATAATCAAATGATGTCATCTATTTTGCCCCCAGCTGACGTAATGTTCAGTACAAAACCTCGACTCAGAAAACTTTTACTTGGTACACAAAAATTAGCTTTGCCAGTATATACAGTTAATATGATGCAAGATAGTAAAGCTGCTTTTGACTTAGCTAGAATGTCATTAAAGTTTAATATTAGAAGAGTAAGAAATACTGGTCAATTTGCTGGATTTTTATATGATATAAGAAAAAGTTTTGAAATAGATAAATCAGATATGAAAAATATTACATATCTTGTAGACCCATTATTTAAAGACTTATATCCTAAATCAATGGATAAATATGCAGTAGATGATATAATAGAATATCACAATGCTTTTACAGATGATATTTTAGCTAATATGCTTCTAAAAAATAAAACTGAAGTAAGAAATGCTTCGTCTTCAAAAATGGAGTACCAAGATTTATTTGAATCTTATACACCAGCAGGAGAAAAAATAGATTTATTAGTACCATATGACGCAATAAGAGTTACTAAGGGATTAAAGTTTAGAGATAGTAACAACAACTGGAAAAAACCTGCGTTTGAAGATGTAGTTGTTAAAATTGTAGAGGGCGGGAAGGTTTATAAAAAACAGATACCAAATTGGTATATTGAATCATTAAGAAAAGTAAACAGGGAAACAGGAGCAGTAGACAATGGTTGGTTTATTATTGGCAAGGATAGATACGTGCCGATATATAAAAATAATAAATTTATAAAATTAGAAAAACACACATCTAATGAAGTTCAAAATTCAGATGGTCAATGGGTTAGAATGCATAACAAAGAGGGTAAGTTAGCTAAACCAAATCATCATATTGTTAATGAGTTTTTAACTCGTTCTGTAACAAAAGAATTTAAAGATAAATTTGTTGACCCTATTTTTAGAGATAACTTGGTCGAGTGGTTTTCGACAATGGACCCAGAAATTGCTAAAATGGGTATTAGTATGTTAAAAAAGAGACAAATAGCTGAGAAAAAAATAACTAATGTCGGACAATTTGTAGCTAATACTGGAGCTGTTTACGGAACTATATATTCAAGAGTTGCAAAACTTCCACCAATCTTTCCTTTTGAAAAGGGGGGCAAGAGATTAATAAAAGTAAAATCATTTAAGGATGTCAATGGAGAACCAATAAAGAAAGGTTCTGAAGTAATAGATATTAATGGAAAAAAGAAAACTGTTGGTAGTGTATTAAAAGTATATGAAACAGACTACACAAAGTTAATGTCATCTTATGCTCAACGAACATCACATATTGGAGCAACTTATGAAATTTTTGGTAGAAATGGAGCTCAAAGTGATATTATACAGGGTACTGAAAATACTCCAGGATTAAAAGATAGATTAGCAAAAGAAACAAGTCCTAATTATGCAAATTGGGCTATAGACAATTTATCTTTACAAGTAAATTCAGCTGGAACTATGACAACATTTGAAAGATTTTTAAGTGGAGCAACTGGATATACAGCTAAAGCAATTCTATCTAGTCCAAGAGCTGGTGGTAAAAATTTATTACTTGGACAAGGAATGAATGTTACTGTATTTGGATATAGACAGACAATTAATGCATTTTCACAATGGTTAAGAAATCCAAGAAACGTAATGGGTAAAACAAGACAGTCTGGAGCTTTAGTTGCTGGTGTTCATGAATTTGGAGTTACCGATAGTTTTGCAATAGGAAGAATTAATCCTGGTCTTATGCTTCCTACTGAAATTGCAAATCGTGCTATGGCTATTGCTATAGCTGAACCAGCTTTAAAAGCACATATTGATAATTTAAATGGTATCAAAACTATAATGAACAGAGGTATTCCTAAAAAGCAGTCATTTCGTTTATTATCAGATGGTTTAAAACTTACAGATAAAGATATTGCAGATTTAACAGAATTGGGAAGTGAAAGAATACATGAAAGACCTGATTTATTAGACCAAGTAGAGGATATGGCTCATAGCACAACTCAAGGAAGTCCTAATCTTCCGTTTGTTCCTGGTTGGATGGGTAAACAATGGGCTAAGTCGGGTACTCTTTTTTATAGAATTGCTTATAGAATAACAGACCCTTTATACAATTTAGTTGCTAAACCATTAGTATTAGATGGTAATCCAATACCATTATTAAGATATTTATCTACGATGGGTTTTAGTGGAAGTGCATTAACTTATATAACTTTTATGATGCTTGATGAAGATAAAAGAAATAAATTTAAAAGTAGAGCAGGTCAATTCTATGATGATTTAATAAGAGCTGAGTGGTTAGGTGTATTTAGTAGTGCTGCTGATGAATTTGGAAATGTAGTTGATTCTTATTATCCAGCTATGTTAAAAGTAATGACTTCTATTGCTAATAATATACTTTATGTAGCAACAGGTAAGAAACAACCACTTATAGGACTAGACGATGCTCTTCGTGAAATTGTAATTGGATACGGTGATTTACGCAAAATAATAGAAAGAAAAAGCAAACCGAATAAAAATAAATATGATAAATCAAAACGTAGACAAAATCAATTTATAAAAGAATATTTTAAAGATACAGGTTATACAGCAGATGAAGCTGATTATTTAGATAAAAATAGTCCATATACAAGAGACCTTATAAATGCATTTTGGTCAGATGACCCTAAGTTACAATCAGAAATGTATTGGACAGCTTTACATACAAGAATGTCTTATGATTTAGGAGCAGACCCCGCATTACAAAAGACTAAAAGAAAAATTAGAAAAAAACATATTGGTCATTTAGCATCAATAATTAACAAGCAAAGACCTATACCAACATCTTGGAGAAAAAGAGGTACTGCTAAAAAAACAAAATACGAACTCTATATGTCATTACTTGATGAAAAAGATAGAGCATCAGAATTAGAAGTAGAAAAATTATACCAAAAGAAAAAGAGTGAATTTTGGAAAAATGTACGAAACGGTACACATAAATATCAATTTGACATATATGATTAACAGGAGATTATTATGAACAAAGATACATTATTAGGGCTTATATCAGGAGGTAGATTCCAACAATCAGAAGATTTACCTACAGTAAAAGAATTTGCTCATAATTACATTGACAAAGTAACAACTGCATTTGAAGAATCAAGACAAGAACCTCAACAAATAGTTGGTACAGGACTTGGATTATTAGATATGGTAGGTGGAACGTCAAAAGCTGGAGCTATGATACCAATCGGTACTGAAAAATTTCAACAATTGATTAAGATGTTAGGTAGGTCAAAGGGTGATGAAATATTGTACAATAATCAGTTATTAACAGCTATGAAAGAATTACAAAATTATCCATCAACGCTTGGTTCTGGTTTTGTCAAAGAAAGTACATTGTCAAATATAAAGAATGTTAGAAGAGGAATGAAGTGAGATTACTTCAATCTATTAGTAGCACACAAAAACGTGGCCCAAAAAAGACTTCTATAGGTCAGGGTCGTGGCTCTAAATTCGGAACTAAGGGCAGTAAAAAAAGATATCGCAAAGCTTATAGAGGACAAGGTAAATGAGTGACAATGAAAAATATTTTGTAAAGAAACTTTTAGCTGTAGAATCTGAAGGTTTACCTGTAAAAGATAGAGCTAGAATATTTTCAGCTTTTAAAGATAATAGGATAAATCTTAATAACTTACAGGCTTGTATTAATAAAATAAAAGATATAAGAGATGAATCCTGATAATTTACTTCAATTTCTCCAATCTCAAATGACATCAACTAAACCCGATGTTACTGGAGTTGCCCATGATAAGATAGATAATCTTATTGATAAAGATGAAATGAGACCAACTACATTAAAATTTATTGAGAATGCTATTGCTACTACTGAAAATATAAAAAAGAAAGATACATTTTATGGACAAGCTTTAGCTAAAATAATAAAAGAATATGGTAATCCATTTTTAAAACAACAAGAATGGACTGATAGAAGATTAGATAGAGCTTATTATAAAGGTGATAGAAGACATCCAATGTCATCTAATTGGCCTGTAGATACAGTGCTTACACAACCAGGTCACGTAGGAAATTTACTTGATGAATTAGCTCATCAAAAACAATATACTCCAATAAAAGCTAACAGAAAAAATAATATGATACTATCTGATTTAAGAGATGAGTTAAACTTAAGAGGAGCAGAAGAAGATGCAAAATATTCAAGTATCTATGCTGCTGGTCCTTATTCTGTGCCAGGAACTGTTGAGCATGAAGCTCATTCTGTAATACAACCAACTGTTCAAGAAAGATTTGAAACACTACTAGATTCATTGAAACAGCCAATATCAGTAGAATCATTATTCCAAAATCAATAGGAAGGGGTCTAATAGACCTCTGGCGAGACTTTCATATACATACCCTTATCCACTATCGACCAGAATATAAAACGTCCATATTGCAAAGATTTTGTATATATAGCTTAATATATATATATATTATATATTTAGCTAACAACCTATAATAAGCTATTAACAGCCTAGGCTAGGCTTTAAGTATAAGTTACATCTACTAAAAATAAAAATCATCTCGATTAACCTTCAGCATATTTTTGTACCATTCTTTGTAAGACGATATTTTTCTATGACCGTTTAGTATTCCTACATAAATACCTGCTTTATGCAACCACTCATCTACCCATATTTTATTTATTGGTCTGTAAGAGTCATCCATAATATCTTGGTAAAATTTTTCAGGATATTCTTTATGACTTCTATTTATTTTTTTAGGCTTATCTGACAAATAAGTCTCCAAATTCATCATCAATATCCTCATTTAAGGTTTCAATTTTTGCATTAGTCAGTATCATTGTTTCTTGCTGAGAAACATCAATCCACTTTACTTGTTCCACATATATCTTTTTTAATAACAACTCTACTTCTTTAATTGGATAATCACTTTGTTCTACAATCCATTCTGCTGTAATTTCTATTTTTTTTTCAAGATTATCTATCATCTAACCACTCTTT
>TARA_R110000822_G_scaffold49716_1_pt1 | contig 10460 bp, 10 predicted proteins | sample TARA_R110000822 | Tara Oceans TARA_R110000822 (sample SAMEA4397666) | marine metagenome | biome: Polar Biome; feature: [SRF] surface water layer (ENVO:00010504); material: water (ENVO:00002006), including particulate matter (ENVO:01000060) such as... | depth 5 m | reverse complement strand
CACTCAAGTCGCGCCCGCAGGCTGCGATGGTCGTTGACGATGATCGTCTGAAGGTGAATGAGAGTGCGCGCAAGCTGCTGATTATCGAGGATGACCGATCCTTTGCGATGATCCTGCGTGACCTGGCGCGCGAATCGAACTTCCAGGCGCTGGTTGCGGGAACCGCTCAGGAAGCGCTGGAGCTTGCCCGCCAGTTCATGCCCAGTGCCATTGTTCTGGACGTGGGCCTGCCTGACCAGTCCGGGTTGTCGGTGCTGGACCGCTTGAAACGCGATGTGCGCACCCGGCATATACCGGTGCATATCATTTCCGCGGACGACTATTCCGAGCGCGCTCTGTCATTGGGCGCCATCGGTTATGCATTGAAGCCGGTCAAGCGCGAGCAACTGGTTGGCGTGCTCAAGTCGCTGGAGGCGAAAATCTCCCAGAATCTACGCCGCGTTCTGATCGTTGAGGACAACGAGGTTCAGCGCGAGGCGGTAAGCACGCTGATCAGCTCGCATGACGTTGAAACAGTCGGTGCTGGCACGGCAGCCGAGTGCCTGGCGCTGCTCAAGGCGCAGACCTTCGACTGCATGGTGCTGGACCTGTCGTTGCCCGACGCCTCCGGCTTCGCCCTGCTGGAAACCATAAGTCAGGACAGTGCTCACTCCTTCCCGCCGGTGATCGTGTATACCGGGCGCGTACTGGCGCGCGAGGAAGAGCAGCGGCTGCGACGCTATTCCAAGTCCATCATCATCAAGGGTGCCAAGTCGCCGGAGCGCTTGCTGGACGAGGTAACCCTGTTCCTCCATCAGGTCGTATCCGAGCTGCCGGACGAACAGCAGAAAATGATTCGCAAGGCGCGCCACCGCGATGCACTGCTTGAAGGTCGGCGCATCCTGATCGTCGAAGACGACGTACGTAACGTGTTCGCCTTGACCAATATTCTCGAACCGCGCGGCGCCATTATCGAGATCGCCCGCAACGGGGAGGAGGCACTGCAGAAGCTGGATGAGTCGCTGAGCAAGCCCGAGGGCCAGATCGACCTGGTGTTGATGGATATCATGATGCCAGTGATGGACGGGCTCACAGCCACCCGGCATATCCGCAAAAACCCCAGTTGGAAGAAGCTGCCGGTTATCGCGCTGACGGCCAAGGCCATGCCGGACGACCAGCAGCGCTGCATCGAAGCGGGCGCCAATGACTATATGGCCAAGCCGCTGGATGTGGAGAAGCTGCTGTCGCTGGTCCGGGTGTGGATGCCGCAATGACCGAAGCTTTCGAGAAGGTCGAGGACATAGAGATCCGCTTGCTGCTGGAAGCGCTCTACCACCGCTATCACTATGACTTTCGCAACTATGCGATGTCATCGATCCGGCGGCGCTTGCGTCAGGCCAAGGAAAATCTGGGTTTTGCGACTATTTCCGCGATGCAGGAGAGTGTTCTGCATGATCCGGACATGCTGCCGAAGATGCTGCGCTATCTCACTGTTCAGGTCAGCGAGATGTTCCGCGACCCGAGCTATTTCCGCGCGATCCGCGAAACCGTAGTGCCGCACCTGCGCACCTATCCGTCGCTGAAAATCTGGATTGCCGGCTGCAGCACGGGTGAAGAGCTGTATTCCTTCGTTATTCTGTTCCGCGAGGAAGGGCTGGAAGATCGCACGCTCTTCTATGCCACCGATATCAACCCCGAAGCGCTGGCCCAGGCTGAAGCGGGTATTTACGATGTAGAGCGTCTGAGGCTGTTTACCGAAAACCATCGCAAGGCCGGCGGCAAGACATCGCTCTCGGATTACTATCACAGCAGCTACAACCGCTGCGTGCTGGACAAGAGCCTGCGCCGCAACGTGGTTTTTTCCGACCACAGTTTGGTGACCGATCAGGTGTTCGGTGAGATGCATCTGGTGTCCTGCCGCAACGTGATGATCTATTTCGACCGCGACCTGCAGGACCGCGCTGTGGGGCTGTTCAAGGATGCGTTGCCGCGCAACGGTTTCCTCGGCCTCGGAGCCAAGGAAAGCCTGAGATTTTCCGAGCATGCTGACGGCTTCCGGGAATTTGTGCGCGAAGAGAAAATCTACCAGAGGAATGACTCATGAGCGCTCCTGCCAAGGGCGCTCTGATCATAGGCGCATCCGCGGGCGCGCTCGAAGCCCTGTCGGTGCTTCTGCCAGCGCTCCCGGCCAGCTTCCCGCTGCCGATCTTCGTGATTGTGCATGTGCCACCAGATAAACCCAGCGTGTTGGCCGAGATTTTCAGCGCCAAATGCCGAATGCGGGCAATCGAGGCAGAGGACAAGGAGCCCGTCGAGCCAGGCGTCATCTACTTCGCGCCGCCCAATTACCACATGCTGCTCGAAGACAAGAGCAGCATAGCGCTCTCCAATGAAGACGAAGTGCTCTTTTCCCGGCCCTCGATTGATGTGGCTATGGAGTGTGCAGCAGATATCTGGGGCTCGGAACTGATCGGCATCATTCTGACTGGGGCCAACCAGGATGGCGCCAAGGGCCTGCGCGCGATAGTGCAGGCTGGCGGCAAAGCCTTCGTCCAGAACCCCGTTGAGGCCTATGCCAGGGCAATGCCCGAGGCCGCCCTGGCACTTTGCCCAGAGGCTGAGGTTGTGTCTCTCAATGAAATGTCCGCCTACCTGTTGAGTATGTCTGCATGAAAATGCCGGTCAAAATCCTGCTCGTCGACGACCTGTCGGAAAACCTCCTGTCTCTGGAGGCGCTGCTGCGTCGTGACGACTTTGTCCTCTTAATGGCCAGATCCGGCGACGAGGCACTGGAGCTGCTGCTGCACCATGACGTAGCCTTGGCGCTGATTGACGTGCAGATGCCTGGGCTGAATGGCTTCGAACTGGCCGAGCTGATGCGCGGCAACGAGCGCACCCGCCGCATTCCGATTATCTTCGTCACGGCCGGCACCCATAGCGCTGAACGCCGGTTTCAGGGTTATGAAGCGGGTGCTGTGGACTTTATTCAGAAGCCGATCGAGCCTGACATCCTGCGCAGCAAGACCAAGGTCTTTTCTGAAATATACCGCCAGCGCCAGATGATTGCCGAGCAGCGCGACCTGCTCGAAGCGCAGGCGCAGGCCTTGCAGCTGTCCGACAAGCGCAAGGATGAGTTTCTCGCGGTACTGGCCCACGAGCTGCGCAATCCGCTGGCGGCGTTGCAGGGCGGCTTGAGCCTGTTGCTGCGCAAGCCCGACGGGCCGCAGGCGGAAAAGATCAGCGGCTTGATGCAGGAGCAGATGACGCATCTGTTCCGCTTGGTCGATGATCTGCTCGACGCCTCGCGGATCACCCAAGGCAAGATCGAGTTGCGGATTGCTGCATTTGATTTGCGCGATGCCGTTCTCTCTGCAGTAGAGATGGTCCGGCCGGTCATCGAAGCGCAGGATCACTCACTCACCCTGCGCCTGGCAGATCACCGGACTGAACTGGTCGGCGACCAGGTGCGCATTACCCAATGTATCGCCAACCTGCTGACCAACTCGGCGAAATACACTCCGCAGGGAGGTCGTATTGAAGTCCGGGTGGAGGAAGGTCCTGGTACTTTTCAGGTAACCGTGGCTGACAATGGTCTGGGCTTGACACCTGAGGCATCAGCGGCCATCTTCCGCATGTTCGAGCAGATTGAAGACCATCTTCAGCATTCCCACGGTGGCCTGGGTATTGGCCTGGCACTGGTCAAACAATTAATTGAGCTGCACGGCGGCAGTATATCGGTGACCAGCGAGGGGCCGAATCGGGGCAGCGCCTTTACCCTGGAAATGCCCAAGGTAGCACTTCGCAGCGCCAGCCCAGTTCATAGTTAAAGGGTCGGGATCGCGCTCCTTGCCGGAGCGCCGCACACAGCGGCTTCTTGTCGAGTGGAGCAGGTTGTCAGGGGTATTCAAAGTGGCGATTGGGTAACTATCGTTTCGTTTTTAATTGTTATGATATAACCTTTTCGGTCGATTGCTTCCAGGAACTTCCCCACATGGCCAACCCAGCCACCCAGGCGCACCATGCCCGTCCACTTGTAAACGCTTACGCCCAGACTCAGGTGCGCACGCGCATGCTGGCGATTGATGCCCTGCGCGGGCTGGTCATGTTGTTCATGCTGATTGATCACGTGCGTGAGACTTTCTTTCTGCATGCGCAGGTTGGCGATCCCATGGACCCGCTCAATACGCCGCCGGAACTGTTCTTTACGCGGATCAGCAGCATGGTCTGCGCACCGGTATTTATATTCCTGACCGGTCTCTCTGCCTGGCTTTACGGGCAATCCCATAGCCGCAAAGAAGTCTCCACCTACCTGCTCAAACGCGGCGTGTTCCTGGTATTTCTGGAGTTGACGCTGGTGAATTTTGCCTGGAACGCAACCCTGATACCGCCAACCCTGTGGCTGCAGGTGATCTGGGCGATTGGCCTGAGCATGATCGCCCTCGCCGCGCTGATACACCTGCCACGTGCGGGCCTTGTGCTGCTGGGCTTCGTTATCGTGTGCGGGCATAACCTTCTGGATGGCATTGTACTGACCGCCGACTCCGCCTATTTCGAGATATGGTCGATCCTGCACCAGCGTGCCTTTCTGGACATCACCGAATACACCCGCGCGCGGACCACGTATCCGATCCTGCCCTGGATTGGTGTTATCGCGCTGGGCTATTGCGCAGGACCCTGGTTCGCGCGCGAAGCCGATCCGGCGCAACGTGCTCGGCGCCTGTTGGCCTGGGGTGTGGGTCTGCTTTTGGGTTTTGTGCTGCTCCGCTATCTGAACCTGTACGGCGACAAGCCCTGGGCGGTGATGGAAAGCGGACTGCGCACCTTCATGAGCTTCATGTCCCTGACCAAATATCCGCCTTCACTGCTGTTTCTGATGCCGACCATAGGTGTAGGCCTGGTCTTGCTGGCCTGGTTTCAGAAATTGGAAGGGCAGCGCCTGCTCAAGGTCCTGGCGCAGTATGGTGGCGCGCCGATGTTTTTCTATGTGCTGCATGTGCTGGTGCTCAGGGCCCTTTACTTGATTGCCGAACAGATCTGGGGCCTGAACCAGGGCGCTTACTATGGCTTCGATAACCTGCTGGGTGTCTGGCTGTGGGCGGTGGTGCTAGGGGCGGTGCTGTACTTTCCCACACGCTGGTTTGCCCAGCTCAAACAGCGCAGGCGCGATATCGCCTGGCTGAAATACTTCTGACGGTAGGGTTTGGGATCGGCCGCCAGAGTTGTACCAGGCGGCCTCGCTCACTCCCTACATCTTCACGTTAAGTGACAGAAAGCCCGAACGGCCCGGTGCCGCAGAGAACATCGGCTGGTCATCGCCGCCCCAGAAGAAGTTGTCGTACCAGACATATTCGTACTCGGAGTCAGTCAGGTTCTTGACCTGGAAGTCGATACTAGTGGTGTCGGACAGGTCATAGCGCACACTGGCGTCCAGCACCGCAAACCCGCCGTATTTCCCCTGCTCGTTCAACTCGTCGATGTAGTAGTCGCCTTGCGTGCGAGCTTGCATACCCAGGCGCCACACCGGGGTGAGCTGGTAGTTGGCGCCGATGTTGGAGACGTAACGCGGCGTGGAAAACACCTCTTTGCCCGCCAGTGATGTGCCGTCTGCGGTAAAGGCGCTCTCGACCTTGGCTTCCTGAATGGCGTGGGAGGCCCATAGCGTCCACTGGTCATTGAGTTGCGAGGTCACTTGCAGGTCGATACCCCTGCGTTTGGTTTTGCCAAGCCCCACGGTAGTGCCGGTGCTGGGCATGTTTGCGACTTCGTCGGTGGCGGTCTGTTGCCATACCGCCAGCCGTGCCTCGGTGCCCGCGAACGGGTTGTACTTGATACCGATTTCCTTGCCGGTATTGATCGAGGGATCGAACTCGGCCAGGCCGGCGGTCATGTAAGCCGGAGCGGCAGAGCCGGTCAGGATCTGAAAGGTGCGCCCCCAGTTGCCGTACAGGCTGACTTCGGGGGTAAGACTGTAGACCACGCTCAGTTTGGGCTGTTGAATCCAGCCGTAGCCCTGCAGAGAGGCATTCACGTCGCCGGGCAAGCTGGTATCGCCGCTGAATCGGTCTACCCGGAAAGCAGGGATGATCTTCAGCGAATCTGTTGGCTCGATCACAGCCTGTATATAAGCACCGGTATTTTTCAGGGTGTAGCTATCATCGTTCTGCGTTCTGGTCGGCGTGGAGAAATCGGTGGGTATGCTGAAATCATAGCGGTAACGGCGGTACTCATTATCCTGATGCTCGTAATTGACCCCACCGGTGAGTGTCACGGATTCGGCAGCGCGCCAGGTCAACGTGCTCAGCAGGCCTGTCTGGCGTTCTTCCCATTGCCTGCGCTGTCGCGGCACGTTGCCGATGGGATAGTCCGTAAAGGTAACGGTTCGGTCGTCGTCATAGCTGTTGTAATAGAGCTTGTTGCTCAGCACCAGTGCCGGGTTTAGTTGCCAGTCAATGCGCACTGAGGTGCTTCATGTCGCGGTCGTCACCGTCATTGGCATTCTTGGCTGGCGAGCGCGTGCGGCTGGCGGCCAACTGCTCGGCGGTGAGAAAGCCCGGCTCTTCGGCTTCATGGTGATGAAGTCGGGCGATGACGCCCGCTTTGAACAGGCTCGAATCGTCAGTAAAGAACCACTTGCCGCCCAGAGAGTATTTGCTCGACTCGTCATGGTCCCGATAGCCGTCAGAGTCCTGCCTGCTCAGCGTGTAGTTCTGGGCAAAATTGCCCTGCTCACGCCCCACGGCAATTTGTACCTCGCGGGTATTGAAGCTGCCGTAGGTCAGACGCCCGTCGGTGTAGTTGCCACCCTGGCGTGTGACGAAATTGATATTGCCGCCAATATTGTGCAGCCCATAACGGGGGTCATTGGTGCCTCGTACGACTTCGATGTAGCCGACGTCAAGCGACGAAATCATGTCGATAAAGCGCTGGTTGCCGCTGTTGACGTTGCTGGGTACCCCGTCGATCAAGGTCTTGATGCCATTGATATAGCCTTCGCCGTTGAACGCGCGGAAGGTCGCTTTGCCGGATTCCGCACCTTGCCGGGTTTCGGTCAACTGGATGCCGGGCATCTGGCCGAGCAACTCCCAGCTGTTCATGACGTTCTTGTCCTCGACCATATCGCCACCCAGCACGTCGACCGAGGTCAGGATGCTGCTCGCGGGTAGCGGGGCGACTGACCTGGAGGTGACATAGACATCGCCCAGAGTGACGGTGGAGCTGCCGGTTTGTGCGACCACTGAGTTGACGGAAAGAAGAGCGCTGATTGCTACTAGTGATGTGGATCTGCCTTTCATGGGTAACTGAACGCCTTGAGCTGGACATAAATAGAACGGGTTTCAGGCTGCTCCGGACTTGACGAGGACACCGGGACCATACTGATCGTAAGGAATTAAAATGCTGTAGCATTGTTATATCATAACTATTTAAGGGCAAGGATTTTCGAGCGTTGAGTCGAAATGATGAGATATACGGGATGGAGGGATTCGCCGGATTTGCAACGTTGGACTACAGCGGTCTACTAATCCCGGACACCGACATGGGTGGTAAATTTACCGCCATAGCTGAGGTGTTCCATGAGAAGACAATGTCGTACTGAAGCGCCCTGCTTCAGAAACCAACACATAGCTGCTGGCGTACTCTACATAACCGCCTGTGCCGGCATGGTCATGTGGGCCGAAAGCGCCGGTGAAGCTCGGGGAAAATCCAGTCAGCGAACCATATAGGCAGGCCCGGGTAGATCTGCCGCGATTTCTGGCTTGGGGCATCGATGAGCTTCAGATCATTCAGCCTGGATAGTTGCTCGGTGGCTGTGCGCAGCCCAAGGCCTGTATACACCTTGAAGTCCGAACGTGTGATCTCGCCCTGAGTCAGCAGGATATGCAGGGCTCGAGCACACTCCTGCTTGATCCCGGCCTGCTGGAATTGCGGTGCCGCTTTCAGCGCCACCTCAATTCGGTTTCTGAGAGTGTGCACGCTGATCATTTCTTCCATGTACTTCATTTGGTCAAGGCAGACATCGAGCATGAACTCGATAAACTCACACAAAGCCTTCTCAGAAAGCTGACCACGGCCGTCTAGATCACCGCGTCTGGGCTTGTCTGCGCTGCTGAGCCGCTGGTAATACTCATCCTGCCTTTTTGCCAAGCCCCGGGACAGCGACCACAGAGGGGCACTCATTCCCAGGTAGTGGAGCTGCAGGTGAGTAAGCATGCGCACAACCCGGCCATTACCATCGGCAAAGGGGTGAACGAATGCCATGCGGTGGTGGTAAGCCATGGCGCAGACGATGCGAGTACGTTGATCCGTGGCGTGGCCATACCGATCCTTCATACGTATCATCATCGCGCGAACAGAGTCAGGGGCCGGCGCGGTGTGCCCTCCCACCCTGATAATCCTGCCACACTCAGAGCGCATTTGGCCCGGCTGCAGAAAGCTTCCATCCTCTAGCTGTCGCTCATCTTCCCCTGCGTTCTTGAACAGCCGTTCATGCACGCGTTCTACCAATTCAGGGGAAAACATATCCGGCCACCTGATCTCCGCCTTTCGCTGCAATATGAGAGCTTCAAGCCCTGATTGGGCATGCATGTGCTCAACTGAGAGTTGTTTCAACTCCTTTGCACTTTTGCGCCGGCTGCCTTCTGCCAGGGTCGCGGGCTCGGTATGCTGACCCTCGATGAGGTTCGTATAGTACGTATTGGTCACTCGCAGCAGTCGGCCCAGCCGCTCGGTGGTTGCTGGGGGCAGAACAGAGGAGAGTTTACCGGCGAGAAAAGGCAGCTGTTCTGCGGATGCCAGTAAAGAGGGTGGATAGCGCCCCTCGCCAGGCAAAAGAGGCTCCAACCAATGAACCCCTCTCATCAATCCGTCATCTGCTTCCATAGGTCCTCTCTACTCTATGCGTTGCGCAATTATTTGCGCATCCAATTGCGCACCTTATAATTCGTTGAGAGCTAATCATAGCAGGGTTTACAGGACATAATTAGCATTGTTGAAAGTTATAAAATTGCGCATTAAATTGCGCAAATTGCAAATGGCCCAGGGTAGGCTCTCATTGATCCTGCAGACTAATTCTTGGCGACCGCCTCCAGACTTAATTGGTGACCAGCCATAGCCTCCTGAGACAGCGCCAGCCGTTCAGCAAGCATCCGGCCGACAACTGATATTGCCGGGCGTTAGGGGAATCGGGGTCAGAGTGAAATAAAGCTAATAACAGTTCTAGGGCAAGGCTTTTTCGGAGGTTGATGCGGGGTGATTGGGTTTGTTGATGTTGTAAATAGTGGAAGGCCTGGGGCTGGAGTCTGTAAAGAGGTTTCAGATAAAGCTGGTGCGTTTGAGCGGAGGCTGGATTGGCTGCGAATCGCTTTGGCGATTCTTGGGGCTTTGCCCCGTCGCTGGCGCTCCGCCCAAATCGCTGCGCGATTTGTCGAACGTTTGGTTCTCGTCTGCAATCCGGTACACCGGTCAAATAAAAAAGCCCAGCAATGCTGGGCTTTTTTATTTGATTGGCGCACCCGACTGGATTCGAACCAGTGAATGCCTTCGGAGGGCAAAAATAATAGCAGTACAAAGAATGAAAAAAAAATGTGCAAAACGGTTTTAAGCGGTGGTCCGGCATCTAACTTTCTGATTTGATTCAAATCTAACGACACCGATTTGTGTCATTTAGTGGAGTAAATTTTCCCAAATTTTATTGAGTTCTTAAAAATGTCACAAATGCGGGCGCAAGCGTTTCCACTAATTGTGAGTCTTAGCTGGGGATATGGGAAGCATTCTCAGCAGCTTTTAACATCACAGCCAATGTAACATGCCCCCTGCCCCCTGCCCCCTTGACGAGTAATTTTGACGCCGGAGCCATGATACGGTTTTTGAGCTGCGTTTTGACCCAAGAGCAATCATTGGAAATCAGAGTTTGGATGTGCGATGGCCAGACCATAGTGGGGAAAAGTTGCTGCAGCGTTTCAAAGTCAAACGGCCGGCAGATTTCACTCGAGTTTGAGACTTGACGGACTGAGCCTGTTTTGAAGATTTTTAGGCCCTCGAATTAGCTGATCATTTTTTTGCGTTTACAATGGGGGGGCGTGGAACAGCGGGCCGTTCGGTAAGCGCGTCATGGGTTAACCTCGCGAGGCAATCCCTGTAAGGGTCACACTAGGCATGCAATGCGCTGTTAATTACATTTTCCTGCATCGGGAACTATGGGGAAAGGTCTTGACATGGTAAGCACGACTGAATCGGGTCGGGCTGAACGAGGAGCCTTAAGTGCCCTGGTTCACCTTCTGGAAGAAAGAAAGGTTATTGAGGAAATTGAGACTGCAGTCGCGGTTGATGCTGACTTTCCTGAAAGCCTTTGCTATGAGCTGCTGGACAAAATGCTTGGTTACCTAGTTACCATGCGGTATAGCGATTTTAGTTTTGATCGACAGGATTCTTGGTTTCTGGCGATCGGTAACTGTCAAGGTATCTGTCGCCCTGTTTGATTTTTA
>TARA_R110000822_G_scaffold104571_2_pt1 | contig 10493 bp, 15 predicted proteins | sample TARA_R110000822 | Tara Oceans TARA_R110000822 (sample SAMEA4397666) | marine metagenome | biome: Polar Biome; feature: [SRF] surface water layer (ENVO:00010504); material: water (ENVO:00002006), including particulate matter (ENVO:01000060) such as... | depth 5 m | reverse complement strand
CAAGCATGTCTCACTATCATCTGTTAGATAATAAACGTAATCACACGGCTCCACTGGATTAAAATCTTTAGATTCAGGCGAGCCATCGTCTGATATTCTCGCGTATATTTCAGGGTCACAGAATATGCGCTTTATTAAATCAGGATCATTAGTCTGATTTATAATCATAATTCGCTACCTTCATCCTTAATGATCGCTATGAACCAGTCCTAACAAACAGTGATAAGTGCATGTTTAAACTTGACCCGTCCGACGCTGTTGTTCTGAATGTTGTTCCTGCAGAAAACCGCTTACCAAGCAACTCAGTCATTAAGTCAGTCTGACCAGCTAATACAGTCTTAGTGTCAATCAACACATTCGTCGCGCCCGCCGAAGCGTCAGGATTAGGTATATAAAAACTATAACTTACCGCTGCTGCGCTTTCATTTGTGATCGTGCAACTTGTGACTTCTGCTGTTGTACCTGTTTCTACTGAGTACTGTAAAGTATCAGTAACGGGGATCTGCTCGCTTCTTACTTCTGGAAATGAAATCGCCATATTTTAAAGCCTTTTAATTAATAATGTGATCATACACTTTACTGTACTTGTTGAAGCTCCGTCCGTTTCAATTTCAATAGAGCCCCCAGCAAAAACAGTTCTATCCGCTGATGGATAAGAAACAAACGTATCACCAGCCGCTGATCCTGAGAATGAAACCGTAATACTTGCATCTGTAACCGTTACGCCGCCAATCTTTAAAGTTATTACCGAGTCTGCTAGCGTTATCGGAGCGTCTATTACGGCTCTAACTTCGACTATCTCACCAGCCATTACGCTTAAAGCCGGAATGTAGATTTGGTCTGCCGTGGATATGTCCGCCAGTTGTCCGCTGACAGCTACAATAGAATATTCTTCTCTAATTGCCGCGATGTGCGCCCTGAATCTATTATCGTTTTCAAGCTCACCAATTCTCTGTAGTAGTGCTGCATATTGCGCATTAGATACACTCATAGTTGTTGCTCTAGATCGTCAAGTCTTTGTCTCAGTGCTGCTATTTCTGATTTATTGCTAATCATCATTTTTAGCTCCTCAATGTTTCTTAAAAGCATGGATATTTGTGCAACTACCGAAGCTGAAACGGGGCTTTCTATAATCTCAGTCGTAGTATTTGTTTCCGTAGTTATCCCTTCAATCCAGGTTTCAGTTCTTAGTGTTGGCTGGCCCTTGTTTGAGAAAAATTCACCACGTTTAGGCGGTATTAGATTTGACATTATTGTGACCCCAGTGCAGGTGTTGCGGCTAATCTGATAAGGTTAGCGCGCACTTTGTCTGTAATCTTTAGCTTTATCATGCGTGACACTGGGAAACGCCCTTGCTGCCTCCAGATTGACCTATGGCCATACTCGCCAATCTTGCCAATTGATCGGCTAAATTCATCGCTGAATGTTCGGCCGCCGTCATCCGAAAAGCTCATTCTGATTTTAGGGTCTGAACCTTGCCCGCTTGTTAGTCCTACGCCACTCTGTAAAGTAGCTTCGAACTCTCCTGCAAATAAAGCCATGCCGTTTTCGCTAAAGGGTGAGGTTATGCTAAATGTCGTTATTTCTTCGCCATAATAATCAAGTGTATCTGTGTCAAGTTCGCCAATGATGCCCGTTGATTGATCGCCTACCAGCAACTTACCGTAAGCCTGTACAATCGATTGAACTCTAAAGCGGTTATCATCTACGCCTGTTTGAAGCTCAAACCAGATGTTACCCTGCATATATGCTGATGCTGTTGCGTTATACACAAACGTTCTTGAAGATATTCGCGTTGACTCAAATGTAAATATCGCAAAGAATTGACCATGCCTTGCATACGTCATCGAAAAACTAGCTTCTATTTCTGCTTTGTTGAACCGCTGAATTTCTTTATCAATAGCATCTGAGCTAATCTTCTGCGCACTTGAGCTGCCCGTAACTTTCCAAATCGCTGTCTGTTCATTTAATCCACCGCCTGCAAAGCAAAATGTATTATCAAATTCAACTGGTGAAAATCTAGCGTGTGCGCCTTTCTGTATGTTTGCACCTGGGATGCTGGCATAAGGGAAACCGACACCACCGACATACTGGAATAGCTCAATAGTTTGCTCGCTAATAACAAACAACTCATCATGATTAACATGAAGCGCCACAATTTTATCACTACTTATTTCAGCTGCTCCAAACTCTAATGCGTCATAGTTGAATGGGTCGTTAAGCAGTGAGTTAAAAAACACAGCACCATCACTTGATGAGAATAAAAACAGCCCGTTTTTAAAAACAACAGTATCGGACGTTCTGAAATCAATATCTGTTATCTGCGCTAAAACATTTGTGGCAGTAGTAAACACGTAGGATTTACCACCCGGCACTACTATTACAACATATTGCGAGCCTGTATCGACGTTTATGCCGTTAATAGCCATTGATACATTGCCTGAACCCTCAATAGTGCCGTGACTTGTTACGACAAAAGTGGACGATACAGAAATCAATGTGTTTCCGTTGACAAAATAAGGAACGCCGTTGGCAACAATAGAGCCTCGATTGCCAGCAAAGCCACTATCAACCAACTGTTTTAAACCTGGAGGCTGAAACAATGCTCGCGTGTTTAATGCTGCACTTTCCGCGACCACTGGTATCCAGTTAACACATCGCTGTGATGAAAAAGGTGCGCTCTCTGATTGATAGAAGCTAAAACCTAGTGGTAAAGGTAAGCGAGCCATTAAAAGTTAACCTCAGAATTAGCAGGGAAAAACCTGTCATCGTCAAAGCCGTCAAAACAATCGTTTCCTGATCCGGTTGGTAATGTGTCAGGGTATGCAACCCTACCAATATGCACTACTGATGCTTGAAGTTTTTTAAGGGAATCTGACGCGTTCTTAGCTAAATCTTGTGTGACTACTTTTGTGAATGCTGGCGCTATACGAATAGCTAGCTCATATTTGACCGCCGCTACTGCGTTACGATCTATATTGACTGTATCAGTTGAATTTGATACTTCTGTGAATGCTGGTGTTAAGCCCGAATCAGCCCACTCAGATAATAAATCATTCATGTTATCTAGTATTTGCTGAAATTCAAACGCTTCTAAATCTGTTTCAGCCGTTCTTACGTTTACGTGTTCGGCTGCTCCGTTTACTATCTGTAGTACTGTTGTCATTAGTAACGGCCTCTTTTGCTGGTTTCCAATTCAAGCTGACTACATAATCAATGGTCGCTTGGTTGTCGTTTACTTCTATGTTAGTTCCGTTCGGTTTAATCCATATACTCATAAATACACCTAAAAATAGGGGCCGCTAAGCCCCTAAATACTAGCTTAAATACTAACCCCAGCCTTGTCCTGCAAAGAATGGGTTTAGCGAACCGTAAGCTGGGCGGAAATCGAATCGAACAATCTGCTTGTTCTCTCGGATTGATGCGCCTTTACTAACACGAATCTGTAAACCATCTTTAGTGGTTGCTAAAGTATCAGTGCTGTAAAGCTTCTTAATTGGTACTGAACCAATCGAGAATGCCTGCTTATGCCAAAATAGATTTGGCTGGTAAATAGTAGAAGCTGCGCCTAGCAATGTGACAACATCTGTTGCAACTGGAGCACTATCTACAGTGTTATAAGCGCCGGTAGCTTCAAAGATTGCCGGACCTGTAATAACTACGTTACCTGTTCCAGTTCCTGACAAAGTAACCGCTGTGGTTACAGTTGCAGTAAATACAACGTTAGCACCTGCTGCATTGATGATAGGTTGGCGTGTGCTTAGGTTTAAACGATTACGACCAGTGATTTGAATTACTTCACCTGCTCTAATCTGCAAGTTAGCCTGGAAACCAGATAGCGCAAGTGTCTGCGTCATCGTGTCTTTGGCTGTCACATAAGTAACGTCAGGGTTAGATGCTAAAGCACCAACTCGGTCAGCACCAGAATGTGAAGTTGTGGACGATAAAGTGGTAGCCGTCATTACTTTCATGCCTGCAAAATCTTCTGACATGATAGCTTTGCGGTGTGCGTCTGAGATCAAACTACCTGCTGAACCACCGGCACCCAATGAGCGCTGATTGCTTGCTAGGCTTGTTTGCGTATAAGGGTTGACCGCATAGCACCAAGGATTATCAGCCGGTATACCTGAGCTAGACATTACCGCACCTGCTTGCGCAACATCGTCCCAAGTTGTAACCGCTGTACCGTAAGTACCTGCAAGCAAAGCTGTGTTTTTACGCATGAAATCAGCATAATCGACTTCTAAATCAGTAACGATTCGAGTCGCTGCTGGCGCAATAAGTTCATCCAACTGATCCATCTTAATGGCTTCGTCTGCTTCAGCCCAATCAAGCTCTACTGTGAAGTAGTCCTGAACTGTACCGGAAGCTTTGCCAGTGATAATAGATTGTGCTGTGCCGCCTGAAATATCACCACCCGCTGTACGAGTAGATTTATAATCAGTAGGTCGTTTAATATCTACAGTGTCACCCGTTGAAGGATTGAACGCATTTGATAAAAACTGTGTGTTTACATTCTTAGATAAAACACGCTGACTCTCAAAAGAATCTAAAAATGAACGTGCTAATGTTCTGGTGGTATTACTATCGAAATTATTAGCCATGAGGCAATTCTCCTAATTTATTCATATTTAGCGCCACTTGGCCCCCGCTCTTTTGAGATAGAACCTCCTGAATTCAAGGGTTCAATAGGGTCAGGCGCTGCACTTAACTTTGCATTTGGTTTAGCGGCTAGTCTGTCAGAGATGCGAGTCATTTCTGCCATACCCTGAAACGCTGACATTTGTGAAATCTTGTGAGCTACATCCAAATGAGTACCTAAATGATAAATCATCGATACACCTTCTTTAGAGCTCATCAATTCCTTCACTAATGCAGGGTCAAGAGCTGGCACTCTTGCAGCTACTTCATCAAAATCATTTTTACCAAGATCAACTACTAAGTTATTAAAACTTTCCTGCTCAGCTTGAACATTCGCGTTTCTAGTTGCCTTTTGTGATTCTGCTTGCTGCTCTTTCACTGCCTCGGAAACTTGGTATTTTATAGATGCCGCACTATATAGCGCTTCATCATAATCAAATTCCTCTAGCTTTGGGGCTCCGCTTGCCGTTTCTGGTTGCGCTTGCCGTTCGTCTAGCTTCCGTTGTAGCTCATCCGCTCGCTGTTTCTCTGCGTACTTTTCCGCCGTTATTTTATTGAAACGTTTCTGTGCTCGATCCGTCATTACATCTTCGGGCGCGGGCTCAGCAGGTGTATCGACCTGTTCAACGGGGGCTGATTCCGTTTCTTGAATCTCTCCGGTAGGCTCATCATGTTCTGATTCGCTGTATGTTATACCTGAGTCTTCATTAAGTGCAGCTTCTGACATTTCTATTTCCTTTTTAACGATGGCTAAGCGCCACGGGGCTTTTAATAAAATCTATTATATATTACATTACGATAGTTTAAAACTATCAGTTGACAATGTCTTTTCCTGCTGATGCGCTTGGTGTTTCTACCGTTAAACGTCTTGCACCTTCCGAATCTTCAGCTTGTGGCTGAATCAAACCTTCATTTATCATGCTTTGTGCTTGCTCTCTGTTCGGACCTTCGTCGATATTCTGTTGTGCTTCTTCAATTATATCCTGCTGTTTTAGGATAATGTTTCTATCATCGCTGGTTAGAGGAATGCCTGTTTCTCTTTGCACTTTGTAAGCGTCCATCAAATCCTTATAAGCTTTGATAGTAGAATTCTGAGTATCAATAGTTATCTGTAACGTTTTGGCATCACGCTCTTCAATCTTGCCCATCAACTCTTCAGTCTGCATCTCAATGTTAGTTGTGATCGCTTCCTGCTGTTTATCTGGTTGTTGCGGCTGATCCAAGCCTAGCTCTTTAATTTCTTCCTCTGTTGGCTCGACTGTTCCCTGTTGAATGTAAAGCTTTCTAACTCGTTTCGTTAACTCTTTAGATTCTAATATAGGCAAGTCTTTAGCGACTAGATCCATCGCTATTCCTTCAAACAATGGCGATTGACTGATTAACTCTATGATCTGATTGGCTGACTCTTGACGTTGTGTTGCAAACGCTGGGCCTGTTTCAGTTACTACCGCATATTTACCAAGGGATAAATCATTAACCAAAACCTCTTCGCCTGTTTCCTGGTCTAATACCGTTTCATTAATTTGTACGCTTTCAGTCTCACCGTCTTGAGCTAACACCTGTTCAAGTCGTGGCGCGTCATAGATTCTAGGTATCAAGTCCAGCAATATTTCAGCCGTATAATTAACAGATTTGTTTTTGTTATCTTCAAATACAAATGACCCTCGGTCGCCTTGTTTCTCTTGGGCGATAATAGCCTTTCCACTTTTCAGTTCAGGATTAACCCCAATCGAAGGCGGTTGCATTCCAGTAACGTGGTATAAGTCCATACTTGCCTGCTGTATTTGAGCAAGTAAAGCGTTATTAACTGAAGGAGCGCCCGTTCTAGCTGGCGGCCCTGGCGCTATAGGGTCAGGGTTATAAGGCATAAAAGGACTGTTTTGTGTATTGAAGTTACGATACTTGTCTTCGTGACCTGACACTTGCGCTGGCGTGTACCAATACGGATCTTTAGGTGTAAGCGCTGTTGTTTCAATCGATGTAGACGTACCATAGTTATATATTCGTGCTGGGTCTTTAGCGAACCTTACAAGGCCTCTAATAAACCACTGACCCTCGATATAAGTTTGACGCCCATACATTGGGATTAACGGAATAAATTTACCGGCCCATTCTTTTGGCCCTTCTAAGATGCCGCCACCATCCATGACATACATCTGCACTTTATGAGACTTAACCTTTCTTCGCTTAACTTCTTTTATACCCTGTGCCGCTAGCTCATTCAATGCAGCGCCATCTTCTGTTGCGTCAATTACTCTGCCATCAGAAAGTAATACAATTTCTTTGTTAACTGGAGTCTTAACCCAGTATTCAGCAACTAGGTAGTTATCCTCAGTGTTCCACATGTTACAACTATTAGAATTTAATCTAAGACTGTTAATATCTGTCGGCCATTCTGATAAAGACTTGTCAGGGTACTTGTCTTCCCTTTCTTCCTTTGTCATTAACGTAGTATAAAACGCATAATTAGCATCGCGCTTGTCGTACTCTTGCGCCGAAGGATCGAACCATAATGCAGTTGTGGCACCTAATACTTGCTTGATTCTCACATCTTGATCGAAAACATCGTCATCAGGAAATTCAGTGACTACGCGCCACCCACCATAACCCCCATTAGCAGTTTCATCGAATGCGTTATCGTAAGCATTTAAAGCCTTACTTTGTGTTTCAATATTGCGAATCAAGCCTTCCATGACCTTAGCGACATCTTCTGTCGCTCCACCTGATACCGGCCGAATCTTAATTGATGTTCTATTCTGTCGCTGGTCGCCGTTTAACTGGTCAATCGCTCCGGCTACCCGATTAATCGTGTACATCGGACGGCCTTGACGCTTTTCTCTTGCGTCACTATCCCATTGCCCGCCTTCAGTTTGTGCGAATCGTATATCTTCTAGTGCTTCGTCTCTTTGCGAGCGTTCTTTATCTTCTATGCGCTGGTATCTACCAAGAGCGGTCTTATGTATATCTTTATCGTCGTTAGTCTTCATTACCACTCCATTGAAAAATCAATTGATTCTGTTTGTTTATTAACCGGCTCTGTAAATGTCAAAGCGCCTGCATCACCATAATCAGGTGAAAAGCCGTAATCTTTTTTAATCCTATCCTTTGCCCATAATACACGACGGTCGTTTGAATCTCTATTGTACGGGCTTGCGCACAAGTCTGCTTGCATCTCATCATCATCAGGTATTTGAGCAGGTAAGTTTTCATCAACTAGCCAGTCGGCCATTTCGCCCCATATTTCATTTCGTTTGTTTTTGTACTTAACTGGGTTTAAAGGTGTTGATCCAAAGTGAACAGACTTGACTCGTTTTTGATAGCCTAACTCATGCAATCTATCAACTATGTCTGCGCCTGCACCATAATCCACAAACATCATATCTGGTTTTTTACCAGCAATAGGGCAAACTGTATCTAGTATGCGCTTACAGATAGCCACATTCTTTCCTAAAGCGTTACAGTCTTCGCCTATATACGATTCCATGCCGTACATCTTGCGACCTTGCCGCCTAAGTATTGCAAATCTATCACCGCCTCTAGATGGATCAACACCGACAATCAACGGGCCTGAGCCATTAATCGTTTCTTTCCTGGCTTTCATACAGTGATCGGCGTTAATCAAACCATCACCACCTGACACTTGGAAAGCTTCAGCCGCATTCATTGGATACTCTTGCTTGAATGCTTTTAATCCGTCTATACCATCAGTTGTTAGCTCGGCAATCTTCATTCGTCGCCAGAACATTTGCTCATCTGTTAATGAGTAATGGTCTTTTAATTTGTTTTCTTCTTCATCAGTTATGAAACCTTCAGGCAATACTTTTTTATATTCAGCCTGCCAGAACCAAGGAACGAAGATGGCTTGAAACTCTGATAATCCTTTTTCGGCTAGTTTCCACTGTTCATGGAAGAAGTTACCAACACCGTTTGCAGTACTTTCCCAGATAACCTCTGTTCCATCTGCATCCGGTACGGCTTGCATGATTCCTTTTGTGTGCTCGCTGGCATTCATCCAAAAAGCTACTTCAGAACCATGAAAATATTGTATTGTTTGGCCTCGACCTACAGCCTTATTACCTGCTGTTCCGATCTTATAACCTGAATCAAGTACATCAAAGTGTAATTCTTTGGCGTTAGCTGCGCCCGTTGAAGGTTTAACAAATGAAGGTAAGTTTTGGTAATAGCGCTCTGTCATCTCAAACAATGCGTTAGTCGATTCGCCATCATGAGTAAGAATGAAAGCTCGGACACCTTTATGATGTGTAGTGTTCCAGATAAATCGACCTTCAGCGTAAGTGCTAGCGCCTTGCTGCCTACCTTTCAATAGAATAGCTCTGACTTTGCCGGTCTTTTTGATTTGCTGTTGAAGTCTTTGATGAATATATAATTGAGCGCTGTTTAATTCTAAAGGCTGTAGCCCTTTATCTTTTGTTCTGATCTTCAAGCAATTGCGCGCATAGAACTCGAAATCGTCTTTTAGCTTCTGTCTATTCTCTTGTGCGCTCACTTTAAAGAGTCCAGCCAATCCTCATGGCTTAGTTCTACATTAACATTATGAACCTTATTAGAATCAAAGCCGCCTGTATAATCAGACAATGCTTTATAAGCGCTTATGCGAGCTGATGTGTTTGTATCTTCGCCTATGCCTTGCGCCTCTATCATAAGTCCTTTAACAACATCCTCTGTTGTAATTAGAGCCTTTTCAGAGGCTTTAGCCTTAAACTTAAATATGTATTCAGCTATGTTAGGTTTGGTCAAGTTCTCTGAGGCTATTTCTTTAGCTGTCTTTTCACTATACCCAGCGCTTATAGCTGCCTGTAATCCGTTGAAACCATTAGCTACGTAAGACTCACAAAAAGCCTGTTGTTTTGCTGTTAGCTTCTCTGTCATAAATACCCCTTACTTAAAAAGTTATCAAAGTCTTTTTCTATTCTTAACAACTCCTTTTCAGCTAAATAATCTATAGATGCCTGCTCATCGTTATTAAATGAGTTTACCGACCCTTGACTTTTAACCACTTCCACTACTCGTCCTGTTGTACATTGTTTGTTTTTATATGACATAGATAAATCCCCCTATTTATAATTCCTGGTTGGCTGTCCACTATCGCCAAACCTAAAAGGCTTAGCTGATAGCTGCTTTTCAGCATCCGACATTAAGCGCCATTTATTACACGCTTTACACTTTGTATATGTGTTCGGCCTGTCTTTGACTTCTACGCATGTATCACAACTCATGGCAATACTCTGAATTTAACATAGTTTGTTTGTGTTATTAGTACACTTGAAAATGTGATTTCTGTTTTCTTTCTCCACGTACCTACATAATCTAAGTCAGTAGTTAAAACAGTTGTGTACTCAGCGTACTGGTTAGCTGGGTAAACTACATTATCAACCGTTACCTCTACCGCTGGCACTGTGGCCGTAAACTCTTTAACTGTTCCAGCTTCAGGCTGTAATACAATCACAACTGATGCGGCAGAGCTTATATCCTCACCCGCATTAACTCTGATAATAGAACCTATTTCGCCTTTGTTATAATTACCCATTAGCTTTGCAACGTGTATGCAATTGTTCCAGATGTATAAGCTGTGCAGTTTAATCTGAATAAATCACCGTTTGAATCACCAACCTTTTCTGTATCTGCTGTGAATGATTCAACTACGCCCCAGGCGTTACCACCTAATGAGCGTTCTAAAACTACTGTAGCCGTTCCGAAATCTCTTAATGATAAACTAAACTCACCACCTAAAGTGATAGAGTCTTTTGCGCCTGTTGCTGCAATAGTGCCTGTTTGAATTGCCATTACCTTTCCTCTATTTCAATACGTTTCGTAATATGTCTTTAAGTGGC
>TARA_R110000822_G_scaffold25937_5_pt1 | contig 10506 bp, 13 predicted proteins | sample TARA_R110000822 | Tara Oceans TARA_R110000822 (sample SAMEA4397666) | marine metagenome | biome: Polar Biome; feature: [SRF] surface water layer (ENVO:00010504); material: water (ENVO:00002006), including particulate matter (ENVO:01000060) such as... | depth 5 m | reverse complement strand
CAGAAAATATTATTTTTTTCCACTCTGCCATATCGAATTATATTATCCATTTTATTTACTGGGCAATGTCACTGCTTTATTATCTGACGCATCTTGTTTTTTCTTGAGTTCCAATCCACACTTATCGACCTTCCCAATTAATTCTGCTAACCTAACAGCGTCAGAACCCTTAATGGTCAACCCGTTTAATGATTGGATAATTATATTTAAATCTTCGAACGTAACTTTTAAATTTCCAATTACCATCGTTTATTATTGTTTTAATTCATTATATTGATTTTGTAATTTTAAAATCAATTCATATAATGTTTGTAAATCCTTCCCACGTAATTGTATAACCGAGTTGGATAATGTGTTTAATAGCAGTTCTAATTCAACTGCCGACAATTTACTATCTACATGTGCAGCCTCTTTAGGGTGCTGTTTTATTAATCCCAACTTCATTCCTATTATATTAAGCATATATAAATATTTCGCCACCATCAACCCGAATGTTACCATTTTGTTGGAATGCTGCAATGTCAGTCAGTCCACCGTCAACATCAATTACTGCTGACACATATGCTTCTGGTGCTATTGCCGTAGCCGCCTGTCCTAATTTTGTATTCTTTTGAATTGACCATCTCGTAGCTGAATCATCCCATCCAAATGCTGCGCCTGTAAATCCAGCTTCAGTCTGTACAATGAAACCACCGTCCCCAGTTGCCGATCCAGAATTCAATAATATGAACCTATCTTCAACTAATAAATTGGTCACTTGTTGATTGAAGGTGTCTCCTAAAATTGTCAAGTCTCCTGCTATCAATACATCATTACCAAATGATGAACCACTGACTGTTAACGTAGTACCGTCGGTTGTTAGTTTTGCGTTGGATGTTAATGTATCAGTATCTGAGAAATATGCGATCCGTGTACTCGCACCTGCTCCGTCTATTAATGACGACCCCCAAACTCTTGGATCAATTTCATCTATTACTAATGACGAACCATTATAAACAACCACACTATTATCTGTTCCTGCTGCAATATTCGGTACGTCTATACTCGCATTTAAAATGCTTGTTGTACCAGTTGCTGCTCCAATATTAACTGTCGTTGCTGCTCCACCAAAATTAATTGTCGTTGGAGTTACATCTAATAATCCGAACGTTGCATCGTCTGATGTTATTGCTGCACCATTTACTGCCAAGGTCGTTGACACTGTTACTGCACCAGTCACACCCAATGTACTCCCATCGAATGTCAAATTTGCTTCAGAATTAACTGAAGTTGCGTCAACTGATGTTACAAGTCGATTGTTGGCTGCGTTAGTGTATGTGGTGATAGCTGCACTAGGTAATCCAGTTAATGCTGAACCATCACCTGCATATGATCCTGTAAATGATCCTGTAAAATGTGAAGCATTTACTTCGGAATCGTTGGTGAATGTTCCAGTCAATGTCAAGTTAGTGAATGTTGGCGAATCTCCAGTACCTACTCCAATAGAAGTACGCAGTGTTGTACCTGATTCAATCGATGGGTCCGTTGTACCGTCACCGACGATCATTTCACCATCTGCTAATACCGCAGTTGCAGTTATTGCACCAGTTCCACTTCCTAATAGTATCCCACCGTCGGTAAGAGTACCTGCACCAGTACCACCACTAGCTACTGGTAATGATGTATCTAATGTCAATGATGCTAATTCTGCAACCGACCCAGATATTATAATTTTTTTCCACTGTGCCATTTTATATTATTCCTGTTATATTCCGAAATAGAAACTGCTTCCGCTATGTGCGATCGCCCCCGATATACTACTCGGTAATTCATTAAAGTTGTTAAATATCAATCTACCTTTATTATCAATCTTATGCGTAACTATACTGCCACTCCGAATTACCAACACATCTCGATTTGACGTCTGCAATTCTAAACTACCAGTATTGACAATGTCAACACCAATGCTCCTATCTATAATTATAGGATTATTAGTAAAACCGTATGACGATGTCGATATTAATGAACTACCTATATATATGGAATTATTAGTTGCTGACACCGTTGATATTATACCAGTACTGTCCACGAAGTGGATGGAGCCAGTACCAACGTACAAAGATTTCCACGGATTCGTTGTTGATCCTAGATTATAATTACTGGTATTTGATATGTGTGTTGCTGGTAATAGCGATGAAGATATAGTGCTCAAAAATGCTATACTACTCGTTGTTGCCCAATTAGTTGTTCCACTTATTAAGAAAAATGGTGGAGAATCACCAACATCTCCCTTGTCTCCCTTAGCACCATCGTCACCATTTCGACCTGCTACGCCCGATTCGATCACCGTAAACGCTGCAATATTATCATTCTCTTTTATAATATTGATGACTGGTTGTGGAGAATCATATACCGTGATGACCCGTGCGTCGCTATTTAAATCAGGTATGCAAACTGCCATACGACCTCCGATATATTTAAATTGTTATTTCTTTTTTAAGTTTAATCTTTCCTTCCAATATACGCTTAACGTAATCATTGGTCGCACTACCGCTGACGATTTCGATATCATACCTAGCAGTATCAAATGTAAACATCGACGTCGTTGCTGCTGATATGTATATTTGTATACTTCCCGATGATTTTGGCAATACCAATGAACCACTGAGTGGTGTCATGTTCAACCCAGTTCCATCAAAATGTAATGAACTCGACAATTCAGCATGGATAACTCCACCAAACGTTGGTCGAATCTGCATCCGTGCATGGTAATCTGTCAAGTCGATTGGTACATTAATAGCATCAGTATATTCAATTCTAAAATCAACCGTAGTGCCTTGTTCGATTGTAAATGTATATTGTCCAGCAGCCATCCATGATCCTCTATATTAATGTATTAATGTATTAATAAAAATGATATCCACACGTCTTTACGTTGTGCTGCATCGTCACCATCCGTATTTGGCAATACTACAACGTTCCACTTCAATGAATCTTCAGGTGAAGATGATCTTGGTTTGGATATCATATCTTCCCAAGTTATGATGGAATCGGTGCTCATATCAAATTTATATTTTGACAATACTTGTTTAGGAATCATCTGATTATTTGATTTCACGTCTAGTGAGTGTGTCTTCATAGCATTAGCAAGATTCTTTTGTACTTGATGCCAATCATCTGATGATAAGTAATCCCATATAACTCGATACGTAGCTTTAGCTTTCTTCAACGTCATATTTTCTTTCTTCGCAATCACCTCATACGCACGTTCACGCTGTTCACCACCTTTAGATGTTATACGACCATTCACACTATCCAACTTAATTTTAGTACCATTATATTCAATCACCCGACCAATGTGTTTTTTATATATATGCAGTGGAACTATGACCGATAATTTAGTCTTCTCCAGATCAACCTGATCTACTTCATTGGGTTTAGCCCCCATCGAAAAGTTCATGATTAAATTATTAGGAACGTTAGCATTAACTGCGCCAGACACTTTCGTGTATGCTGCGAACAGAACATCTGGGAGTTCGTTCGCAATGTCAATTGCGATTTGCATATAATCAGGTGAGAAAAAATCTCCTGAATCATGCCAACGTATTACCAATTCGTATTCGCCTTTATCCGCTTTAGCTTTTTCCTTCCTAACTTCGGATATTATTTGGTTTTTAAAACCTTCAGGATCATTTAACAACCATGTCAACAATCGGTGATATCGTAATGTCTTACCTTTAACAATGATGTATGACCCACCCATGGCATAACATACTAGTTTACATGTTCCTGCACCGGGGCAGGTGTCAACTATGAACAACTCATTGGTTTCCTCATCGACTGCCATCCCTTTCAACGCTGGAAGTCCGATCATGAACACCATCTCATTGGAGTGTTCTGCCTTTGCATTACTACCTAGTATTTTAGGTGGTCTAGTAGACAATATTTTCTTCAATTTTTCTACATTTATTTCAGAACCACCATCCACCAATACACCCTTGAAACCTTTTTGAGAATCATCACCATCAGGACCAATAATATCACCGATCGATGAATTGTGAAAATGTGGGAGTTTTGTCTTATCGGTATTCCAATCAGATTTTTTCTTAGGGTCGGCTGCGTTGTCACGTATCCGTACTAAGTAATCTCGTAATTCCTGATCACCAAACGGTCTGACTCTTACCCCACCAATTTTAAATGCTTCCGTCATTGTTAATATTGCACTTGCTGCTTTTTGTGGACTCATATTTTGTTTATATAGTTTTACGGCATTTGCCCACGTAAGACCTTCACTTTCTCCAGTGGCACGTGGATCGACTTTTAATACTAATAATAACTTAGCTAACCATTGTTCTATTTCTTTTTGCAGTTCCATACTAATATATATATGAAATTGCAAACTAAAAACACTCATTTACTAGTTTGGATTGAACAATGTATTTAAATCCACATGTGACCCACTATGCAGTATACCATCAGTTGCACCGACGGTAGTCATCTTCTTAGTCTTCACATTGAATGATCTTTTGTATTTTGGGCATAGGTTACAGGTGTAGATTATCAAATCACCTTTTTGTACTGATGTGCATATATGTTTCATATTATTACTTTTTAGATTTAGATTTAGATTTGCGTCGTCGGACGTTCGATGTTACTTCAATTGCCCTGATTGGTGTGTATGTGGTGTCGTATACCCATACATCATATGATCCGTCATCGTTAAGGAATTCGTATGTAATCGTGGTGGGAGTTACTGTTTTTTTATTAGCCATGATCATTTTATTAATTTAAAAAATTCACCCACGACGTCAACCGTCCAACCGTTGCCAATTGCAGCATATCGACGTGAACGTGAAACAAAATTGGTATAGTTATCAGGGATGGTTTGTAAACGCTCACATTCTAAAGGTGAAATGTATCGCATTCCCCGAGTGTCGGTAATTCCAAAACAGCGTTGGTTTGAATATCCTTTGTGGTGACTTGCTTCTACTAACTGCATTTTAGTTTTTGTAGATGGGAAATACCCTTTAAATCGATCACGCCTTTTTTGAGTTCCGAAAATCCATTTCAATGCCACTTCTGAATAATACATCACGTCTTCCGCACCATGTTCCATTATATCACACCAGTACACACCATTATCTGATATTTCAGGTGTCCCTATATTCGTCCAGTAGTAGCGATTTCTATTTTGTGCAGATACTAAGTTAGAATTGATCAAAATTGGTTCAACTCCTAACTGAGATGATATTATATCTTTCGATTGTTTTGACATTGGAACATTTTCAAAAAAGAAATACGTTGGCTTTGTTTCTTCCAATATTCTAACAAATTCAAAAAATAATTTACTTCGTGGGTCTTCAAAATTTAAAGATTTTCCAGCGAACGAAAATCCCTGACATGGACTGCCACCTGCCAACAAATCAATAGTTGGTAAGTTTTCAGATGTCACGGTTCGAACGTCACCGAGGTATTTAGTCTTCGGATAATTAGCTTCGGAAATAGTTAAAACATATTTATCTATCTCAGCTGCAAAATAATTATCATATGCAACGTCAAATTTGTTTAAAGCAATTTGGCAACACCCGATACCGTCAAATAACGACAGAACATTCATATGCAATATTGTTTAATTATGAAGGTGTAATGGCGATGCATTTGCACGTACCAAATTTTTTCTAACGAATTTTCTTACGAATCTAGTTCTTTTGAACATGTTGTTATCCTATTTTGATGGTTATATAATACGCAATACGTGATACATTCCTAGACATACCACGTATCGAAGTCCCTTCTTCAAATGAAAGATGGACGATTTATTTTGAAGACCTGTCCAGAATCGAACTGAAATTTTCGGGGTCAAATCCCGACGTAATGTACCGTTATACCACAGGTCCAAGTTAATGTTATGTGTAGTATGCGGAGAGGGATTCGAACCCCCGTTTCCACGTTAGTGGACTTGATCCCAAATCAAGTGCATGACCTTACTCTGCCACCCGCATATATCAATACGGTATGACATAACATTACCGTATCAACTCTGTTGTTGATATTGATCTACCCGCTGGGGTTGGTTCGGTAATGTATTTAAATATTTCATGATTCTGTTTATATTGTGCTTATTTGTTTTTTAGTAACCCGTACGAGAATCGAACTCGTGTTCTCCGATAGAAAGTCGGACGTCCTAACCACTAGACGAACGGGCTATAAGTAAGTCCCGCTCAAATGGTTCGTCAATAATATGTAATGATCCGTCTTTCATGATTCTGTATTTTAATAATTTACTTTCATGATTCTGTATTTTAATAATTTATACAAATATAATATTATTTATGGCACAATTCCAAATTAATTACTTTTTTTTATTAAAATAATTTGAAGGTTTCGTATGTTCAATGTTTTTAGGCTTCACTGATTCGGTTGTGTTTATTTGTTTTAACACCACTTGTTTAACTACATTGGTCGGTTCGGGTTTAATTTCCACTTTAGATTGTGGTTTAACTTTAACTTGTGGGACATCGACAACTTCGGTAAAATGATTCGCTCGTATGTCCGATGGATACCGTTGGATTATATAATTATCAATCACATCACCTACTCTATTCTTAACCCAAGCTTTAGTACATTTAAATTTACGCATCCAATTCCTTTATATATAAATATAACTTATAATTACAAAGCACTATATCCTATGCTTATCAATATCCATACTAAACCATAAATCAGTCGGTGCTGTTTCATTTCCACCAAACCACGCCCCCACCTCTCGACAAAATCTTCGATGTTTTGGCTTGCTAACATTGTACGTCTGCATAACGTTCATATCATCATCATATATCACAACCGACATCTTACGTTTAGCCATGGTCACGTCGATGGTAACCGTCTCACCCACACCAACACGTGCTATTTGGGTGGGATTGAATCCACGTCCGGGATAATATATATCATCATTCACATGAAAGTACCCACACATCTCAAACACATTAGTATTTATGTTATACCGAAATGCCCACATCGCAGTCATCTTGAAATTGCTCCATAAATAATTGGCGATCCCACCACCCTTATTCCAATCGAATTGATCGACGTCACCCAAGTTGTATCGATTACCCTTACCCATGGTCACAGTATATCGGAAACTATATTTTCCCCACCGCACCCATGTGTTGTTAGGTTTATAATCGTGTTTGCCTTCTTTAACTATATATGTTTTCATGTATATAAATATGTAAAATTTTCGAATAAAAGTTTAGTACTCCCGACGAGAATCGAATGTACACCTCGTTACTGGAGATTGGGAATATACTGTGGGGGGCGATGAGGTGTTAGTAACTATGAAAATTGTATATATACATAGACATACGCATTTGTGTACGATGTAAATTCAGTGGGTAATCATTAAATACAAATTTTGGATATTTATAATTGAATGAGTGATCAAGTTTGTTATAATTGGGGCAATGCTAATTTTTGTTGGGGAGACAACCCATACACATGGCGAGAAGTGTGTCTAGCATTAGAAGTCGTAGGCGACAGTGCTGGGGATCATATAATATCTCCGAATTGGTTAGACGCGTATAATAAGTTAGATACGAAAAAGAAGCGAGAATTCGTAACGCTAATCTGTAAGGTGAAGAAGCAAGACGAACTCACGTATTATAAAGAATTTAATTTGAAGCAAGAAAAATATAATAACAAGAAAGCATTCGCCCGTGATATACGAATGACGGTCGAGGATGTACTTTCATTAGTCAAGGTGGAGATTTTATAAATGTATAGATTATTTACAGACAAACAAGAATTATTGGAAGCTACTGTGCAATTGGAGGGTGTTAGTGTTACAAATACTACATGTCGAGTGGTAGTTGAAACATCCAAATACAATTTAGTATTCGATGGGATCATAAATGGTGATAGGTGTGAAGTTCCTATAAATGCTTTAAAAGGAATCCTATCAGAGAATGATACGGGTAAAATGTACTTAGAAATAATTGCCGAAGGAACATATTTCAAACCGTGGGAAAGTGAATATATAGTATATACTGATAAGAAGGTGACCGTTGAAGTTGTTGATAGAAAAATTAAAGAGGCATCCCCGACGATTAAGGCAAACATTGTACTCCAAGAAGATGTGAAGACCCCTCCACAAAGAAAAGCACAAACTCGTCCAGAAAGAAGATTACTCGGTGAACGTTCACCTGCACAACGCACGGCATTAATTAAAAATACGTACAATGAGTTGAAACATGTTAGTGAATTTGTAGTATTAGACGAAGCATGTATCAGAGAACATTTGAAAGAAAAATATCCCACTGGTGAACCGAGTGATTATGTGATCAATATGGTCATTAAATTATCAAAACATTTCAAGTAAGGTTAAACTCACACCATATTAAAAATACCCAATGGCAAAGACAGATTTAACAAATAAGAAAATTCAGGACACGTTTCAAACCGTCGTCCAAGTTGGTACTTCACCTACTGGTTCTACTACACCGTATCTATATGATTTAGAAGGACATAAGATAACGGGTATTAAAATGCAAGAGGCATTTGAGCGGGACGGTAATGGCGACATACAACCGACGACAGGTTCATTCCACGATATGTTTTGGGAAGAGGATGTTGTTGGTAACAAGCAACCAAAAGACATTAAATTTTGGTTGGATTCTAACTTTAATTTAATAACAATACCGGGAAGCGAATGAGCACAGGAAATCTAGTACCTAGAGGAGATTTATCAGGTAGTTTAGGTACATCTACCAAACGATGGGCTACTGGGTCATTCGGACAATTGATCGGAGATGGGTCTGGACTGACGAATGTTACCTCGACTCATCCATCAGGAATAATATCATCGTCATTACAATTTAATGACGTAACATCACCATTTACAGGTTCATTCAGTGGATCCTTAAATGACGTCAATGTCATTGGAAATGGAAGTGCAACATCATTTTTAAACGAAGCTGGTAATTACATATCATTAGTGGCACAGCCTGCAAATGCAGTACTCGTGTCGGCTAAGGTAAATGAAGTTGGTGGAATTGTAGCAGGTCAAGTTGTTTACATCACAGGTGCCACAGGTGGTTCTCCACAAGTATCGTTGGCAGACAATATTAATTTTACAAAATCAACCGTTATTGCACTTGCAATCGAGGATAAATTAGATGGGCAAACCATCAATGTCTGCCTCTCAGGACTTGTAGAAAATATAGACACGAGTGCATTTACTGAAGGGGACGTTTTATATCTCGGGACAAGTGGAAGTATGACAAATGTTCACCCAACAGGAATTAACGCCGTCCAACGACTAGGGAATGTTATAAAGGTAAACGCCAGCACAGGCGGCGTAGTACTTGCATTGGATACTCTTACAGTAATCAATGTCCATGATGGTGTCATGCGCCATCAAGTCGTCAACCAAAGTACAGGATCATCTGCATCGAGTGCATATACTCTAGTAAATAATGCGAATCAACGTTCTTCAATATCAATGGTTGGTAGTAATTTCACTGCCGTGCCTAATATATCCTCATCGATGGTTATTTACAATGAAGGGTATAATAAGACGGTAAATGCAGTAGATGGTAACTTTGGATTTGAATGGTGGACAGATTTAAATAATTCACATAATCTTAGTTCAACTGCTAAGATGTATCTATCAGCCGAAGGGGACTTAAATGTTGTTGGTTCAATAACGGGTAGTGCATTTATTGGAGATGGTAGTGGTCTAACGAACGTCACGGCGACAGCAACTATTCCTGCGACGACACGAATATCAAGTTCGTACGTGGTATTATCAACTGATTACCGAATTGGTATAGTATATTCATTGACAGGTTCTCTAAACATACAACTACCATTAATATCAAATGTATCAGCAACTACTGAGTATAAATTTAAGGATGAAGAGGGGAATGCATTACAATATAATCAACATATAATAGCAAGTGGTAGCGATGTAATTGATGGCTCACCAACCGCTAGTTTGAGTGGCAATTATCATTCATTTGCATTATATAATGACGGAATAAGCAAGTGGTTTATAGAATAACCAATATTTATAATAAAAATTTTAGGAAATTAAATTATGGCGTATACACCACAGGTTACAAATAAAATATCAACAACCAATAGTTACTCCAGCTCATTATCGGGATCACAAGTATTCCAAGGTGTTGGCGAAGACGTATCACAATATGGTAGGGCGGGTGTGTCAATATGGACACCATTCCCGAGTCCAACGGCGGGTACAATTACGTTTGAGGTTTCTCGTGATAATGTTAATTGGGGAGGTCCAACGAGACGATTTGAAGTGACGAATGTTGCACAACCACATATGTGGAATATAGTTGAACAATATTTCAGGATTAAATACGTACCAGATGCGGGTACGGCTAATACAGCATTTCAAATACAAACACAATATTCAGTCAATGCTGATGTGCTGTTAGGGCATCCTTTGGATGAAGTTCCATTACCCGAGCACGAAGCATTACAGGTTAAGGCAGTTGGGTGGGG
>TARA_R110000822_G_scaffold4637_3_pt1 | contig 10509 bp, 14 predicted proteins | sample TARA_R110000822 | Tara Oceans TARA_R110000822 (sample SAMEA4397666) | marine metagenome | biome: Polar Biome; feature: [SRF] surface water layer (ENVO:00010504); material: water (ENVO:00002006), including particulate matter (ENVO:01000060) such as... | depth 5 m | reverse complement strand
GCAGTAACTGAGTGCTATGGCTTACTAGTAGAAAACATACAATAATAATTAACAGAAATCACTATCTTTGTATCTATGAAGTACTTACCAATCTTATTTATATTATTATACTCATGTTCAATGGAGAAGAGGCTTGCTAAGTATTGTCCACTGTGTGTACAGAAAGATAGTACTGTGACAGTAATACAAGTTAAAGATACTACAATAACTATTCCTGGAGAAACTATTTTTTTACAAGATACTTTATACTGTGATTCGTTAGGCAATGTTATATCTAAACTAACAGGAGAGTTAAGAGACAAGGAAGGAAAGTTAGTAAGTTTACAAACTAAACTTCAAAACAATGTGTACTACACAAAGGCCAAAGTTGAAACTATTTATAAGACCATAAAGGGCAACGACATTATAAAAACAAAGATTATAACTAAGACGCTTAAGCCAGAGAGAATAAAATTTATACCATGGTGGGTGAATTTCTTAGCTGTGTTTGGAGGGATTGTATTCATTATATTATTAGTGTATATAGTAATAAGAATTATTAAAAAAACATTAATGCCTATCTAATGAGAATACAACTATCTATACTGTTAGCAACCATACAGAAATCAATAGTAGAATTATTAACGGTAGTTGGTGCCTTCTTTCTTCCCATATCTGGCATCTTATTTTTAATTGTTTTTGCTATAATATTAGACACATTGACTGGAATATGGAAATCTAAGAAGTTAAAGATACCGATTACATCTAGAAAACTTTCGGCTATTGTATCTAAGATAATGCTTTATGAAGTGGCAGTAATTGGGTTCTACTTGATTGACTTTTGGATACTCAATGATATCGTCATGAAATTCTTTTCAGTACCTTTAATGTTGACAAAAATACTATCCCTAGTGCTTGTAAGCATCGAGGCGGTCTCTATTTCAGAAAATTATAAGGCAGTGAAAGACATCGACATATGGGCCGCTTTTAAACGGTTACTAGCAAGATCAAAAGAAATTAAAAACGATATAGATGGAGTTAGATATAAACAAGATAGTTCAGAGTCGTCTATCTGACGATCAGTACTTTCAAGACATTCATAAAAAAACACAGATCTACTTACACCACACGGCTGGTGGAGGTAATGCAGTTTCAGTTGCAAAATACTTCCAACAGAAGGAGGGTCGTGTAGCTACTGCATTTGTTATTGGTGATAAGGGTACGATAGTGCAGTTATTTTCATCAAAGCATTGGGCCTATCACCTTGGCCTAAAGCCAGAGGTATTTGCTGAGATGGGTGTTGCATATAGGAGCCTAGATAAAATATCAATCGGTATAGAGATTTGTAATTATGGGCCACTAACTAAAAGGAATGGCTACTACTATAACTACGTTGGTGGTAAGGTAGACTATACACAGGTAACAATACTAGACAAGAAATACAAGGGCCATATCTACTGGCAAAGGTATACAGACGAGCAGATTGAATCTACAAGACAGCTTCTCGTTTATTTGTGTGACACATATGGTATATCGAAGGAGTACAACGAATCTATTTTCGATATTGACAAGCGTGCATTAAAAAGTGAGAACGGAATATTTACACATAACTCAGTCCGCCATGATAAGAGTGACATCTACCCTTGTCCTAGGATGATCGAAATGCTTAAGAACTTATGAGAGTAATAAATCATTGGCCAAAAATTTCTTTTGGAATAGTTTATTTTAAATTAGTACTTGGACCGATTAGGGTTATATCTTTGGATATAGACCTGTATAGGAAATTTTATTCATTTACTTTTCTTAACTTTACAATTAGAAACAGATGAAAAAACAATCAGAGGTAGGGACACAAGTAAAAAAGTTTATTAGTAGACCTGGGATTCACGCTAAAACAAAGACATCTAAGATGAAGTCATCTAAGAACTATAAGAAACAATATAAAGGTCAAGGAAAATGAAAGTACAAAACTATAACATAGTTCCCCCAAGTATAAACGACACTGTATTTGGTACAGCAAATGGCGACACGGTAAACTTTAATGTGCAAAGTCTTTTAGCGTTAAATTCAGTTCCGTTGATAGACTCTGCTGTAGGATTAACTGTGGCTACTATATCAAGCACAAACACATACTTTACAGGTGCTCCTGTTGGAATTTCTTTTGCAATAACTATGCCCACGGCTAGCTCATCAATCAACGGTGCTAAGTACGTAATCATGTCTACTGTTACACGTCCACTTACAACGTGGATCACTCCTGGAGCAGTAGGTATATTAGGTATAGCACCTCCTACATTGTCAGCAAATGTTCCTATTTGTCTTCAGTACGACAACGCTACTACTGCATGGTATATATCTATGTAACGAATTTTTACTATATTTGTAACAAATTAAATTAAATACAATGGAAGATAAAAAAATCTCAGACGAAGAGTTAGATAAACTTAGGTCTTTAAACCAGTCTTACAAGGACTTAAAATTTCAAATAGCTGACATCGAGGTAACATTCTCTCGTTTAAAGAGTCAGAAAATTTCTACTATCGCTAATCTAGAGACATCTGCGTATGATCTTTCATCTTTTCAGGATGAACTGATTGCAAAGTACGGTGCAGACATCAAGATTAATCTTCAAACAGGTGAATATAATTAGAAAAATATCTATAGGTCCAGACTACATGAAGTGCATGCACTACGTGGTTGGACAGGAGGTCTTAGATAGGACGTATAGAATAGAGTCTATACTGTCAGAAAAAGACGGGTCTATATGTATATGGATAATTAAGGATGGAGAGATAATAAAGTGGAAGCAGTTCTCCAACACAATGCCAATTTCAATTGAATTTAAAATTGATTTTTAATGAAGTCACCCTACTGTTTTATCATCAAACCATTTGATGGGAGACGGTATGACAACTTAAGGACGTATGGTGACATAAGCTTCATCATAAGTTCTTCCCAAGACGATCATACTGTGTCTAATAGGTTCGCTATAGTTGAATCTACACCCATATATTATAAAGGTCCTGTACTACCAGGAGACTTAGTGGTCGTTCACCATAACGTGTTCAAGTTTTACCATGACATGAAGGGCAGGCAGAAGTCTAGCTGGCATCACCTAATTGATAACTATTTCATTATAGAGCCAGAACAGATGTACTTATATAAGCGAGGTACTGAAGAATGGAAGGCTACGCCACCATTTCTATTTGTAAAGCCAATAGACTCTGAGGATAAGATGTTTACTAGCCTAGGTAGGTTTGAAGAACTCTGGGGAGAGATAGTATACAAGAATGATGACTTTACCTCGGCAGAGGTGGGTGACGTAGTGTCGTTCACACCAGAGAGCGAGTACGAGTTCAATATAGATGGAGAGGTATTATATAGGATGTATAATAAGAACATATGTCTAAAAAAATAGAGATACTAGAGGCTGGTAAAGCAGCAATCGATGAGCTTATAAAGGTGCTTAAGTCTCCTATAATAACTCACGCTGAGGACGACCTATCGGCTGATAAGTTGAAGAATGCTGCTGCGTCAAAGAGGTTAGCCTTTGAGGATGCCTTGTCTATGTTGTATAAGATAGAGGAGGAGGAGAACAGAGAGAATGACGTACCAGTAAAGGACATAAGCATGCAGGGTTTTGCCGAGGGAAGGGCTAAGATAAAGAATGGAAAATAGACTATATAGTGTAACTACAGACTATGTCCCAAAGGGTGTAGTGTCTACAAAGAACAAGTTTAAGACTTGGGCTTACGGATACAATAGTGACTACGATATGGTTGTTATATCAAAGGATGGAACCATAGGTGAGATATACGAAATAAATAGCATAAAGATTGCTCTTCCTCCAGCTCCAACAGATGTTGACAACACAAATAATAGATGGTCACCACATGAGTACGACAAGGACTTATTGAGGATAAAGACAATATTTGACTGGAACAGGAGAGACAATAAATTCAAGTCTCAGTACATAGACTACATAGAGAGAGAGTTTGACAGACGTGACTCTGGTTATTGGTTTATGAACAACAACAAGAAGACATACATAACTGGCACACACTACATGTACCTACAGTGGACCAAGATCGATGTAGGGCTACCAGACTTTCGTGAATCAAATAGGATATTTTATATATACTGGGAGGCTTGCAAGGCTGACAGTAGGGCGTTTGGTATATGCTACCTAAAGAACAGACGATCTGGATTTTCATTTATGTCATCTGGAGAGGTATGTAATACTGGTACTATTGTTCGAGATTCTCGTATAGGTATACTATCAAAGACTGGTAACGATGCCAAGAAGATGTTTACCGATAAGGTGGTGCCGATAGTAAGAAACTATCCGTTCTTCTTCAAGCCTGTACAGGACGGTATGGACAACCCAAAGACAGAGCTATCATTTAGAGTTCCAGCCAGCAAAATTACAAGAAAAAATATTGATGAGGAGAAGAACAACGACATAGACGGACTCGATACTACCATTGACTGGAAGAATACAGCTGACAATAGCTATGACGGTGAGAAGCTGTTGCTGCTTGTCCATGACGAATCTGGTAAGTGGCTTAAGCCTGAAAATATATTAAACAACTGGCGAGTAACCAAGACGTGTCTAAGGTTGGGTAGCAGGATTATAGGCAAGTGTATGATGGGGTCAACATCTAATGCGTTGTCTAAGGGTGGAGATAACTTCAAGAAGCTTTACAACGACAGTGACCCTAGAAATAGATCAGCAAATGGTCAAACAAAGAGCGGTCTATATTCCTTATTCATTCCAATGGAGTGGAACTATGAGGGGTATATAGATGAGTTTGGGTGGCCTGTACTAGAGGATCCATCTAAGTCAGTAGTGGGAATAGACGGAAATAAAATTTCAAATAGCGTTATTACATATTGGAATAATGAAGTATCTTCGTTAAAGTCTGACGCTGATGCATTAAACGAGTTTTATAGACAATTTCCTAGAACGGAGTCTCATGCCTTTAGAGATGAGTCCAGACAGTCTATCTTCAATTTGACGAAGATATATCAACAGATAGACTACAATGACTCTTTGATAAAGGAGAGGTTCCTGACTAGGGGGTACTTCCACTGGTTAAATGGGGAGAAGGACTCAAAGGTTGTATGGACTCCAGATCCAAAGGGACGGTTCAATGTATCTTGGGTACCAGAGGTATCTCTAAGAAATAACGTCATAACTAGGAACGGGAAAAAATATCCAGGTAATGAGGGTATGGGGGCATTTGGATGTGACCCATATGACATATCTGGGGTAGTAGGTGGAGGTGGATCGAATGGTGCACTTCATGGTATGACAAAGTTCCACATGAATAATGGCCCAACGAATGAATTCTTTTTAGAGTATGTTGCTAGACCACAAACAGCAGAGATATTCTTTGAGGATGTATTAATGGCTTGTATATTCTATGGTATGCCAATACTAGCAGAAAATAATAAGGCTAGGCTGTTGTATCACTTTAAGAATAGGGGATACCGAGGTTACTCAATGAACAGACCAGACAAGCACCTAAACAAGCTATCTAAGACAGAGTTAGAGATAGGTGGGATACCCAACTCATCTGAGGACGTAAAGCAGGCTCACGCATCATCTATTGAGTCTTACATTGAGGAGTATGTTGGGTTAGATACAGAGGGTACGTACAGAGATGCAAGCAATATGGGGTCTATGTATTTTACTAGAACACTTGAGGATTGGGCTAGATTTGACATCAATAATAGAACGAATTTTGATGCCTCGATTAGCTCTGGTTTGGCCATTATGGCTACACGTAGATATATGTTTGTGCCAGAGTCTAAAGAATCAAAAATAAGTATTAAATTTGTAACATACGATAATCGTGGAACAAGAAGCGAAATTATAAAAAAATAATGGATAAATCACCAGTTATAATCAATCAATACCCGTTCCCCAACCAAATGGCAACGGAGGAAGAGAAGGGTACTGAAAAATACGGACTAAACGTTGGCAAGGCCATAGAGGGTGAATGGTTTAAAAGAAGAAACAATTCATGTAGGTTTTACGACCAACGTGGAGAGTTTAATAGACTTAGACTATACGCTAGGGGTGAACAGCCTGTACAGAAGTATAAGGACGAGTTAGCTATAAATGGAGATATGTCTATGCTAAACCTTGACTGGACTCCGATACCTATCATACCCAAGTTTGTAGATATCGTAGTTAACGGTATGTCTGACAGACTGTTCGAAATAAGGGCAGAGTCTCAAGACGTTATGTCTGCTGAGAATAGGAATACATTTCAGGACATGATAGAGGCTGACATGGCTGCAAAAGAATTCTTAACCATTACAAAGGAGGAGTTTGGTATCGATGCATTTAATGTTGACCCAAAAGAATTGCCAGAGAATGATGAGGAACTGTCATTGTACATGCAGTTAAAGTATAAGCCAAGCATAGAGATAGCGCAAGAGGTTGCGATCGATACGCTTCTTAAGATGAATGACTATTCAGAGACAAGGAAGTTGGTAGATTATGACTTGACTACAATTGGTATAGGTTGCGTTAAACACTCATTCCTACCAAATGATGGTGTGAATATTGAGTACGTAGATCCAGCTAACTTAATACACAGCTATACAGAGAAGGCTGACTTTTCTGATTGCTATTACTTTGGTGAGGCTAAGCAGGTACACTATACTGAGCTACTAAAGATCAATCCAAACTTAACTGACGAAGAGTTAACAGAAATTAAAAACGCTGGTTCAGCGTGGACTAGCTACTTCCCTATAATTAAAAGTTATCAAGACGATGCATTTCAAAATGAAGTTGTTACGTTGTTATACTTTAACTACAAGACATCTAAACACTTTGTGTGGAAGAAGAAGATACTAGAAAATGGTGGTGAGAAGGTAATAAGAAAGGATGAGTCATTCAATCCTCCAGTTGAAGATGGTATGATGTTCGAAAAGGTTGAGGCAGTTAGAGACGTATGGTATGATGGTATACTTGTAGCTGGTTCGAATATTTTATTAAAGTGGGAGTTAATGCGTAACATGGTTCGTCCTAAGTCTGCAACACAGATGGCACTACCAAACTACGTATTACATGCGCCTAGGATGTATAAGGGTATGAAGGAGTCTCTAGTTAGACGAATGATTCCATTTGCTGATCAGATCCAACTTACTCACCTTAAGCTTCAGCAGGTTATGGCTAGAGTTGTTCCTGATGGTGTATTTATTGATGCCGATGGGATCAATGAGGTTGATTTAGGTACTGGAGCTGCATACAATCCAGAGGATGCACTTAAGTTGTACTTCCAGACTGGTAGTGTTATTGGTAGAAGTTACACACAAGATGGTGACTTTAATAATGCTAGAGTTCCTATCACTGAACTAAACTCAAACAGTGGTCAAGCAAAGATGGGTGCACTTATTGGTAACTACAACCACTATCTAAATATGATTAGAGACGTGACGGGTATCAATGAGGCTAGAGACGGTACATCACCTCATCCAGATGCACTGGTTGGTGTACAGAAGTTGGCAGCTATGAATTCTAACGTAGCTACTAGACACATACTAGAGGCTGGACTTAACATCACTAAGCGTTTAGCTACATGTGTATCAATTAGGGTTGCAGATATATTAGAATACGCTGACTTTGCTGAAGAGTTTGCTATGCAGATTGGTAAGTACAATGTATCCATACTGAACGATATAAAGGAACTATATCTACATGATTTTGGAATATTTATAGAGTTGTCTCCAGACGAAGAGCAAAGAGCAAATCTAGAGGCAAATATACAGATAGCCTTACAGCAACAAACGATTGACTTAGAGGATGCAATCGACATACGAAACATAAAAAACATTAAGCTTGGAAATGAGTTGTTAAAGGTTAAGAGGCGCAAGCGAATGGAGAAGCAGCAGCAAGATAAGCAGATGGAATACCAGATGCAGATGCAGTCAAACATGCAATCTCAACAGGCAGCGGCAGAACAAAAGGCTCAACTGTTTCAAATGGAATCTCAATCTAAGATACAGATCAAGCAGGCGGAGGCTGAGTATGCTATACAAGAGTTAAGAGCAGAGGCTGATCTAAAGAAAGAGTTGATGGCCCTAGAGTTTGACTACAACATGCAACTAAGGGGCATGGAGTCAAGTCAATTGATGAGCAGAGAGAAAGAAAAAGAGAAGGCAAAGGATAACAGGGTTGACTTACAGGCAACTAGACAATCAGACCTTATAAACCAAAGAAAAAATAATCTCCCACCTTTAAACTTTGAGAGTAATGAGGATACACTAGATGGGTTTGACTTAGAATCATTTAATACTATATAGTTATGAAAAATAGAACAACCGAAACGACCACCAAGCCCCCATTAAAATTAAAACTGACTCCAGATTTATATGGTCACTACAACGATGTTGATGACTATTCTTCATCTGCTGGATTAACACTACAGAAAAATAACTTTACCTTAAAATCTCAGGTAGGATCTTCTCCAGGATATAAGTTTGGAAACATTAGTGGGGAGTATAATATCCCTATTAAAAACAATAACTTAAGTTTATATGGATCTATTAGTAAGGAGACGGCAAATCCATTTACTACTGAGATTGGTGGGAAGTATACAATTAATCTGAATAATAAGAATAAAAACAGTAATAAAAAAAAGTTATAACTTTGTAACAAATTAAATTAAATAAAATGGAAGGAGAATTTAAAGTAAGGGCTGTAGAATTCGAGGAAAAAGGTATAGCAGAAATTGAGGATCAGTTGCTAAAGGAGCATGACGAGAAACTAAATGGTACACCTGAATCGAACAACACAGGTGTTGTAGAATTTCCTACAGCAGTAGAAGAGAATGTTACCGAAGATCTAGATGATAATAGAGTTCTTTCATATCTTGGGAAAAGATGGAATCGAGAGATTACATCGTTAGATGAATTGGCAGACCAACGAAGGGAAAACGAAGAGTTACCTGAAGATGTGTCTACCTTTTTAAAGTATAAAAAAGAAACTGGACGAAGCATCCAGGACTTTATTCAGTTGAGTAAAGACTATGATGCTGAAGATCCAAACTCTTTGTTGTTTGAATATTATAAGAGTCAAAATGCAGATTTAGACGCTGAAGATATTAAGTTTGATATAGAAAGTAATTTTTCATATGATTCAGATTATGATGATGAAAAAGATGTCAAGAAAAAACAAATAGCAAAGAAAAAAGAGCTTGCTAAAGCTAAGAAGTATTTCAACGAATTGAAAGAACAGTACAAGGTTCCACTTGAGTCAAGGGAGTCCTTTGTTCCACAAGAAGAAAGAGATGCTTATGATGCTTACAAGAAAAATAGAGAGTCTTCCTCGCTTAACGATGAAGAGCAACAGAAGAGGTCTAGGTATTTCTCTGACAAAACAAATGAATTATTTTCAGATAAATTCGAAGGTTTCGGATTTAACATCTCTGATAATAAGAAGTTAGTTTATAAGCCAGCAGAACCTAAAACCTTATTGCAAGAACAAGCTAATTTAAGTGGCTTCATTTCGAAGTTCTTAAATGATGATGGATACCTTGCAGATGCTGAAGCCTTTCACCGTGCTATTTCTGTAGCCTCAAATCCAGAAAAATTTGCTAAGTTCTTTTATGAGCAAGGCAAGTCAGAAGCAATTGATGGTGTATCTAGGGAATCAAAAAATATTGACATGACTAGACAAACACCTCAAAACGCTCCTAGTAATGGAATGCAGGTTAGAGTTTTAGATCAAGAACGTGGAAGCAAGTTAGTAATAAGAAAACGTTAAACAATTTAAAAACTAAAAAAAATGGCTGGTACATTACAAACGAGTCCAGGTGTAGCGATTACACCTAGCTCAGTGAAGGCAACATTGTCTTCAAACTACATTACAAACTTTGATTTCTTGAATCAGTATCTTCCTGATACATACGAGCAAGAATTCGAACGTTACGGTAATAGATCAATTGCATCTTTCTTACGTATGGTAGGTGCAGAACTTCCTTCTAACTCTGACATGATCAAGTGGGCAGAACAAGGTCGTTTACATACAAAATACACAGATGTATTTACTACACAGATAGCAGGTGTTATTGGTACCCCTGTTGTTTATAACATGCAAGCAGGTGTTGTCTGTAACTTTAGAGTTGGGCAAACTGTATTTATTTCTCAGAATGCTGGTACTGCATCAAACAAAGGTGTTATTACTGGTGTTTCTCTTACTGGAAATACATTTACGGTTGCTTATTATGAGGCTGCTCAAGCTATCATCGCTGGTACACTTTCTACTAATTTATGTACTGTATTTGTTTATGGTTCTGAATTTGTTAAAGGATCTAATGGTATGCAAGGATCTAACGAAGCTGAAGATGTATTCTTTAGTAACAAGCCAATCATCATTAAAGACAAGTATACTGTATCTGGTTCAGATATGGCACAAGTTGGATGGGTTGAAGTAACTACTGAAAACGGAGCTACTGGATACTTATGGTACATCAAGTCAGAGCATGAGACTCGTCTTCGTTTTGAAGACTACTT
>TARA_R110000822_G_scaffold45364_1_pt1 | contig 10519 bp, 13 predicted proteins | sample TARA_R110000822 | Tara Oceans TARA_R110000822 (sample SAMEA4397666) | marine metagenome | biome: Polar Biome; feature: [SRF] surface water layer (ENVO:00010504); material: water (ENVO:00002006), including particulate matter (ENVO:01000060) such as... | depth 5 m | reverse complement strand
TCTAAATCTGCATAGGCTTTTGGTGCGCTAACATCAATAGGATCTGTGGTCAATGGTGTCTTTGCAAGGTCAATGTTTTGTCCTTTTAACTTATCAGTAAATCCAAATATTTCAGCAAGCTTATCTATGTATTCATCAAACGCACCACTCTTTGCCGCAAGTCCAATCATTGCTAATGCCGCACCTAATGATGCCGCCCATACTTGCATCCCTGGAGTACCCATTGTTATAGCAACTTGTGTCCATGCAATTGCTCTCAATGCTGAATATATCCCCCACATTGCTGTACCTAATGCAACAACTTTTGATATGACATACACGCTTCCTATCGCTATTAAACCAATCTTAAATTTTTCAATGCTTATTATTAATCCGTCTTGACCTAAAAATGGAGTAATCACTTCGCCAAATGCTAACTTCAAATTTTCTAATGATTGTTTTATGTCATTATCAACTTCAGCTAACCTCATAATAGATTCTGCTGTTTCATCAAAAGTGCCATTGACTTTACCCATTGCATCCATAAATGATTCAGGAGTAAATGTTCCTGCACTCTTACCTAAAAATGCTTTAATAAATTTTGCTCGTTCAAACTTATCTTCAACACCTTGTAAGCCTTGTGCTAATCTCTCTAATGCTTTTTCAGGAGTTAGCCTAGATAGTTCTTCCCAAGATATTCCTATCTTTTCAAAATTACCAATTAGTTTTAGTGATAGACCTTCTTGCGCTTCTGCTATTTGTCTAAAGGAATAAGTTAATATTTTAGTTGCGTTGTCTGCTGAAACACCTGAAGCGGCAAATGCGGCGCGATATTCTAGGACCTTACTGGTGCTTATTCCTAATGATTCAGATACATCTTTGATCTGCGCTGATAAAGACATAGCGCTTCTGCCTAAAGCCATTGCACCAATAGCTGTTAGGTTCATGCCATTGGTTAGGCCACCAAATATATTGGTTATTTTTGATACTTCTTTTCCAAAATCCTTAAAAGAATTTTGTAAATCTTTAGCTTGTTTTTTAGCTTTAGCACTAGCCTGATCCCACTCTAAAGTAACTAGACCTAATTTAACCGATAATGAACCTATGACTGCCATTTGTTATCCTTTTTTTACCAAGTTTTGTATTGCTTCCCAAACTGATTGCGCTAATCTTGTTTGCACTCTATCCATATTACTTTGTAATGCCGGCCTTAAAAATGGTTTAGCAGATGTTTTTGCATTGCCAAATTCTTTAGATAATGCTACTGGCCTTTTATTTGCGTAGTAAGATTGAAACTTTCCTCGCCTATTTAATACAGTTTTTTTAATACTATCATCTCTAACAGGACTTGCAGTAACTCTAGCCATATACATTTCGCCCTGATAAGTCATTGATTTTTTATCCCTAGACTTTGGCTTATGGACTGCCATATAAATATTTTCTGATAATTGGCCAGTATCTTTTGGTGCATAAGTTTTTGCATCTTGCAATACAGGTTCAAAAGCATATTTAATAGCATTACGCCATATTCGATCAGTTTTTCCTTTGCCTACTTCTTCAGAAAGCTCATCCATCTTTTTGAACAATTCCTCAAATCCAGTAGATACAACATCTATTTTCATTTCTGAAATAAATCCATTTTAAATCCAGGTGCTTGTGTCATAAATAATAGTAACGAATCATTAGCGGATTCATCTAATTCAGGAACATCAGAATATTCATTTATGTGTGGGAAGATTTGATCTGAAGTATAAGCAGGACTAGACTTACTGCGAAGATAGTTAAATACACCAGTTGTTAGTGGTGTGAGTGCGTTGTATATTCCTTTGTTGCCAAGTAGTCCATCAGCATACATAACCTGAATTTCCCCAAATAATTCTTCATCAATAGAGTTAATATATTGTTCTGTATGCCCATTGAAAACCATTGTAGCTACTACTTGCGCCCTTAACGATTTTCTTAATTTTTTTTTACAGTATTATAATCAGGTTTTATTGCTTTATCTATTTCATCTACTATTAATTTTACAATAGGTTCTGAAAATTCTTCTACAATTTGTTCAAAAGTTTCATCAATAGGAACATCAGTTTCAGACTTTAATAAATGAAAATATCTGACTACCTTTTTTTCCCACATAGATGTTAAGTTAGCTACTTGCTTAACAGAGTTACCATCTAAAATAATATCATCATCATTAATAACAATGTATTCTTTTTCTTTATTCACTACACTTAAAAAATCTTCGCCACCTTCCTCAACTGATTTTCTAATAGGATTGGCATATTTTTCAAATAATTCTTTTGCTCTAGTTTCGTTAGGTAAAGATATGTCTGCTATTAAATCTTCCATCTCATGTTTTAATGGAATCCTAACAGTTAAATCAAATTCATAGTCATCATATTTAATAATGATTTTTCTGAACTTAATTTTTTCCTTTACATTACTATACGAACTTCCTAACTTATCTTTTAATCCCATCTTATACCTCTTATGTAATTAATCTACTTTTATAATTTTTTGGTATATTGCATTGTTAAGTTTAACAACATAATCCACAACTTCATCAGGCGACATTGTGTCAGCATGATTGGCCGCAATCTCATGTGCAAGATTAATACCAGTCAGTCGTTGTTGTGCAAAGCCAAACCAGTTTTTTTGTCCTGAATTGGCTTGCATAACAAGGTAACCTAATAAATCTTTTTGTGAACCTATATTCATCGTCATATCTTATCCTTTAGTTAATTAAACGTTGTTAGACCATCCGTATTGATTACCTCTTGGATGAACAGTGAATGTACATTTAGCTTCAGCACCAGGTGCAGGATCAACGCTGAATTGACCAACGCGGCCATTGAAAGCATAAAGAACATCATTCGTACCATCAGTTGCAACGATAACAAAGGTTCTGTCAATTGTTCCATTGTAAGCATCAGCTCGCATAGCTAGTAATTGAGTGTCAGCAGGATTCCAAGCGGCAGTAATTGTCATTGAAGTAGGTGCGGCTTGTGTAGGAATTTTGTCAGATTGTCTGCTACCTGCAACGCTGTAGTTAGCCATTGCATCATCTTGACCAAATGCCGGTATAGCTTCTACTGGCAATACATTAGCAGGATCAACGATTGCGGCTACATCCGCATAAGTTGATAGTTCAGCAGTAGTTAATACTGTTGGTGTTGCGGCAGGTTGTGCGTAAAGCGTTGCACTAAAACCAGGTAGAACTTTATTAGGAAGTGCCATAATTTATTTCCTCACATTAAAAATTAAAAAAATCTTATGTTGGTATGTCTATTGTGCAATCCATAAATATATTGTGGAGTGCAATCTCATTGTCATATCCATGATATAACCAAACAACATCAGCTTTCGAGATATAAAACAAACTTCCAAATATCCCACTATACCCATGCAATGCTTGTAATATCGTATTTGCTACTTCAAATCCATCCTGCATTTTAGTTGAAAATACACTAATTTGAAAGGTAGGTGTATCAATGCCCTTATTGTCTTGGTAGATACCAGTATACACCGGTTGGTGTACATCTCTTAACTGCCAAGTAATAAATTTCTGTTCTGTTGCAAAGTTCCTATTAAAATTTGCATAGACTGGCACTGGTGTCGCAATGCTAGTCAACTGCGCTTGGATTGCCTTTGCATAATCATTAACATTTTGTTGAGTAGCCATTTAAACCTCTGTTATAGGATCAGAACGATAACACATTAGCATTACACTCATTCTATCATTAGCTTCTAAACAATCTGCTATTCGCCACTCATTCCCCCTGTATGTTATAGAGTATAAATTTTGATTATTAGAAATCGTTTGCATATTCGGTGTGTAATTAAACTTCATACTAATCAAGTCTTGATACACTCGATACCTTTCGGATATAGCAACTGAAGCTTTAACCTCGCCCACCATTGGCCTACTTGAGAACCATTTAGTAATCGTTGTTTCACCTTCGCCATAAGCGTTAGTTGCAAATGTTAAAGTATTAACATCCACCTGTTCATATCGTGTTATCGCCATTACATCACCAAAGGTTTATAAGGTCTTAATAAAGCATCTACTCCATAAGGAATTGTCTGCAATCCACCGCTTGTTGTTTCACTTCTGTTGTTATACAAATGAGTGAATAACAATAAACCTGCTTGTTTAATAACAGGATATTGAGCTAAATCACTTTCAACTAATGTGTATTCAATAACAATAGGTGATGTCCTATTAGTATTAATATCAGTTGGCATTGAACTTAATACCACCTTATCGCCACTTGCATCGTAATAATAGTTAGTTGATGCAATCGTTGTTAATACATTAGACAAGTTGTAATACTTAACTGAATTTATCGTTATGCCATTTAAAGAAGTTTGTGGTAAGTCAAAGCTTACTGGCGAACCATACATCCCACTTCCGTAATACACTCGATAGGATAGAGCAAATATAGGCAGGCCCAAATAATCTTCAATGTGCATCCTTACCGCTACTTCTAGCGATAAAAGATAGTCGTCTTGAGATTCATCTTGAAACAGATTAAGTTGATTCGTAATCTGTTCAAGCGTAAGCCATTGAGCGCCTATGTTTCTATCTATCTGTTCAAACTTCTGATAGTTAAATGGGTTGTTGTTTATCCCATAACTATTACTGGTAAGTGTGGTCGTCATTATTAACCGCCTTGAACTAATATTCCTGCAAACGGATCTTTAACTGTACTAACAACTCTTTTTTCTATGTATAGAGTTACAGTTCCAGGTTGTGTTTCGTCATAGCGTTTAATTGTTATTTCAGGTAAATCACCTATGGCCCAAAACTTATCCCAGTCAGCTAAAACGATTGAAACATTTCCTGTTCCTGCTGTTTCAAGATATGGATTTGGAATTACAGGGAAGCCAAACATTCTAACAACTGCACCGCCATCTTCATCGCCAACTTCTGTAAACATTGGTGAACCGCCTGTACTTGCTTTAAGTTTTCTTAAAGAAGTAATAACAGATGGATGAATATGCCAAGCTGTATTTTCTGTCCAGTATTGTGGTGGCAATGCACCTGCTACATCAGCGATAGTGTCATAATCAATTGCACCTGCACCTTCAGTGATTGTTTTAATAGTATGAATACCATTAGTTAATGCTTGTCCGCTTGAACCAAAGGCCGCATCTGTTGCACGAGCATAAGAAGTTAAACCTCTCAAGCCTTCTTCTGCGCCAGTTGAATCAGTAGCTGAACCTGATTGGTCATCATTAGTTGCCATAGATTGGCCTTCTAATTCTGAAAGTTCATCTAATAAATCTTGAGCAACAGCTTCTTCCAAGCCATTAATGTCATCTAGTGTTGCACTTCTAATTGGTAATTGTGCCGATACCACTCTGACTGGTAACTGCCATGTGCTTGTTGAAACATTAGGACTTCCACTGTTAGCATTAACAGTATAACCCCAGGGATTAGTGGAATCTGCCGCATTACCAAGTTTTGCTACAAAAGTCATATCAGTACCATCAATTAATGTCTGACGACTTAAATAGCGGAAAGGGTTTGCATAACGCATTTGGTCAAACGCATTATCAAAATAAATTTTACCGCCTTTTCCTGAACCTGATCCTGTTAGAGCAGATGCTTCAGTTACTTCTTTAGATTCGAGCAAATGTACTGTGGCTTGCCCTTCAGCTAATGCCTTCTTCACTCCAATCAAAATTTGTTCAGTTATTTTCATGGTTTATTCCTAAAAATTAAAAAAGGATTGGGGGGAAGAATCCCCCCTTTCCAATATTTACTAGACTGTAGCAGTTCCAGTAGACCTATAACGAACAATAGCGAAAGGATCAACAACAGATGTTGCTAGTCGTTTTTCACCATAGAATGTAATAGAACCTGGAAGTGTTTGGTCATATCGTCTTAATATCATATCCATACGATCTACAATCGCGTGACCTTTTTGCCAGTCGCCAAAGTACATTGGGTATAGAGAATCAGTACCTGCGGCTGATTCGATGCTTGGTGCATCAGCGTAAGTATTAACAACAACATTGAAGCCTAACAATGTGCCAACAATACCATCAGTTCTTGATAGACCATCAACATAGATTGGGCGACCTTGATCGTCAGTTAAACCACGAATTGCTGAAAGCATTACAGGGTTAATAACAAACGCTGTACTTGGTGTCCAATATGCCTGTGGTAATGTGTAGATAAAGTTCACAACGTCTTTATAAGTTACGTTGTTAGCTGAAGCATCACCATTAGTTGTTAATTGGTCATAAGTTGCAAGGTCATGTAAACCTGCTGATGCGCCAGTACCTGTAGTGCCAAATGCGGCAACAGATGTTGTTCCACCTGCATAAGCGGCATTTGCACCTGGATATTGGTCTAAACCGCGTAAGCCGTTTGAACCGCCATAAGGTAATGAAGTAGAACCTTGATCATCATTCTGCATCATACTTAATGCTTCTGCTTGACTAAATTCAGCAAGCATATCGCTTACAACATTAGATTCAAGACCATCAATATCGTCTAATGCCGCAGTTCTAATTGGAAACTGAACATTTAAGTCTTGAAGTGTTAATTGCCAAATGTTGGTATTAACAGTTGTATCGCCAGTATTGTTATTAACAGCATAACCCCATCCTGCACCTGCGTTACCTACTTTAGCGCGGAATTGGTAAACAGAAGAATCTGTTCCAACAGTTCTTGAAACACCACGCAATGGGTTCATTAAACGTAATGAATGAAATACTGGATCATAAGCTGTTCTACCACCAATGCCTGCGCCTGAACCAGTTAATGCTGAAGCTTCTTTTAAGTAAGCATCATATTGACTTGCATCTTCAAACATCTTGATTGATTTTTCTACGCGACCATTGCCTTTAGCGAACTCTTTTAACTGTTCCTTAACAACGCGATTAACTTCGCTAGAAATTGTTTTGTATGTTCTGATATGTGGAGTTGAATTGATTTCAGCAACTTTAGTTTCAAGAACCGCTACTTTTTCTTCAAAAGAAAGTTTAGTAGCTTCTACATCTGCTTTTGCGTTTTTTAATTCTGTTTTGACTGCGCTTTTAATAGCGTTAATCTCTTTAGAATTATTAGCTTCAATAGCATCTAACTTATCGATAATTTTTTGTGACATAATTACTCCTTAATACGATTATTTAAAATTTTAAGCAAATCCCTTTCTTCCATAGCGGCAAGAAGTTTTCGCTCATCTACCACCGCATCAGCATCACTCTGAATTAGTGTTTTCTCTTTAACAACTTTAGTTGCATCACGCAGTTCTAAAATTTGTTTTAAGATAGAAGATGCGGTGGTCGCATCCTTTCTTGAAAGTTTTGCATCACGCAACACCCTCTCGATTTGTTTTAAATCCGCAGAACCATCTTTGCGGAAATATTCTAATCTAGTAACCATGCTCTCAAGGTTATTTGGTTGCATTACAATAGATACTTCTCTTATTCCACCTTTAGAAATTTGGAAGTAGCCATCCATATCATCGCTTTCATCCATAACATTTCCTTCAGCATCTGTCATAATATATTCATCAGCATAAGCACCAACAGAAACACCGCCCACTAGATTTGGACTTTCCTTCATAATGGTGTATAAATCTTTTCCTGCGGATGTATTAAGAAATAATTTTCCTTGTGCTTTCATACCAACATCATCCATTTCAAAATTTGTCCATTGTCCTACTGGCATATTTTCATCGTTATGTTGGAAAAACATTGGCAATGGCTTATCCATTGATTGAAACTCTTGATGCCAGTTTTGAAATCCTTCAGCAATGTAATTAAATTTGCGGCCATCAGCACCTTCTCTTGCACCCCAGGTTGTTACTACTGCTTCTATTAATCCATTTGTTCCATCATCTTCAGCAGATAGTAAAGCATCATCTTCAGCAAGTGGATTAACTTCTTCAGCAAGTGGATCATCTTCTTTATCAAGCTCTGCTTCAACAAGAGGTTCATCTTCTTCGTCAAGTTCTTCTTCTGCAATTGGTTCATCTTCTTCGTCAAGCGTATCATCATTTTCGTCAGCTATTACTGCATCATCTTCAGTAGATAATACATCGTCTGTTTCATCTGCCATTGGCGTATCTTCTTCTTCAGCAAGAGGTTCATCTTCTTCGTCTGTTTTTAATATTGCATCAATTTCTTCAGCAGATAATAATGTGTCATCTTCTTCAGGTAATCCATCATTTTCAACAGTTGGATCAATTTCTTCTTTAGGTGGATCACTTAATAAAACTTGTGATTCAGTAAAAAATTGAATGTTCTTTGGTTCTTTAGCCATTAATTTGTACTCCCTTATTTTTCATGCCATTGAGTTTAAGCGGTAAAGGTTTTCTTTTTTTAGCCGCTTGGGTTAATTTAAGTAATACCTCTTTTAATTTTATTATTTGTTTCATACGCTTCCCCCACGACCAGTTTTTCCAACAGCAAAAATATTTCCCCCACCACCTGTATCTTGTGGTGAACTGCCTGGAATTGGATCAGTTGATTTGTTGTTATTATCTTTTAATTCGTCTGCATTGGCAATATTAGATTTACCTAAATATGCTCTTGCTTCGTTAGGTGTCATAATACCATTATTAACACCGGCCACTGCATAATTCATTTGGTCTATTGGCGCACCCTTTAAGAAGTTTTCTGTTTGGAACTCAATGCAAAGATTTGGGTAGCCATTTAATAAAGCAATTTTAAACTTCTGTTGAATGTTAGTAAGCATTGGCGACATAGTAGATTTATAAAACTCATCTAGCATAGTTTGTGTGTTGTTATATTTACTGTCACCAATACCTATCATTGCAGGGGGAACGCCAAACAATCCACATATCCTTTTCATAGTTTGGTCTTTAAGTTTAGCACAATCAGCATCCTGTAATGTTAGCATATCTAGCGGAAAGTATTTCATTCCATTGTCTAACAACATTGATTGACCTGGCTTACTTGGATCAGTTGTTTGTGAACCAGTTAAACTATTCCATGCTTCTTTAAGTCTTGATGCAATCTCTTTAAACTTTGCATCAGGAATCACTTGGTCAGTAACAAACATACCTGATGGTTTAGCGCCATTCTGCATAACAAAGTTTGCATATAAATCAATGTCTTGGTCTAGTCCTACTAACTCTACTGCTAGGATTCCTTTATTAAAACCTGCGCCACCTTGCCATGCCGCTTCAGTCGCATGAACTACTTGATACGCTTTTAATGGTGCATCTTTATTGAATCCGTAAGTTGAACTAGATAGAACATAAGTTGGATAGCGTGTTGATGTAACTTGTGCGGTGATTAATGTGCTGTCTAGGATATACATTTCCAGTGGTGTCTGTTGTGGGTTATCTTGTTCTTTACGCCATAAGGCCGTAAACGATTCACCTGATAAGTCATACCACATTGAGAACTGATACCAAAACTCATAAGCACTTTGAAAGTTGTTTGGTGCGTTTAATAAACTATAAACTGATTTTGCTTTAGCTCTATCTCTAGCAGATATATTTGGATTTGATAGCGCATCAACTAACTCACCATTCTCACCATAAGCCATTATCTTAATTGGCAGTTGTGCTAACGCTCTTGCCTTTGTGCCTACGCAAGCCATAACAGTTGAGTTGCGTGATAGTGTAGTCATATCGACTGCTCTACCTGCATTAGTTACAGATGATGTTGTTACATAGAGTAATTGATTATTAACAGCGTTTTGTTTGCCTGAACTGTTTTGTAATACATTGTTTCCAAGAACAGTTTGCCCAAAAAGTGTGTTACTTTCTGTAGCATTTTTAGCAGTTTTCTTTTTGAATATGTCTAGTATTGCCATGTTTATCCTTTAAAAAGAACGGAATCCGTATGTTGTGGAAATGAAAGGGTGGTCGAGTGAACAGTGTAAAGCAATAATAAGAGCAATGATACCATCTACCTTTGCACTTTTATCTGCTTCGTTCTTACGAATTTTGATGTTGCCATTAACATCCTCATAGACTTCGCAGTTGTCCAATTGCCATCCTAGAAACGGATTTCCATTATGTCTTATTGCATTGGACATTATCAGTTTTTCTAAATGCTTGGAAGGGTTGTTAAGAACTGCCATTCCTTGCCCTACCTTTTTTACTGGTATGCCAAAATCATGTAGTCGCGCAATTAAACTTGCGGCATTATACGCATCATATCCTACTTCTTTTACATTGTATAGCGTTGCTTGTGTTTTTATGTAATCTGATATTTCTCTATCATCCATAACATTGCCTTCAGTAATATGAAGTATCTTGGATTGAATGGCTTGGTCAAATATAGATTTATAATGACTAGGGATTAACGCTAAAGCTTCTTCAGGTAAAAAGAATTTGAACTCTGCATAATAGTCATTGTCTGAATATCGTTTTAATATACATACTGCATTAAGATCACGAGTGGCCGCAAGGTCGAATCCAATAAAGACTGCTTCAGGTTCAGGCTTATCTTCCCCAAGTGAATCATCCCAATACTTCCTATCTATCCAAGCACTGTTAGCACTTACATAGACATTAAGCGTTTTGCATAAGAACTCATTAAGTGA